>Ga0308158_10000055_pt1 | contig 296897 bp, 261 predicted proteins | sample PhyBR2_FD_201038 | JGI IMG/M metagenome (GOLD analysis project Ga0308158, IMG submission 201038) | Phyllosphere microbial communities from UC Gill Tract Community Farm, Albany, California, United States - DLSLB.R2 | ecosystem: Host-associated > Plants > Phyllosphere > Unclassified | place...
CGGCAAGCGCCTGAGCGCCATCCTGCGCCAGCACCTGCTGGAGAAGCGGGACGCGATCATGTTGCTGGTACAGAACGGCGACCGCTCTTGATCCAGACACACCGCAGTGTCACCGGACGCGGCTTGCGCCGCTGCTACAGGAGCCGTGATCCACGCGCAGATGCGGCGTCTTCGCCCGGTGGTTCACGCGTGGTATCCGCAATGCGCTCCTGGGTTCGGCGGCCTCGCCCGGCGATTCACACCCGGTATCCGCACTGCGCTCCCGGGTTCGGCGGCCTCGCCCGGCGATTCACACCCGATATCCGCCACCCCGCGCTCCTGTAGCAGCGGCGCGAGCCGCGTCGGCGGTCCACGCGGTCTCGGATGGCGGATACACCGGTCAACGCAGGGTCAGGGGAATGTTCAGCGCCTGGATGCGCTGAGCGGTATCGGCGCTGACTTCCCCGGCCACGAATGTCGACTCGCGGGTTGTGCCATTGCTGGATGGCACGGCTACATCCAACGCTGCCAAGGGCAGGCCTGCCAGGCTCTGCCAGCTCGACGGCCGCGGCGCCACGTAGCCATGGTAGTTGCTGCGAATCGCGTCGGCGTCTTCCACTGGCGTGTCCTTGAACAGCGCCAGAGCGCTCGGCAGCGTCAATTGATCTGCCGCATTCACCGAAGCGGCATGGGTGGCCAAGCGCTTCGCCGTGATATCGATACTGCCTCCGGCCTTCATCGCGAAGCCATTATTGATTCGGTCGGTCACCCGCGCATCGGTTCCACCGGCAATCGGCGCGAAATAGTACCCAGGCAGGTCGTTGTCCAACCATATGGTTTCATTGCGCGGGCCGGTCGGCGCCAGGCTACCGGTCAACTGGATGTCAGTGGCCGCCAACGTGATATCCCCTCCGGCATCCAGCGACGAACCGGCCACGTCGAGCAGGCCACCGGCAGCAACGTGCAGGGAACCCGCGCCACCGAGCGTGCTCCGTGCCTGAGACTCCCGGAAGCCCTTGCGGCTCCAGGCATCCGTTTGCGGCCGTTCACCCGGTAACGGTCCCCACTGCGGCCCGCTGAGGTTGAAACTCTGCTTTTCGTCGGCGCTGCTGATCCACATATTATCCTCGGCATCGACGATGACAGCCTTGTCGCCCAGCAGATGTGAACCGCTGACCGATACGCTACCCTCGCGGAATGTCGAGCGGCGTGCCCGTATTGCCAGCGTGTCCGTGGCCTGAACGACGCTGGCGACGTTGCTCTGCGCGCTACGGTCGAAACTACGCTGAAACTGCTGGGCTGCAGGTCGTGCCCCTTCGATGCGAGTGTCCTCGCTGCCACCTTCGATGGCCACGGTGCCATCGAATTGCAAACGAACGTCTTTCGCCGAAAGCTGACTGCCGACGATGCGAATTTCTGTGCCATGCAGCGACAGGCTGGCGTTGGGGGCCTGCAACTGCGATGGTCGCTGATACCGGCGCTCCTGCAGCGCCTCGTGGGCGAGCGTGTCCGTCAGGCTGACCCGGCGGGCGCCGGTTCCCTGGGTGAGCGTACGTTTGAAATCCAGACTGCCGATGTGGGTAGCCCCCGCGCCGCCTATATCGAGCGAATGAGTCGCATGGATCGTGGCGCCTAGCAATGTGGCCGTAGGCAGGCTGACGGTACCACCCTGAATGTGCGTAGCCTGAGCGGTTTCAGTGTAGGTGGAGGCGCTGTCATCGGTGCCCTCGAGGGAAGCCACTCGCACCGTGCGCCACGACCGGTCCATCTTGGCGCCGAGCTGCACGCCGCCCCGAACGGTATAAAATCCGACATCTTCCGGTCCGTCGACGCGGGTAGCTGCCATCTCGATACCGCTGCGGCCGTCCAGGCGTACGTTGCGCGTTGCTTTCAACCGGTTACCGACATGGGTCAAGCTGCGTTCGGTGACCTGTGCGTCCGATTCACCGGCTGCGAGGGTGAACCAATGGTCATCGGCGCTGGCCTGGCGCTGCGTCTCGGTCTGGTTGCTCAATGCATCCAGCTTCAGCAGCCCGCGGGACCGTGCGTCAATGTTCTGTGCAACGATCGCCACGGACTTGAGTGTCATGTCACCACCAGCTGAGAGCACGAGGTCCTGTTCGCCGGCGTCGATCGCCGCCTGCCCATGCTGTCCTTGGTTGACCACACTGGAACCGATGGACAACGCCCCGGCCGAACTGATCTCGATACCTTTGTCACCCCGCAGTCGCGTGATGCCCATGTTCAAGCCGACACCCTGATCGGTGCTGACGATCTTGATGCGCCTGGCGTGCATGGCGCCCAGCAGGCTGGCATCCACCGCCGCGGATGACCGAGCAACGGCTTCGGTGGACAGAGAACGTGCGTCGACCAGGTGATTACCCAGCAGCAAGGTCAAGTCGCCGCCCGCAGTGATGGTTCCGGTTTTCTGCACGGTAGGAGCGATCAGACGCACCGATCCGGTCCCGACATCCAGGCCGTTCTGGCCAACCACCAGGCGGTGCTCGGCCGGGGACTGCGAACGTGTATCGTACTGGCTGATCACGCCATCGCTGAACTCGGGCGTCCCGACCACATAGGTTGCCGTGTGGGCCGAGTCCAGCGTCATGCGTGCGCCGTTGAGCTCGATGCCGTTGGGGTTGCTCAAGACGTAGTCCGCCGCCTGACCGAAGATGACCTGCGAGCCGGCAATGGTGGAGCCGCGAGTGCCCACCACCTCATTGAGGATGGTGCTGGCGGCGACGTCAGCGAACTGCCGATTGGCGCCAATATCCAGGGCGACGCCGTTGAGCTGTACTTGCCCAGCCGCCAGGCTGTTGTTCAGCACCAGACCGGCTGTACCGACGTTGTAGTCCTGCCAGCGGTTGTGGGAAAGACCTTGCGTATTGGGCGCGACGATATCGACGACCGGTACGCCGGCCTGGCTGCCGAGAATAGCCATGCCCATTGGGCCATCAGCTGCAATCAGCTCGCTGGCCGAGGCCGAGTTGAGGGTGGTCAGCAGGACCGCAGACACGGCGAGTCCGAGTCCGTGTCGAGTGAAGGATTGGGTAGAAAAAGCTGCTTGTTGCACGATGATGCTCCTCTCTGGGGGCTATGAGTTGGCAGGGCGGATGGACGAATCCGCCGCAGACCACTCTAGAGAGGTGTGAGGCATGGCAATGAGTGTAGGAACGATCCTTGTAGTGTAGGACGTATCTGTCAGGCGCGATGTCAGAGGGCTGTCTTACCTGTCTTCAAGGCAACAATAGCGATCAAGACGGTATGGCGTCCTCATTCAACTGAGGCTGAACTCGACCCGCTCCGGTATCCGCGTCATCAATACCCGGCCACCGCGGATCGACACCCGCGCCTTGGCCTGCTGGCGTACCGCTTCGTAGTCATTCTCCGCACCCAGAATCACCAGATTCGCCGGACGTCCGACGGCGATGCCGTAGCGCTCGCCCAGGTTGAGCGCGCGGGCGCTGTTGTCGGTGACCAGGTCGAGCGATCGTTGCAGGTCCTCGAAACCCATCATGTGGCAGATGTGCAGACCGGCATCCAGTACCCGCAGAATGTTGCCGTTGCCCAGCGGGTACCACGGGTCCTTGATGGAATCCTGACCGAAGCACACGTTCATGCCGGCCCGGTCCAGCTCGGCCACGCGGGTCACGCCGCGGCGCTTGGGAAATGTATCGAAGCGACCCTGCAAGTGAATGCTCTCGGTCGGGCACGACACGAAGCTGATGCCCGACTGCTTGAGCAGGCGGAACAGTTTCGAGCAATAGGCGTTGTCATAGGAGCCCATCGCGGTGGTGTGGCTGGCAGTGACGCGGCTACCCATGCCGCGCACCCGGGCCTGCTCGGCGAGCACTTCAAGAAACCGCGAATGCGGATCATCGGTCTCGTCGCAATGCACGTCGACCAGGCAGCCGGTGCGCTCGGCCAGGTCCATGAGAAAACCGATGGAGCTCACGCCTTGCTCTCGGGTGTTTTCGAAGTGCGGAATGCCGCCGACCACATCGGCGCCCATGGCCACCGCGCGCTCCATCAGTTCGCGGCCGTCGGGGTAGGATTCGATGCCTTCCTGAGGAAAGGCCACGATCTGCAGATCGATCAGGTGGCGCGCTTCCTCGCGCACCTCGAGCATGGCCTTGAGCGCGCCCAAGGTAGGGTCGGTGACGTCGATGTGCGTGCGCACATGCTGGATGCCGTGCTCGGCGAGCATGCCGATGGTGGTCAAGGCGCGCTGCTTGGTGTCTTCGTGGGTGATGCTGGCTTTGCGCTGGCCCCAGCGCTCGATGCCTTCGAACAGCGTGCCGCTCATGTTCCACTGCGGATCACCGGCGGTGAGGGTGGCGTCCAGATGAATGTGCGGCTCGACCAGTGGAGCGATCAGCAGGTTTCCTTGCGCATCGATGTCATCCCCTTGGGCTGTCACCGCGTCCCCTTGCGCCTGGATCGAGGCAATGACGGCGCCCTCGCAGGTGACAGTGTGCAATCCATCGGTCTTGCGCAACCGGGCGTTGATGATCTTCATGGGGAATCCTTCTTTCTGGGTGCCAAGGGGCCATGTTGCCATATTTGTCTGTGAGGCTTTGAAAAGCTTCAGGCGGGCGGGGTGAACAAGTCCCGGCGCGCGCCCTCGGTGATCGCCACGATGCCGGGATGCTTGACCTTGCGCTCGACCGAAATCACGTAGAACGACTCGGTGACCGCTTCGGTCTGCCCGATCAAGCGGACGCGATACTGCGTCATGATTTCCTCGGCGATGACGCTGGGCGCAATGAAGATCCCGCTGCCGGATTGGCCGAAGGCCTGCATCAAGGCGCTGTCGTCGAATTCCCCGACCACTCGCGGCAGCAGGCCCTGGTCGCCGAACCAGCGCATCAGGCGGCTGCGCAACACGCTTTCCTGACCGGGAATGAGCAGTGGCGCTCCATGCAGGCATTGGGGGAAATCGCCGCCATGGCGAGCGGCCAACTGCTCGGTGGCGAAGAAACTGATGCCGCACTCGCCCAGCTTCTGGCTGTAGCCCTTGATGTCCAGATGCGAAGGCATGGGGCTGTCGGAGATGACCATGTCCAGGCGCTGGATGGCCAGGTCGGCCAGCAAGCGTTCCAGCTTGTCTTCGCGGCAGGTGATGCGCAGGGGGTCGCTCAGTTCCATGGTCGGTGCGATCAGCCGGTAGACGATCGACTTGGGCACCACGTCGGCCACGCCCACACGGAAGGGGATCTGCTCTTCATCGGGCTGAGTGCGCAGTACCGCTTCGAGTTCGCCGGCCATCTGGAACATGCGTTCGGCATAGGGCAGGGCCTGACGACCGGCCTCGGTCAGCTCAAGATGTCTGCCAACACGCCGAAACAATTTCACGCAGAACGTTTCTTCGAGCAGGCTGATCTGACCGCTAATGGTTTGTGCGGTGAGGTTGAGTTGCTCACTGGCGCGCACGATGCTTCCGGTGCGCGCGACAACCCAGAAATAGTGAAGCTGACGATAGTTGAGCACGGGCACCTACACTTCGTAAAAACCGAAGTGTATCTGGTAAAAATACGAATTTTCCAGAAGTGTTTGCGTCTCTAGAATGCCTCGCTAGCAAAGAGCCAGTAGTTAGGGCTCGCTACTGTGCGCGGCACCGGCCGAGCCTCTCCAGACATTCAGCAAACCGTGATAAGGGCAGGAACGATACATGGAATACCTACTGGAACTGGCTTCAAGCCCCACCGCCTGGGTGGCGTTGATAACCCTGGTGATCATGGAAGTCGTGCTCGGTATCGACAACCTGATCTTCATCTCCATCCTGACCAATAAGCTGCCCAAGGAAATACAGGCCAAGGCCCGTCGCATCGGTATCAGCATGGCGCTGATCCTGCGCCTGGGTCTGTTGAGCACCGTGGCCTATATCGTCCAGCTGACCGAGCCGGTGTTTTCCGTGTTCGATCACTGGTTCTCGTGGAAAGACGTAATCCTGATCGCCGGTGGTCTGTTCCTGTTGTGGAAAGCGACCAAGGAAATCCACCACACCGTGGACCCTGTCGAGCAGGAAGAAGCCAAGATCGGCGACAAGGTCAGCCTGAGCTTCGCTTCGGCGATCGGTCAGATCCTGGTGCTGGACCTGGTGTTCTCCATCGACAGCATCATCACCGCCGTAGGCATGACCGAGCACTTGCCGATCATGATCATCGCCGTGGTCAGCGCCGTCGTGGTGATGTTGCTGGCTGCCGAACCTTTGGCCAAGTTCATCAATGACAACCCTACGGTCGTCATGCTGGCTCTGGGCTTCCTGATCATGATCGGCATGACGCTGATTGCAGAAGGCTTCGGTGCCCACGTACCCAAGGGCTACATCTACGCAGCCATGGCGTTCTCGGCCACCATCGAAGGCTTGAACATGCTGTCGCGCAGGGCCAAGCAGCGCAAGCTGGCGGCCAATCGCGAGGTGTAAGCGAGGGGGACAAAGCGAGGGGGCATGGATGCCCCCTTTTTTTTCGCCTGGTACTTTGTGCGGGTTGATTCAGATGTGTTGCGGGGTGCTGGTGCGGCGCAGCGTTACAGCGGCTTTTGGTTTGACTTGTTGCCGGACCTGCGGCTCATGGTGCTGATGGCGACGCGCGATGCGCAGTACACCCCAGAGCATGGCAGCTGCCACGGCCATCCAGCCGGCAATCAGGCTGAAGATTATCATTGCAAGGCTCATCACTACCTCCATTGCTTTCGCGTCTTCTCGGTCACGTAATAGATGACCCTGAGGGTTTGCGAGCGTTTCAACCTATTGACGAAAGGTCATTTGCGTGAGTCGATCCTGCTTTTCGGCAATGGATCATCGGGCCGCTATACCGTGGACCGTGGGAAATCTATGATGGCCTTTCGCGCGGCACGTTGTGCGCCGCCCTAGCCCCGAGGAACACGATGCTGCGTAAATCGAACGTCATGACCAGGCTGCTGTTGGCCTGCAGCCTGATGGCAGGCATGGCCGGCTGTGCCAGCAACAATGGCCCGGCGTTACCGGGTCTGGCGGACCGGGTGGAGCTCAATGGCGTACCGTTCTATCGTGGCAACGCCAACCAGAGCGGTTCGATGGTGCTGGCCAGCATGCTCTCGCAACAAGGCATTACCATTACACCCGGGCTGCTCGATCCGGCCTTGAAGCTGCCCGGCGAGACGGATCGCCTGCAACAGAACATCACCCAGGTGGCCCGTGAATATGGCTTGTTGGTGTATCCGCTCGATCCACAGTTGAACGCACTGCTGGCTCAAGTAGCGGCGGGCAATCCGGTGTTGTTGCGCTACAGCGAAGGCTCGTTCCTGTGGTCGCAACCTCGCTATGCCTTGCTGGTGGGCTACGACCGGTTCAAACGGCACGTGCTGCTGCGCTCGGGGATGAGCCGGCGGCTGCCAATGGATTTCGACAGCTTTGCGTCCGCGTGGAAAAGCGCAGGGACGTGGGCCATCCTGGTTCAACAACCGAACCAGTTGCCGGCCCAGATCGACCGCCAGCGCTGGCTCGACGCCGCTCGCGAAACCGCCGCAGCCGGCCAGGAACCCGCCGCCGCTCGCGCGCGCAAGGCCATTGGCTCGTAACCGCATACCACGCTTGAGGCCGCGGCAGTCATGCTGAAGGACCGCATGCACCCCGACGCGGCTCGCGCCGCTGCTACAGGGGAATCCTGCGAATTCGGACGCTGCGTCGGCGGCACTCGCGGTGCGTCTGAATGAACGCGTCGAGCCCGGACGCGGCTCGCGCCGCTGCTACAGGGGAATCCTGCGAATTCGGACGCTGCGTCGGCGGCACTCGCGGTGCGCCTGGATGAACGCGTCGAACCCCGACGCGGCTCGCGCCGCTGCTACAGGGGAATCCTGCGAATTCGGACGCTGCGTCGGCGGCACTCGTGGTGCTCCTGAATGAACGCGTACAGCCCTGACGCGGCTCGCGCCGCTGCTACAGGGGAATCAACTGCAATCCCGTAGCAGCTGCGCAAGCTGCGTCGGCGGCACTCGCGGTGCGCCTGGATGAACGCGTCGAACCCGGACGCGGCTCGCGCCGCTGCTACAGGGGAATCAACTGCAATCCTGTAGCAGCTGCGCAAGCTGCGTCGGCGGCACTTGCGGTGCGGCTGGATGAACGCGTCCGGGTCAGAATCCCAGACGGTCGCGCAGGCTGTAATACCAGGCGCCCAGCTGGGTCAAGGGTGCGCCCAGGGCGCGGCCGCCGGGGAAGGGGTAATGGGGCAGATCGGCAAACGCATCGAAGCGTTCGGCCTGGCCGCTCAGGGCCTCGGCGAGCACCTTGCCCGCCAAGTGGGTGTACGTCACCCCATGCCCGCTGCAACCTTGGGAGTAATAGATATTGTCGCCCAGGCGACCCATCTGCGGCAGGCGCGACAAGGTCAGCAGGAAGTTGCCTGTCCAGGCATAGTCGATCTTCACCTGCGCCAGCTGCGGGAACGCCTTGAGCATCTTCGGCCGAATGATCGCCTCGATGTTGGCCGGATCTCGCGCGCCATACACCACGCCACCGCCGAAGATCAGGCGCTTGTCGGCCGTCAGGCGATAGTAGTCGAGCAGGTAGTTGCAGTCCTCCACGCAGTAGTCCTGCGGCAGCAGACTGCGCGCCAGCTCCTCGCCCAAGGGCTGCGTGGCAATTACCTGGGTGCCACACGGCATCGACTTGGCCGCCAGCTCCGGCACCAGGTCGCCCAGATAGGCGTTGCCGGCGACGATGACGAACTTGGCCCGCACCTTGCCTTGAGCGGTATGAACCACCGGGCTTGCGCCACGCTCAATGCGTATGGCTGGCGATTGCTCATGAATCCTGCCGCCCAGCGACTCCACCGCCGCGGCCTCGCCCAACGCCAGGTTCAGTGGATGGATATGACCGCCACTGACATCGAGCAAACCGCCTACGTACTGTTCGCAATCCACGACTTGGCGAATGCGCTTCTGGTCCATCAGCTCCAGCTGGGTATGACCATAGCGCTCCCACAAACGCTGCTGGGCCTCCAGGTGCTTGAGCTGCTTGGCGGTAAGCGCCGCGAACACACCGCCATTCTTCAGATCGCAGTTGATACCGTAGCGGGTCACCCGTTCACGGATGATCCGAGCACCCTCGAAGGCCATGTCGCCCAGCAGCCGCGCCTGGTCCGCGCCGACGCTGCGCTCGATCACATCCAGATCCCGGCTGTAACTGTTGACGATCTGCCCACCGTTGCGCCCCGAAGCGCCGAAACCGACCTTGGCCGCTTCCAGCACGCAGACGCTGAAACCCCGCTCGAGCAGAAACAGCGCACTGGACAATCCGGTGTAGCCCGCGCCGATGATGCACACATCCGCTTCGACTTCGCCTTGAAGGGCAGGGCGGGGCGGCGCCGCGTTGGCGGAAGCGGCATAGAAGGACGGTGGATACTGCATGCTGGACATCCGGCAACCTCGGCTCGATGGAATTCGCCTGTGCCCGGATGCTATCGCAGTTGCCTGCGCCTCACCAGCGGACCGGATTGGTACGCGCTGAAAATAATTCCGCATTTCATAGGCTTAGCGCAAAAAAATGAGTTGACAGGCAGCTTCGATTCCGTAGAATGCCGCCTCACAGCAGGCACGTAGCTCAGTTGGTTAGAGCACCACCTTGACATGGTGGGGGTCGTTGGTTCGAGTCCAATCGCGCCTACCAAACAAAATCCGCTCTGCTGGGCGGTATGAAAGGGCGATCCGAAAGGGTCGCCCTTTTTTGTGCTCAATGATCGGAAAGTTGCCGGAGACGCTCCACCAAAGCATCGAGTTGAGCGCCGCGCATTTCAATCTCGGCAAGCAAATCGTCAAACTCCGTGCGTGTGTCTGGTCGATCCAGGCAGCGCCGGACATCGGCCAGCGCGCCGGTGTAGGCCTGCTGATGCTGGTGAAGGCGCATCAGGTGCAGCGCCAATAGATCTTGCTGGAACATCGCGGCCACCTTCTTGCAGTGTTACGGCAGCCTATCAATGCGCGGCACTGGATGTCGCGGATTCAATTCAACGGCCGCCATTGCACATCATGCAGCCCTCGACGTTCGACGTGCCGACGCAACTGCTCGGCATGTTCCCCGGGACTGGTGCCGCCATAGACCAGCCCGATCCCCGAGTGCAAGGCCGCGTAGTACCAGGCATCGGCATCGCTCATGTGCGTGTCTCGCTGTTGAAAGCGCCGGGACTCACCGTTGAGTACATAGCGAATCTCGTAGTCCGTGAACCGGCTTGTCATATAATGCTCCCGCTTTACCGGGCATCAGACATGAAGGCCATTGGCCAGTTCCGTGATGATGGCAAAAAACTACTATCGATCAGACCGGGTTGTCGGGATGGCGATGGAGACGATGGACAGGATGTCGAACGCAATGCGTTTCGAGTTGGGCAAGGATGCTTGAGAATGATGAACAGATGGATCGCGTGCATGGCGCTGGTAGTGCTGTTGGCCACTGCCGGCTGGTTCGCCATGGTGATCGACCTGGAAGGGTTGACCTACAGCCGCCATGGCGAATTGCCGGATCGTCGGTAAGCTTTCAGCTGGGCTCGGTCGAGGCATCGGCGCCATCGATGTCCGGATCGTCCGGAAGCACTTCGGGCTCGCCGTCATCGGCATCGTTGAGGGCGGCGCCATCACTGGTCAGGTCATCTGCCAGCGGATCGGCCTCGGCCTGGCCGATCAGCGGGATTGGGTCGATATCGGTATTCATGGCATGCCTCGCAAGTTGACGTTGGGGTCATGCATTCGAGGCATGCCGGACGGGGCAGGTTCTGTTCGATCCGTGACCGTCGGTCATGTCAGGGTTCGACTTCGTTGAATTCGCAGTAATCCTCCCAGCTCAGGCCGAGTGCATCGGCCACTTCCCGATGCACCTCCAGACGCATGGCCTTGAGTTCTTCCGGACTTTCAGCAATCAAATGCAGCGCCAGCTCCCAGGGTTCCAGCCCCTGTGCCTGAGCTTCGTCCTCGAACGCCCACTGCACCTGTTCTGCCTGCTCGCGGGCGTCCAGCACCTGAATCTCTTCGCGCAGGTCGGGGTGTGCATCGAGAAATATCGCCAATGCGGCTTGGTTGCGGTCTTCTTTGGCGATCATGTCTAGGCCCTGCTGACTGTGGGAAATAAAGCGACATGATGCCATGGCGCCGCCGGCCCGTCAGCGACGGTCAATGCGCGGGCGGGCGCGAGGAGGGCGGATGGTGATAAAATCCGCGCCTCGAATTCTGGAGGTGGACGCGTGCGCAAGTTGATGATGGTGATGGCAGTGCTGACGTTGGCCGGTTGCGGCACGGCGTTCGAAAAAGCCCACGAGGCGGTCTCGCAGTTGTTGGAGAACCCCAAGACGGCGCGTTTCACCAATGTGCGCACCACTGAGCAAGGCAACTACTGTGGCCAGGTGAAAGGCAAGGACGCCCAAGGCGTCTACGGACCTTACCGCAGCTACGCGGCGATTCCCCATGGCGACCAGTTCGAGGTCGTCATCGACAATGACGGCAACGATCCGCGCGTGCGCGAAGTCTGCGGCAGCGCCGAAGAGCTGTTGCCGCAGACCGATGTCGCCGAACAGCCGGGGCAGCGCTGGGAGGTACGCATCGTGTCGGGCCGCAACATGGGCTCGGTCACCGACATGGCTGCCCGTCTGGTGGAAAACGGCTTCGTCGCCAGCTTCGTCCAGCGTGAGGGGCAGACCGTCGTCTATCTGGGCCCGTTCGACAGCAAGGCCGAGGCTGAAAAAGAGCGCGCTCGCCTGATGGGCTCGCGGGGGATCGAGTCGGTGGTGATGCCGTTCAGCGAAGCGGACAAGCCCTGAGGCACGGCTGCACCGCAGGGCCGGCGTGTCAGCCGCATGCCTTGAGGTCCACCGGTCCGACGAACGCATTGCCATGCCCCATCACACAGGCCACCTGCTGGTTGCGCTGGCGCTCCCAGACCTGCACCGGATAGGTCTTGTCCCACGCCTGGTACAGCTGGGTGTCCTGGCGTGAAAGACGCAGCCCGTACTGCTTGCTCATATACAGATAGGTGCGCGCGATCATGCCGCGGATCGACGGTCGGGGCATGACCTTTTTCGCCTTGAAGTCGACCTGGGTCAGGCACGAACCGTATTGCCCGCGCTGTTCGGGCAGCCAGCCGAAGCTGAAATTGTTCCGGTCGCCGTTCACTTCGCCGATGCTCGGCACCAGGTTGTGCAAATCGGCCTCGGCGGTCTGGTAGACCTTGTCATTGCGGGTGCAGTTCTTGCGCCCACCGTTCTGCCAGCATTGGCGCTGATGGCCGATCTGCCAGGCGGGCACGATGTGTTCCCATTCGATACGCGCGGCGCGGTTGGCATTCTTGCGCGGGACATAACCGCAGGCGGCGAGGTCCACGCGGTTGCCGCTGTACTTGCAGCCGCAATAGAACTCCGTGGATTGTGGTGCGTACAGCTTCCAGGCGATCTTCTTGGCTTCGCTGAAGGTACGCGGGGCATCGGCGTGGGCGGTGAAACTGAACAGCATCAAACTGACGAACAGACTGCGAACCATCATTGAATCAATCTTCCTTCGGTACAACCCAGAAAATCTGCACGCCACCGTCGTCGCGGTGGGCAAGGGTGACGTTGTCGTTCTCGGCGATTTCCTCGAGCATTTGCGCCCAGTCATCTTCGCTCTCGTGTTCGAGCCGAAAGATGAGAGCCGCACGGGACTTCTGCGCGGTGGGTGAGTTGATGATCTTCTGGATGCGCACGCCTAGACGTTCATAGGCGCTCGGCGCGGCGGGGGTGGCAGTGGTCACGACGCGTTTCCTTGATGGGCTGTACGTGCGTACAGTATTTGACTGTAAGACGTTTCGCAATAGCCCAGGGTAAATAGCGGGTTTCTGACAGCGGATTCGCGATTTTTCTTCCGTGTTCACGAAAAAACTTGAATCCGATCAGAGACATCCGACAAAGCGCGTCGAATCGAAAGTCCCGGCAGTGATATGGTTATTCGATAACGATATTTAAAATTCCGTTCTTATACCTCTACAGTTCGGCCATTCCCTCGTACTCAATAGCCAGAGTCGGAGCACAACATGGCCGTCGCCCTTTCAGAAATTCCTCGTCAGTCCTTCGAGATCCGTCCGTTGGCCGGCCATGTCGGGGCCGAAATCATCGGCCTGGACTTGCGCTTGCCGCTCAACGACCAGGATTTCGCCAGCATCCACCGGGCCCATCTCGACCATCACGTCGTGGTCTTTCGCGACCAGCGCATCACGCCCCAGCAGCAGATCGACTTCAGCCGCCGTTTCGGTGTGCTGCAGATCCATGTGCTCAAGCAGTTTCTGCTGGCCGGGCACCCGGAGATTCTCATCGTTTCCAACATCGTCGAGAACGGCCAGCCGGTCGGGCTGGGTGACGCGGGCAAGTATTGGCACTCGGACCTGTCGTACAAAGAGCTGCCGAGCCTGGGCTCGATGCTGCATGCGCAGGAGTTGCCCAGCGAGGGCGGCGACACCCTGTTCGCCGACATGCATCGAGCCTGGGACACTCTTCCGTCAGCCTTGCGCGAGGCGGTCGAAGGCAGGCAGGCCGTGCACTCGTACACCGCGCGCTACAGCGAGGGCAAGAATGCGGCCAACTGGCGGCCGACCTTGACAACGGAGCAGCTGGCCCAGGTGGTGACCGTGACCCATCCGGTGGTCCGTACCCATCCGGAAAACGGCCGCAAGGCCCTGTTCGTCAGTGAAGGGTTCACCACCCACATCGTCGGCCTTCCGGAAGACGAAAGCCGTGAGCTGCTTCAGCAGCTCTATGCCCACAGCGTGCGCGAAGACAACGTCTATCGGCATCAATGGCAAGCCCATGACATGGTCTTCTGGGACAACCGCTCGTTGATTCATCTCGCGGCCGGCTGCCCGGACCACCTGCGGCGCAAGCTGTACCGCACCACCATCCAGGGCGATGCGCCGTTTTGATAGGGAGTCTTGCATGAACGCTGCACTGCCAGGCCACACGGCCAGCGCTGGGACCGATTCGGCAACCGGACAACGGGCGACTCCCGAAACCCTGTTGCAGGTAGAGAACGTCAGCCTCGAATACCGCACCTCCGAACGGGTGGTGCGTGCGACTCACCAGGTCAGCTTCGAAGTCGATCGGGCCGATCGCTTCGTCTTGCTAGGCCCGTCCGGGTGCGGCAAATCCACCTTGCTCAAGGCCGTGGCGGGTTTCATCAAGCCCAGTGAAGGTCAGATCCGCCTCGCGGGTGAGCGGATCGAAGAGCCGGGCCCCGACCGGATCGTGGTGTTTCAGGAGTTCGACCAGCTGCCGGCCTGGAAAACCGTGATCGAGAACGTGATGTTCCCGCTGCTGGCGTCGCGGACGCTCAAGCGTGCCGAGGCCAACGAGCGTGCGCGCTACTACCTGGAGAAGGTCGGCCTGAGTGCCTTTGCCGATGCCTACCCGCACACCCTTTCCGGCGGCATGAAGGCGCGGGTGGCGATCGCCCGGGCGTTGGCCATGCAGCCGAAGATCCTGCTCATGGACGAGCCGTTCGCCGCACTCGATGCGCTGACGCGACGCAAGATGCAGGAAGAGCTGCTGGAGCTGTGGCAGGAAGTGCGCTTCACCTTGCTGTTCGTCACCCACTCCATCGAGGAAGCCTTGGTGGTGGGCAATCGCATTCTGCTGCTGTCGCCTCATCCGGGCCGGGTGCGGGCCGAGATCAACAGCCACCAGTTCGACCTGGGCAGCCTGGGCGGCGTGGACTTCCAGGCCAGTGCCCAGCGCATTCACCGGCTGCTGTTCGATGAAGGTGAGGAGCCGGTGATGGACCGTCCGGTGGATTTCCAGCATTTGCGCATCGCCTATTGATATCGCTGCACTGACCTCGCAGCATTCGGAGCACATCCATGAGCCTTTCCCCACCCGTGCGTCAGGAGTACGAAGTTACTCTTGAGCCGTTCACTCAATCCGAACTCGTTCGGGATATTTCCCTGCCTCGGCGTATCTGGCAACAGGCGTGGGTGCGCAAGGGTGTGATCCTGCTCGCCCTGGCCGTGCTCTGGGAACTGGCGGCACGCTGGCAGAACAATGATCTGCTGCTGCCCAGTTTCCTGCAGACCGCCAACGCCTTCATCGATGGCATCGCCAGTGGCGAACTGCTGAGCAAGGTGTGGATTTCCCTGACCGTGCTGATCAAGGGCTACCTGATCGGTATCGTCCTGGCGTTCGGTTTGACCACCCTGGCGGTGTCGACCCAGTTGGGGCGCGACCTGCTCAGCACGCTGACCGCCATGTTCAATCCGCTGCCGGCCATTGCCTTGTTGCCGCTGTCGTTGCTGTGGTTCGGCCTGGGCGAGAACAGCCTGATCTTCGTGCTGGTGCATTCGGTGTTGTGGGCCCTGGCCTTGAACACCTACGCCGGTTTCCTCGGCGTTTCTGAAACCCAGCGCATGGCCGGGCGCAACTATGGGCTGCGTGGCTTGCGCTTCGTCTGGTACATCCTGATACCGGCGGCGCTGCCGTCGATCCTGGCGGGCCTCAAGATCGGCTGGGCGTTCGCCTGGCGCACATTGATCGCCGCCGAACTGGTGTTCGGTGCGTCGTCCGGCAAGGGCGGCCTGGGTTGGTACATCTTCCAGAACCGCAACGAGCTGTACACCGACAAGGTGTTCGCCGGACTGGCCGCAGTGATCCTGATCGGCCTGCTGGTGGAAAACCTGCTGTTCAACACCTTCGAACGTCTGACCATCAAGCGCTGGGGCATGCAGCGCTGATCCCTCAATCCCTGTCCAGAGCATTCAACATGGTATTTGCAAACAAGCTTTCCCTGGCCTGCGGCCTCGCCGCCGCGCTGCTGACCGGTGGGGCCAGCGCCGAAGGCAAGATCAGCATCGCCCAGCAGTTCGGCATCGGCTACCTCATTCTCGATGTGGTGCGTGACCAGCACCTGATCGAGAAGCACGGCAAGCAGCAGGGCATCGACATCGAGGTGGACTGGAACAGCATTTCCGGCGCGACCGCGATGAACGAGGCGTTGCTCGCCGGTGCGTTGGACGTGGTTTCGGCCGGTGTGCCGCCGATGCTCACAGTGTGGGATCGGACCAAGGGCCGGCAGAACGTCAAGGCCATTGCCTCGCTGGGCTCCATGCCCAACTACCTGCTCAGCAACAATCCAGACGTGAAGACCTTGAAAGACTTCACCGACAAGGATCGCATCGCGGTGCCCGCCGCTGGCGTAGGCTTCCAGTCGCGGACCCTGCAGCTGGAAACAGCCAAGCTGTACGGCGACAAGGAATTCAAGAAATTCGACAACATTTCGGTGAGCATTCCCCATCCGGATGCGACCTCGGCACTGATCGCTGGCGGTTCGGAAATCAGCGCGCATTTCTCCAGCCCGCCGTTCCAGTACCAGGCCCTGGAAAACCCCAAGGTGCACAAGGTGCTCAGCAGCTACGACATTCTCGGTGGCCCGGCGACCTTCAACGTGTTGTACACCACGCAGAAATTCCACGACGAAAACCCCAAGACCTACAAGGCGTTCTATGACGCGCTGGTGGAAGCGGCGCAGATCGTCAAGGCGGACAAGGTCGCCGCCGCCAAGACCTACATTCGTGTCGAGAAATCCACCCTGAGCGAGGCGTTCGTCGAGAAGATCGTGAAGGACCCGGAGATCGACTTCACCGTGGTGCCGCAACGCACCTTCATCTACGCCGAGCGCCTGCATGAGCTGGGCGTGCTGAAGAACAAGGCGCAGAGCTGGAAGGACTACTTCTTCGAAGAAGCGCACGGCGGCGACGGCAGCTGATCATTGCTTTGAAAGCATCGACGCCGACGCTCACATGCCCCGTGAGCGTCGGCGTCTTGCGGTTCAGACGGCGGCGGGTGCGGGCAGGCCCAGGGCAGGGTAGTACTGGGCGAAACGCACGTTGTCGTGCTGGTCGACGAGCTTCTTCAGCCGCTCGTTGAACGCCCGCCCGACACCGTACTGCCCGCCGGACACCGTGCGGAACTGCGCAGTGAGCACGATGCCGTTGAGGTCCATCTTGTCCACCCCGAACACCTGCAGCGGCCCCTGCAGGTTGTGCTTGAGCATCACGTCGTCGACGATCGATTGGCCCGCCTGCTTGATCAGGTCCAGGGCCGTATCGATGTCACTGTCGTAGGTGAACTGCACCGAAAAGAACGCATACGCGAACTGCCGGGACTGGTTGGTCACTGCCTTGATCTGGCCGAACGGCACCGAATGCACGAAGCCCTTGCCGTCGCGCAGGCGCAGGGTGCGGATGGTCAGGCTCTCCACGGTGCCCGCATGCCCGGAATCGAGCACCACCCAGTCGCCGATGGCGATGGTGTCTTCGATGAGAATGAACAACCCGGTGATGACATCCTGCACCAACTGTTGCGAGCCGAAGCCGATGGCCAGGCCGACCACCCCGGCACCGGCCAGCAGCGGCGCGACGTTGATGCCCAGGTTGGCCATGGTGGTGATGGTGCAGATCACCAGCAGGATGATTTTGATCGCGTTGCGCAGCATCGGCAGGATGGTCAACACCCGCGTGCTCGGCTGACGCGTGGCGCGCTTGCCCACCGAGGGCTTCAGCGCCTCCTGGATGGCGGTGTCCAGCACCACCCACAGCAGCCAGGTGACCAGCAGGATCAAGCCGATGCTGCTCAGCGAATCACTGATGGCGCGGCCCATGCTGTTGCGCGCGGCGAACTCCAGCATCGACACGCCCCAGATGCGCCCCAGCAGCTCGATGAAGGCGATGGCCATGGTAATGCGTGCCACCGCGTGCCCCAGGCTGCGCAGCAGCTCTTTATAGGGACGCAGACGCGGCGTGGCCGTAGCGGTGGGCTTGAACAAGTGCTGCATGACCGTGCTGAGAAACACCGTGGCGATCAGCAGGACCGTGGTCAGCAACGCATTCTGCAAGGCTTTCTGGCTTTCCTCGCCCGCACCGATCAGATGCACCGCCGACACCAGGATCATCAGCAGGATAGGCAGGTACCACAGGGATGAGAACAGCCGTAGCGATTCCTGTACCGCGCGATGCTGCAGACGCTGCGGCAGTGGCCGGTTGCGGATCAGGTGGGCCACCGGCCGGCGCATGCGTACCACCAATACGGCGAACGAGAGAGTGGCGAACAGACCCGCGACCACCGCCAGGCTGGCAGTGAAATTGGTCCCCAGTTGCCGGGCGATCTGCGGGCTGGTCAGTGCATCGCTGAGGGCGGCAAGAAAGCCGATCATGAACAGCGGCCGTGGCGCATAGCGTCGCAAGGCGCCGACGGCAGCGAGCTTGTGTCCGCTGTCGAACAGGGTGATCACGCACATGATCACCGACGTCGAGAAAATGCCGCTGCTGGTGGCGTAGGCCAGCGACATGCCGATGGCGCGGGCGATGGACATGTCCAGGGAATGACTGGCGTACAGCGTCACCGGCAGTGCGACGATGGCCGCAAGGGTGAAGGGCAGGATATAGCCCAGCAGGTTATGCAGCCGGGGACGTTCCCGGACGAATCGGCGGCGTGCGCTGCGCGCGACGATGAAGCGCCCAAGGAAATGCACGGCCAGAAACGTGGCCATCCAGCACACCGACAGCAGGATAAAATCGGTCGTCAGGTCCAGCGCCGAGCGTGAATGCCGATTGATCAGCGTGTCGACCTCGCTGGCGGCGCGGTCGGTGCGCAAGCGCCAGGTGTCGAGCACGTGCTCGTCCAGGTCGAGCTTTTTCTGCACATCATCGATGCCGTTGCTCAGGGCGCCCAGCAGACCTCCCTGCACCAGCGGCGCGGGGTCTTCGGCGGGTGCATCGGCTGCGGGAGCTTCGGCGGCCTGCAGGCTGAAACTCAGCAGCACTGACAGCAGGAAGAGGGTGAATCTGGCGCGGGAACTGAACACAATGCGGGTCGCTCTATTGGTCGGTACACCAGTCACTGATTGAATTTTGCCCGGCAAGTTCGCCGATTGGCGGCATTTGTCGGGATTGTTCATCTTGCGTTTGGGGCATCTGCTCTCTGTTCAGGGCGGGTCTGCTACCGTTCATACGTTTCTCATCCAAGGCTTTGATCATGTCGTCGAGCAGCACCTACGCCACCGCCGCACCCGGGCGGCGAGAGCAGTTTTCCACCCGTATCGCTTTCTTCATCGCCGGCTTCGCCATGGCCGCCTGGGCCCCGCTGGTGCCCTTGGCCAAGGCGCGGGCCGAACTCAGCGATGGCAGCCTGGGGTTGCTGTTGCTGGGCCTGGGGGCCGGTTCGATTCTGGCCATGCCGTTGTCCGGTTATCTGTGCGCCCGCTGGGGTTGCCGACGTGTCATCGTCGGTGCCGGCGTGCTGATCTGCCTGATGTTGCCGCTGCTGGCCACGGCCGGGACCCTGCCGCTGCTGATCGGTGCGGTGTTGCTGTTCGGTGCTGGGATGGGGGCCATCGACTGCGCCATGAATATCCAGGCAGTGCTGGTCGAGAAGGCCAGTGGCCGACCGATGATGTCGGGCTTCCATGGCCTGTTCAGCGTTGGCGGCATACTCGGGGCGGGCGGCATGACCGCACTGCTCGCGCTGGGCCTGACGCCGCTGCTGGCAGTGGCCTGTGTGGTGGCAGTGACCCTGCTGGCGGTATTCAAGGCCGCACCCCACCTGCTGCCCTATGGCAACGAAAGCGACGGCCCGTTGTTCGCCATGCCGCGCGGTATCGTGCTGTTTCTCGGTGCGCTGTGCTTCATCGTCTTTCTTACCGAGGGCGCGATGCTCGACTGGAGTGCGGTGTTCCTGGTCTCCGAGCGGGACATGCAACCGGCCTATGCCGGACTTGGCTATGCGGCGTTCGCCACTGCCATGACCATCGGCCGTCTGACCGGCGACAGGATCGTCGCTCGCTTCGGTGGGGCGCGGGTTACCTTGTTCGGTGGGCTGTGCGCCGCTGCCGGACTGGCCCTGTCGCTCGCCATCCCCGCCTGGCCTGCGGCGTTGCTGGGTTACGCGCTGATCGGTGCCGGCTGCTCCAACATTGTCCCGGTGCTGTTCACCGCTGTCGGCCGGCAGACCACCATGCCGCAGAGCGCAGCCATCCCGGCCATGACCTCGCTGGGGTATGCGGGGATTCTGGTGGGGCCGGCGTTCATCGGCTTCGTCGCCCACGGTAGCAGTCTGTCGATCGCGCTGGGCGTGCTGATCGTGCTGCTGCTGTTCGTCGCTGCCAGCGGGCGCTACCTGCGAAACTGAAGCGACCGTGCAGGGTCTACGCTGAACGGGGTCGAGCAGACCCTTCATGGTCATTCGATACGGAGTTCAGCCATGCAATTGCACGGATCCTGTCACTGCGGTGCCGTCACCTTCAGCATGCACAGCGCCCACCCTTATCCTTATCAGCGTTGCTACTGTTCGATCTGCCGCAAGACCCAGGGCGGCGGTGGCTACGCGATCAACCTGGGGGGTGAGGCCGCAAGCCTCAATGTGCAGGGCCGCAGCCACATCACCGTCTACCACGCCCGGATGCCCGACGAAGACGGCACTGGCACTCACGCCAGCACCGCCGAACGGCATTTCTGTCATCTGTGCGGCAGTGCCTTGTGGCTGTTCGATCCGGCCTGGCCGGAGCTGGTGCATCCCTTTGCCAGCGCCATCGACAGCGAGTTGCCCGTGCCGCCGGAGCACACTCACTTGCTGCTGGACTCCAAGGCAGGGTGGGTTGAAGTGGAAGCCGGCAGGAATGACCGGCAATTCCAGCAGTATCCTGACGAATCTTTGGCTCAATGGCACGAGCGGCTCGGCTTGACTCAGGACTGAGCCCGCGGGCCGTTCGGAAACATGGTGAATCACCTCGGGGGTGTCGTCAGGCCATGGCGCGGCGAACGCCGAGGACGATTCGGCCTCAAAGGCCTGAACCCACCTTGATCGAGGACACGCCCTTCATGAAGTTGTCCCTATTGGCGACCGTGCTTCTTGGCGCGATGCTGTCCCATTCGGCATTGGCCGACGTGGCCGCTGCACACGCGCCGCTACGCCAGCCCATCAGCCTGGCTGCAAACGACACCTCCAACCCCTATAACAGCCCGATCCGACGGATCAACCCCAACAGTCGGCAAGGCACCACTGCGCCCAATCCGCAGCTGCGCCAGCCGACACCGCGCACCGATAACCCGCGGCCGCCGACGCTGGAAAACCGTGGCATCGGCAACGGCGATAACCTGCGCCGGCCGGCCAACGGCACCCAGCAACCGCGCACTGCCCCTGGCACGCGGTGATTCCTCTTTTTTTCCGCTGAAGGATAAGCCCTATGTTGCAGAAAACCCTGTTCGCCTCAGCCTTCGCCGGCCTTGCCCTGTATGGAATGGCCGCTTCGGCCGCCACGGTGAAAACCTATCAGAGCGAACTGGGCCAGGTCACGGTCACCACCGTTGCCGAAGGCCTCAAATACCCGTGGGCTCTGGCGTTCTTGCCGGACAACAAAGGCATGCTGGTGACCGAAAAACCAGGTGATCTGCGCGTGGTCAGCGCCGAAGGCAAGATTTCGTCGCCCATCAGCGGCGTGCCGCAGGTCTGGGCGAAGAACCAGGGCGGGCTGCTCGACGTGGTGCTGTCGCCCGACTTCAAGGCTGACCGCATGGTCTACCTGTCGTATGCCGAGCAGGGTGAGGACGGCAAGGGCGGCACGGCGGTAGGTCGCGGCCGGTTGTCCGAGGACCTGACTCACCTGGAAAACTTCACCACGATCTTCCGTCAGGAGCCCAAGCTGTCGGTTGGCAACCATTTCGGTTCGCGGCTGGTGTTCGACCGCGACGGCTACCTGTTCATCGCTCTGGGCGAAAACAACCAGCGCTCGACTTCCCAGGATCTGGACAAGCTGCAGGGCAAGGTTGTGCGTATCTTCCCCGACGGCAAGGTGCCCAAGGACAACCCATTCGTAGGGCAGAAAAACGTGCGCCCGGAAATCTGGTCGTTCGGCCACCGCAACCAGCAGGGTGCGGCCTTGAACCCGTGGACAGGCACCCTGTGGACCCATGAGCACGGCGCCAAGGGTGGCGATGAGCTGAACATCATCGAGAAGGGGGCCAATTACGGCTGGCCGCTCTACACCCACGGCATCAACTACTCCGGCGAGCCGATTCCCGAAGCGAAAGGGAAAACCGGTCCGGGCATCACCGATCCCTACCATGTCTGGGAAAAATCGCCGGCCATCAGCGGCATGGCGTTCTATGACAATGACAAATTCAAGCGCTGGAACCACAACCTGTTCATCGGTGGGCTGGCATCCGAAGACCTCATCCGCCTGCAGTTCGAAGACGACAAGGTGGTGCACGAAGAACGTCTGCTGGGCGAGCGCGGCGAGCGTATCCGCGACGTGCGTCAGGGCCCCGACGGCTACCTGTACGTGCTGACCGATGACGACGACGGGGAATTGCTGAAGATCGGGCTGGAATGAATCGGCTCATTTGATCGACGCCGTGAAACCTCTGGGCCATCTTCGAGTCGATTGCTGGTCAACGACCTGCAGGGTCCTGGCGATTTCATGGTCTCAAGAGGTTCAGCATGATCGGCGTCATCATACCCGTGCACAACGAGCAGGCCAGCCTGGACCGATGCCTGCAATCGGTCATGCTGGCCGCCGAGCATGGCACCTTGTGCACCGAGCTGGTCCGTATCGTCGTGGTGCTGGATAACTGCAGCGACCGGTCGCGGGACATTGCCCAGCGCTACCCGGTGCGGTTGATCGATATCGGCGCTGGCAGCAAAGTCACTGCCCGGGCGGCGGGTGCTGCTCATCTGGTCCAGGCTGGAGCGCGTTGGCTGGCCTGGACCGAGGCCGACGCTCGCGTTCCCGATGACTGGCTGGCGGCTCAGTTGGCGTACCGGGTGGATGCGGTCTGTGGTCGCGTGGACCTCGAACCGGGCATGCTGAAGGCAGTTGCCGGCCAGCGCCGCCGACGGTCCATTGCCTTTGACGAGCCGCGGCCCAGTGTTCACGGTGCGAACCTGGGCATCAGTGCCGCAGCCTATGCGGAGGCCGGTGGGCTCAGGGCGGGGCAGGATGAGGTGCAGCTGATTCGTCAGATTGAATCCAGTGGTCGGCGTATCGCCTGGAGTGGCTCGGTGCGTGTGAGGCGCGGTACACCGGTTGGCAGTGGTTATGGCGAGCCGGTGCGGCTTCCGGCATTGAGCAAGGTCAGTGGGTTCTGAAATGTTGAATGTGATTACGCTGGTGCATGGCCGCGAGCGGCAGCTGGACAATGTCATCCGCGGACTGGAGCGGGGTAGTCTGATGCCGGAGGCGTTCTGGGTGGTGTTCATGAACCAGCCTGCGCGTGATCTGCACAGCGAGTGTTTTCCGATTCACTGCCTGGTGGTCGACGATGCTTCCCACGGTCTGCCGCTGGCCAGGGCGCGCAATGCAGTGCGTCAGTGCGAAGGCGAGCAGTGGGTGTTTCTCGACGTGGACTGCATCCCTGGCGAAAGCCTGCTTTCCGATTACGCGGCCGCGTTGAGCGAGATGCCTGAATCCTTGCATCTGGGCGAGGTGCGCTATCTGCCCAGCACCGCGAAGATGGAGGGCTGGACCCATGCCACGCTGGCCCGCGATGGGGTGGCCCACCCGTTGAGCCAATACCGGGGCGCACCGGGTTCGCTGTTACCCCATCATCTGTTCTGGTCGCTGAACTTTGCCTGTACGCGCACGGTGTTCGAACGCATCGGTGGGTTCGACGAGGGGTATCTGGGCTACGGTGCTGAAGACACCGATTTCGCTTTCAGTGCGCGTCGGCAGGGTGTCGAGTTGAGGACGGCGGCGGCACAGGCTTTCCATCAATACCACCCCACTTGGCGTCCGCCGCTCAACCATTTCTCCGCGATCGTGGCCAATGCGCAGCGCTTCCATCAACGCTGGCAGGAGTGGCCCATGGAGGGCTGGCTTGGCGAGTTCGTCGAGCTGGGTCTGGTGAGCTGGTCTGCGCGATCGTTGCAGATTCTGCGCCATCCGACCCATGCGGAAGTCGACGCCTGCCTGGATCGTGCGGGCTCGGGGTTCTGAAGCCTTCGTCCGATTCGGCAACGATTGCTGGCTTGCTCACGGTTCATCGGTTTCCTACCTTGACGGATTTTCCGGAGGCCAGGGAATGTCGGTGTGCAGGAGAGCCTGTGGGTTGCGCAAGGGGCGCGTGAGCGAAGTGGGTCAGGTGTATTCGATCACCTGTGTGACGGCAGACCGGGCGTCGGTGTTTGCCTGTTGGCGAAGTGCTCGGTTGTTGGTGGCTCAGTTGCGGGCCATGCATGAGTAGGGGGATGTCGAGTCCCTGGCGTGGGTGGTGATGCCGGATCATATGCATTGGTTGTTTCAACTGCGCAAGGGTGACCTTGCCACGGTCATCTGTCGCATGAAGGCGCGCAGCAGCCTTGCCATCAATCGCCGCAACGCGACTTGCGGCCGCCTTTGGCAGAAAGGCTACTACGACCGAGCGATGCGCCGCGAAGACGACCTGCGAGTGGCAGCCCGCTACATCATCATGAACCCCGTTCGCGCAGGCCTGGTCGAGAAGGTCGGTGATTATCCGCTGTGGGATGCGATCTGGCTGTGATCGGCAGGCGCAGCGACTGCCGACGCGTTGTGTCAGAGATATCGCATGCACCGCCGACGCGGCTTGCGCCGCTGCTACAGGGGGGCGCGGTCTGTAGCAGCGGCGCGAGCCGCGTCCGGGGGTGGTGTAGTGGGTCAGGAGGAATGTGTATACCGCTACAGGGGGTCGCGTTCGAGGAGGTGGGCGATGCGGCTGACCAGATCGCCCATTCGGAAGGGTTTGATGACCAGGTCCATGCCCTCGGCGAGGAAGGTCTGCAGGTCCAGGGCGTTTTCGGCGTAGCCGGTCATGAACAGCACGGGCAGCTCGGGGCGCTTGTCGCGGGCAGCGTCGGCGAGGACGCGCCCGTTCATTTGCGGCAAGCCCACATCGGTCAGCAGCAGTTGGATCGACGGGTCGGTGCGCAGGGCTTGCAAGGCATCCAGCGCGCTGTCCACCTCGGTGCAGCGGTAGCCCGCATCGGTCAGCGCCTCGACCACGAACATCCGTACCGACGCCATGTCTTCCACGATCAACAGGTGCTCACCCTTGCCGCGATTCTCCAACTGCACCGGTTCGCTGGGCAGCGGCAGCAGCGCCAGGCCGGCCGGAAGCATCAAGGTGACCTCGGTGCCATGGCCGAGCAGGCTGCGAATTCTCACATCACCACCAGACTGCCGGGCAAAGCCGTAGATCGTCGACAGGCCCAACCCCGTGCCCTTGCCGACCGCCTTGGTGGTGAAAAACGGATCGAAGACCTTGTCGATGATGCTGTGATCGATCCCCGTACCGTCGTCGCGCACCGACAGCACCACGTAGTCGCCGTCGGCCAGGCGCGTGTCGCCTCGCGAATAGGCAGCGAAGGTCGACAGGCGGATATTGCCGCCTTCGGGCAGCGCATCGCGGGCGTTGATCACCAGGTTCAACACGGCGTTTTCGAACTGGATCGGATCGACCATGGCAATCGCCGCGCTGTCGGTCAGGTCCAGGCTCAAGGTGATCCGCTCGCCGATGGTGCGGCGCAGCAGGTCTTCCAATGAATGCACGTGCTGATTGATCGCGATCGGCCGGGTGTCCAGCGGCTGCTGGCGGGCGAAGGCGAGCATGCGATGGGTGAGGGCGGCGGCGTTGGTGGCTGACTGCAGCGCCGCGTCGGCGTAGCGCGACACGGTCTTGTCGACGCTGGCTGCGGCACCTGCGGGCTCCACCCGTTTCTTGATCAGTTCCAGCGCCGTGATGATACCGGTCAGCAGGTTGTTGAAGTCGTGGGCGATGCCCCCGGTGAGCTTGCCCAGGGCATCCATCTTCTGCACCTGCAGCAGCTGCGTTTCGGTGCGTGCCCGCTCCGCCACTTCCTGGGCCAGCAAGGTCTGGGCGTCGGCCAACTGGATCTGCTGTTGACGCTCGCGCTGGCGATGCTCGGTGACGTCCTCGATGAACACCAGGCTATGGCCAGGTGCGCGGTAGGGCGAGACTTGCCATTCGGTTTCACGCAGCTGTTCGTCGACCTTGAGGGTCAGGTTGCCGCGCCAGCGTTCGCCCTTGCTCAAGCGCACCTGCAGATCGTCCAGCACCGATTCCTGGCCCGCCGCCAGTTGCGCCTGCAGGCTGGTCAGCGAGACCGGCGTGGGCAGAAGCTGGGAGAAGGCATGGTTGCACTCGATCACCTGCAACTGCTCGTCGATCACCGCGATGGGGGCAGCGATGTTGGCGAAAATCTCGCGAAAACGTGCCTCGCTCTCACGCAGCGCGTTTTCCGTGTCGCGCACGCGCAACAGCGTGCGCAACGTCGCCAGCAGCACGTCAGCATCGACCGGATGTATCAGGTAGGCGTCGGCACCGGCTTCAAGCCCGGTGATGATGTCGCCAGTCTGGATCGAGGCCGCCGAGACATGGATGATCGGCAGCAAGGCCGTGGCCGGCTTGGCGCGCAGCAAGCGGACGATGTCGAAACCGCTCATGTCCGGCAGGTTGACGTCCAGGATCAGCGCATCCAGCGGCTCGCTGGCGATGAGCGCAAGGCCATCGCCACCGGTGCCGGCTTCCAGAATGGTGATGTCGTGCTGCTCCAATCGGCGCCGCAAGGCGTAGCGCGTGGCGCTGTTGTCGTCGACGATGAGGACGCGCACTTCAGGTGTCATGGCCAGGCTCCGGCGCGATGGCCAACGGAATGATCACAAAGAATGTCGAACCCACGCCGGGACTGCTCTCCACGCCTACCGTGCCACCCAGCAGTTCGGCAAAGCGCTTGCACAGCGACAGGCCCAGCCCCGTGCCGCGCAGGCGCTTCTGCACCGGCGAATCGATCTGGGCGAAGTCCTCGAACAGGGTGCCATGCAGTTCCGCGGGAATGCCGATACCGGTATCGGTCACGGCGAAGCGGATCTGCGACGGCGATTCCAGCTTGGCCGACACCCGCACTTCGCCCGCGAGGGTGAACTTCAGCGAGTTGGAAATGAAGTTGCGCAGGATCTGCGCCAGCTTCTTGTCATCGGTGTACAGCCTTGGCAACCCAGCAGGCTCTTCGAAAATCAGGTCCACAGCGCTGGCGTTGACGATCGGTCGGAACATGCCGCGCAACGCCGAGAACAGATCGAACATGTCGAACCAGGCGGGCGAGATGGTGATCCGCCCGGCCTCGATCTTGGCCAGATCGAGCAGGTCATCGACCATGTCGCTGAGTTCCTGCGCAGCGTTGGTGATGAAACTCACCTGTTTCTGCTGTTCCGGCGCCAGGGGGCCGTCCAGCTCGTCGGCGAGCAGACCGGTGATGCTCAGGATCGAACCCAGCGGCGTGCGGAACTCGTGGCTCATGTACGAAAGGAAGCGGCTCTTGAGGTCCGAAGCCTGGCGCAGTTCTTCGGCCTGGCCGTCGAGTTCGCCGTACAGCGCCAGCACGCCCTGGTTGGTCTCATCCAGTTCTTCGCGCAGGGCTTGTGCTTCGGCACGCAACTGGGCGATCAGGGCCGCGCTGGCCTGGACGTCCAGTTCGAGGGGTTCAGACATGGGCGGGCTCCAGGGCGATAACCAATACGGTGATGTCGTCACGACCGCGACAGAAGTCGCGGTACAGCACTGACGCGATGATGGCGGGATGCAGGTGGATCAGGCCGGGGTAGTCGGCCATGTTCCAGCGTGACTGCAGGCCGTCGCTGTACAGGATCAGCACCTGCTGGCTGGCGTCATCGAAGGTGAAGGTCTGCGCGCGCCGGAACTGCGCGCCGACGATCCCTGGATGGGAAGCCAGCCCGCGGCTCTTGCCGGGCGCGACCAGCGTAGCGCCGATGTTGCCGATGCCGGCGAAACGCAACTGAGCCGAGTCGTAGTCGAACTGGGCCACGGCCGCCGCCCCACCACGAGTACCGTTCATGGCCTGATGCAACTCATCGAGCACCTGTTCGGGCCGCGCGAACGGCGCCTGCGCGAATGCCTGGCAGCCTGCACGGGCCGCCTTTTCAGCTTCCTCGCCATGCCCCAAACCATCCACCACCAGTGCGCTGATGCCTTCGCCGGCGAAGGTCACCTGCCAGGCGTCGCCGCAGGCCGGATCATCGTGCAGCGAGCGTTGGGTCACGCCCAGACGCAGGTCGACCTGCGCGTCGCGCTTGCGGTACAGCCGTGCCAGCACCACCGAGCCGCGCGCGTCGCTGTAGACGTCGAAGATTTCCGATTGCCGCGCCAGCGCGCCGAGGCCGATGCCTTGGGTACCGCGTGTGGAGTAGCCGTCGGTCAGGCATTCTTGCAGCTCGAAGCCCGTACCGCGATCCAGCGCCAGCAGTTCCACACCCGGCGAGGTGGGATGGGGCAGGGCACGCAGGTGCAACTCGCCATGGCCTGCATGCTTGAGGACATTGCTGGCCAGCTCGGTCGCAACCAGCGCCACGCGGCCGCAGTCGGTTTCATCCAGGCCCTGGGCCTGTGCCATCTGCTGCGCGGCGCGACGGGCTTCGCCGACCTGGCTGGAGTCCTGCAGCGCGATCACCTGAGTGATGGCGCTGCGCAAGGTCAGGTCCATCGAGTGATCGTCACGCGAGTGCCTTGGCCGGGCGCAGTGTCCAGTTCGAATTCTTCCACCAGCCGCCGTGCGCCGGTCAGGCCCAGACCCAGGCCATTGCCGGAGGTCCAGCCGTCGGTCAGGGCCAGCTTGAGGTCGGGAATGCCCGGGCCTTCGTCGCGGAAGGTCAGGCGCAGACCTTTGCGTACGCCGTCGTCGAGAATCTGCCAGTCCATGTCGCCACCACCGCCATAGACCACGGTGTTGCGTGCCAGCTCGCTGACCGCAGTCACCAGCTTGGTCAGGTCGATCAGACGCATGCCGCAGTCCTGGGCCAGCTTGCGCGCGGTCTGGCGAGCCAGCACCACGTCCTGTTCCAGGCGCACCGGTTGGCTGCCGCTGCTTTCGACGTTCATGAGCCGTTCACTCGGGCCTGCAGCAGGCGCATGCCGCGCTCAACGTTGAGCGCGGTGCTGACGCCGGGCAGGTTCATGCCCAGCTCGACCAGGGTGATGGCCACGGCAGGCTGCATGCCAACCAGCACGGTCTCGGCGTCCATGATCCGCGACAGCCCGGAGATGGTGCCGATCATGCGGCCGATGAACGAGTCGACCATGTCCAGCGCCGAGATATCGATCAACACGCCACGGGCGGACGTCTTGCTGATCTTCTCCGCAAGGTCATCCTGCAAGGTCATCGCCAGTTGATCGTGCATGTCGACCTGGATGGTCACCAGCAGGTACGGCCCCATCTGCAATATCGGGATGCGTTCCATGGCCTCAGACCGCCTTGCTGACGGTCAGATTCAGGCGACGCAAGGCCAGCGCCAAGGCGTCGGCGAGATTGGCCTTGGTGACCACGCCTTGCAGGTCCAGGCCCAGATGAACGATGGTCTGTGCGATCTGCGGACGCACGCCGCTGATGATGCAATCGGCGCCCATCAGGCGAATGGCGGTGACCGTCTTGAGCAGATGCTGGGCCACCAGGGTGTCCACGGTCGGGACACCGGTGATGTCGATGATGGCGATTTCCGATCCGGTGTCGACGATGCGCTGCAGCAGCGACTCCATCACCACCTGGGTGCGTTGCGAATCGAGCGTGCCGATCATCGGCAGCGCCAGTACACCTTCCCACAGCTTCACCACCGGGGTGGAAAGCTCGAGCAGTTCTTCCTGCTGGCGCTTGATGACCATCTCGCGCGACTTCTGGAAGGTGCGGATGGTGTGCATGCCCAGGCCGTCCAGCAGGTCGGAAACCAGCAGCACCTGCTCGGCCAGTTCTGTCGGCTGGTTGGCGTACGTCGTTTGCAGCACGGCGAACAGCGGACGCTTGAGGGCGAAGATGAAATGCGCGGTCTGGTGCGAATCGTGGCCCAGCAAGGCCCGGCTGTGGGACAGCTTTTCCAGGACCTGACGCACATCGGCCCATTGGCTGCCGGCAATGTTGTGGGTCTGGCTGGTTTCCAGGGCAATGATCAACTGGCTCAGCAGTTCGCTGCTCTGTTGTTGAAGGTCGGCTTCCTTGATGTTGCGCGTCGCACCGCTGGCTTCGAGGCCTGCGAGCCATTGCTCGACGATGGCGTTTTGTTGGGATTTGAAAGCGTCAACGGTTTGCGTGTTCAGCGCGGCCATGCAGGAACTCCTGTACAGAGATGGGGCAAGATAGCGTAATGATGGCGGATTATCTGCTAAACGCCAGACCTCGTCGATGACCATCGCCACGCACTGAAGCGTGTCGCTCTGGCCCGCGACGAAAGAGGGGCGCTCAGCTGGCCAGCGAGATGATCACGGGCGCAGGCAGTGGTGGCAGACCATAGGCCGCGCGCGCCGTATCGCAGGCCGGGTTGTGTTCGCCATGCTCCCACGAAGCCTCGAACTCGCGGCAGGTGCTGGAGCGCTGGGCGTACATCGAACAGCTGACGCCGGGTTTGCCCACTTCACCGACGAGAGCGGTGCAACGCGAAGGCTTGACGTCCGTGCCGAGCATCGCTACTCGGTTGTGGGTGACCTGAATGACGCGCTCGTCGGGCACCGGGCCGCCTGCGGACTGGCATTCGCCCCAATAGAAGGACACACGGAAATGCGCGCAGCAGGCGCCGCACTCAAGGCAGGGATTGACTCTGGACATGTTGGCTCGGGAGGGGAGGCGACAGCGTTATTGGGGACCGCGACCACGCCGCCATTCTAGTGCTGCCGCAGCCGTTGTGAAGGGGGGCTGCGAGGTATATTTCACGGGTACTGCGGAGCCTGTGAATGCATCCCAAGGGCGACGTGTTCGCGCTGTCATCACACAACACCCTGATATATGATCGGTTTTCCATTTGCCGCCACGATTGCCCCTCCATGAGCAACGACACCGTCACCGCCGACATCACTCGCCGCAGGCCGGGCAACCTGGCCCAGAGCCTGGTGGACGATGTCTGCAGGATGATCAGCCAGGGCGTGGTCAAGCCCGGTGACAAGCTGCCCACCGAGCTGGAATTGATGGCGGTGGGTGGGGTCAGCCGGGCCACGGTGCGTGAGGCGCTGTCGCGGCTGCAGGTGTCGGGCATCGTCGAAACCCGCCGCGGGATCGGCACCTTCGTGCTCAACGTGCCCGGCTCGACCGTGTCGCGCCTGGACCCTGCCACCATCGTCACTTTGCAGGACGTCATCGCCATTCTCGATGTGCGCATCAGCTTCGAGATCGAAGCGGCGGGGCTGGCGGCGTTGCGTCGCACCGATGCACAGCTGGCGAGCATCGAAGAAGCAGTCAAGCGTTTCGAGCAGGCCTGCGACACCAGCGGTTCCATCGTCGCCGACTTCCAGTTCCACTTGCAGATCGCGCAGGCGTCCAACAATCGTTACTTCGTCGACATCATCACTCACTTCGGCACCAGCATGTTTCCTCGGGCGCGCCTGGACACGGTGGCCATCGCCCGGCTGGACCGGCAGCAGAAGCACGAGCGACTGGTGCGCGAGCACGCGCATATCTTCGACGCAGTCGCCCGTGGCGACTATGACGCGGCCCGGGCGGCCATGCGCATTCACCTGGCCAACAGCCGGGCGCGGGTGGTCAAGGCTCACGAAGAGCTGTCGATTTGACCGTTTTTGCTCAGTAGTACGATGACTCCCTGCCGACATCGCTACATCTCTGGAAATAATTCATGTTGGAGGTATGGATATCGGTAGCGTTGTACGATAACGTAACTGCAGTACCGGCACAGACCGGTGTCCCCTAATAATTCCAACGTCCAGGGTGCTGCAACCATGATTATCCGCGCGATGTCCTTCCGCTGTTGTCCGACTTCTTCCGTTTCTCAGACGCCCAGTACAGTCTTTAGCTGACTGCGCAAGATCTGAAACACCCGGCTACCTACCTTCTACCCGCATAAAAATAACTCGTGGGAGTACCTTCGCATGCCAGCGACGAAGAAGACGCACGTGCGCTACATGATCCTGTTTCTGTTGTTCGTGGTGACCACCCTGAACTACGCGGATCGCGCCACCATTTCCATCGCCGGTGCCAGTCTGCAGAAAGACCTGGGCATCGACGCCGTGACCCTCGGCTACATCTTTTCCGCGTTCGGCTGGGCTTACGTCCTACTGCAGATCCCCGGTGGTTGGCTGCTCGACCGCTTCGGCTCGAAGAAGGTCTATGCCTGGAGCATTTTCACCTGGTCGCTGTTCACCGTGCTGCAGGGTTTCGTCGGCTACCTGCCGATGGCCAACGCGGTGATCGCGCTGTTCATGCTGCGCTTTCTGGTGGGTGCGGCCGAGGCGCCGTCCTTCCCCGGCAACGCGCGCATCGTCGCCGCTTGGTTCCCGACCGCCGAGCGCGGCACGGCATCGGCCATCTTCAACTCGGCGCAGTACTTCGCGACCGTGCTGTTCGCTCCGCTGATGGGCTGGATCGTTCATTCCTGGGGCTGGGAGCACGTCTTCGTGGTCATGGGCGGCCTGGGCATCCTGTTCTCGGCGGTGTGGCTCAAGTACATCCACAACCCCAAGGAACACCCAAGCATCAGCGCCGAAGAGCTGGACTTCATCGAGAAGAACGGCGGGCTGGTCGACATGGACCAGGCCAAGGGCGGCAAGTCCAAGCCCAAGTGGAACTACATTCGCCAACTGCTCACCACCCGCATGATGCTGGGCGTGTACCTGGGTCAGTTCTGCATCAACGGCATCACCTACTTCTTCCTGACCTGGTTCCCGGTGTACCTGGTTCAGGAACGCGGCATGACCATTCTCAAGGCAGGCTTCATCGCCTCGCTGCCGGCCATCTGCGGTTTCATCGGCGGGGTGCTGGGCGGGGTGATCTCGGACAGTCTGCTGCGTCGCGGTCATTCGCTGACCTTCGCTCGCAAGACCCCAATCGTCTGCGGCTTGATGCTGTCGACCACCATGGTCATCTGCAACTATGTGCAGGCCGAATGGATGGTGGTGGCGTTCATGGCCCTGGCGTTCTTCGGCAAGGGCGTGGGCGCGCTGGGCTGGGCTGTGGTGTCCGACACCTCGCCCAAGCAGATCGCCGGGATCAGCGGCGGGCTGTTCAACATGTTCGGCAACGTGGCCTCCATCACCACGCCGATCGTGATCGGCTACATCATCAGTGCCACCGGCTCGTTCAAGTACGCGCTGGTCTATGTTGGCGCCAACGCCCTAGTGGCGGTGTTCAGCTACCTGGTGATCGTCGGCCCGATCAAGCGTGTGGTCCTGCGCGAAGAGAACGGCGATCCGATCGTCGACGATGCACCGCAGCTGACCGGCGCGCGTCCCTGAAGCGTCTGCAGCCAACGACAAGACCGCGGCCGGCAGTGTCGGCACGCGGCTCTCGATTCAGCCTGAGTTGATTGGAAGGGCCAAGCCATGCAATTGATCGAACATTCCGATTCTCCCCGCTACGTGCGCCTGCACGCAGACGACAACGTCGTGGTCGTGGTCAACGATCAGGGCGTGGCCGAAGGCAGTCGCTTTCCCGATGGCCTGACCGTCATCGAAGGCGTGCCGCAAAGCCACAAGGTCGCAACCGTCGACATCGCCGAAGGCGGCACGGTGGTGCGCTACGGGCAGATCATCGGCTACGCGCTGGAACCCATTCGCCAAGGCAGTTGGGTCAAGGAAAGCCAACTGGCGATGCCGTCGGCACCGCCGCTGGACAGCCTGCCGATGTCCGACGCGGTGCCGCCCGCGCTGCCGCCGCTCGAAGGTTTCACCTTTCAGGGTTATCGCAACGCCGACGGTACCGTCGGTACCCGCAACATTCTCGGGATCACCACCACGGTGCAGTGCGTGACCGGCGTGCTGGACCATGCCGTGAAACGTATCCGTGAAGAGCTGTTGCCCAAGTATCCCCACGTCGATGACGTGGTAGCCCTGACCCACAGTTATGGCTGTGGTGTGGCGATCAATGCGCGCGACGCCTACATTCCGATTCGCACCGTACGCAATCTGGCACGCAACCCCAACCTGGGCGGCGAGGCACTGGTGATCGGTCTGGGCTGCGAGAAATTGCAGGCCGGGCAGGTGATGCACGAAGACGATCCCTCGGTGGACCTGAGCGAGCCATGGCTGTACCGCTTGCAGGATTCGGGTCATGGCTTCGGGGAAATGGTCGAGCAGATCATGGCCCTGGCCGAGACCCGCCTGGCCAAGCTCGACCTGCGTCGCCGCGAAACCGTGCCCGCCAGCGAGCTGATTCTGGGCATGCAGTGTGGCGGCAGCGACGCCTTCTCCGGCATCACTGCCAATCCGGCGTTGGGATTCGCCTCGGACCTGTTGATTCGGGCCGGTGCCACGGTGATGTTCTCCGAGGTCACCGAAGTGCGCGATGCCATCTACATGCTGACTTCGCGGGCCGAAACCCACGAAGTGGCGACCGAGCTGGTGCGCGAAATGGACTGGTACGACAACTACCTGGAGCGCGGCGCCGCAGACCGCAGTGCCAACACCACGCCGGGCAACAAGAAAGGCGGGTTGTCGAACATCGTCGAGAAATCCCTGGGCTCGATCGTCAAGTCCGGCAGCAGTGCCATCAATGGCGTGCTCGGCCCGGGCGAGCGGGTCAATCGCAAGGGGCTGATCTACTGCGCAACGCCCGCCAGCGATTTCGTCTGTGGCACCCTGCAGCTGGCCGCAGGCATGAACCTGCATGTATTCACCACCGGCCGTGGCACGCCTTACGGCCTGGCGATGACCCCCGTGGTCAAGGTCTCCACCCGTACCGAGCTGGCGGAGCGCTGGCCGGACCTGATCGACATCGATGCCGGGCGCATTGCGACCGGGCGGGCCACCATCGAGGAGTTGGGCTGGGAGTTGTTCCATTACTACCTGGCCGTGGCCAGCGGGGAAAAGCAGACCTGGGCCGAGCGCTATCGCCTGCACAACGACATCACCTTGTTCAACCCTGCGCCGATCACCTGATCAGGCGCTGCGACGGGCAGCGGGCAATCCGCTGCCAGTTGTCCTGATAAATAAGCGTCAAAAAAGGGAATCAAATCCCTACCTCCAGTGTCGAAGTGCCACTAAACTGTCATTCTCCGTTTCGGTACCTACATTAGAGGTTTTTGCATGAAGCTCAGTCCGTTTGCGGGCAAACCTGCCCCAGCCCAGCTGCTGATCGACATCCCGCGTCTGGTCACGGCTTATTACACCGGCCAACCGGACGCGAGCGAGCCTACCCAGCGTGTGGCGTTCGGCACTTCGGGCCACCGTGGCAGCTCATTCGACTTGAGCTTCAACGAAAATCACGTTCTGGCCATCAGCCAGGCGATCTGCCTCTACCGCAGCAGCAAAGGCATCGACGGCCCGCTGTTCGTCGGCATCGACACCCACGCGCTGTCGACACCTGCCGGCGCCAGCGCGCTGGAAGTGTTCGCCGCCAATGGCGTACAGGTCATGCTGTCCAAGGACGACGAGTACACGCCGACGCCAGCCGTCTCCCACGCGATCATCTGCTACAACCGCGGGCGCAGCAGCGGCCTGGCGGATGGCGTGGTGATCACGCCGTCGCACAACCCGCCGCAAAGCGGTGGCTTCAAGTACAACCCGCCCAATGGCGGGCCTGCCGACGGCGATGTGACCAAGTGGATCGAAGCCAAAGCCAACGAATTGCTCGCCGATGGTCTGCGCGATGTGAAGCGCATGCCCCATGAGCAAGCGCTGAAAGCGGCGACCACCCATCGTCACGACTACATCCATCACTACGTGGCCGATCTCGTCAACGTGATCGACTTCGATGTGATCCGCAAAGCCGGTCTGCGTCTGGGTGTGGATCCGTTGGGCGGGGCAGGCGTGCGCTACTGGTCGGCGATTGCCGAGCACTATCAGCTGGATCTGGAGGTGGTGAACACCGAAGTCGATTCCACGTTCCGTTTCATGTGCGTGGATTGGGATGGGCAGATTCGTATGGATCCGTCATCCAGCCATGCCATGCAGGGGCTGATCGGCCTCAAGGATCGCTTCGATGTGGCGTTCGCCTGCGACCCTGACCACGACCGCCACGGTATCGTGACGCCAACCGGTGGCTTGCTGGCGCCGAACAATTACCTGGCCGTGGCCATCGACTACCTGTTCCAGAACCGTCCGCAATGGCGCAACGACGCGGCCGTGGGCAAGACCGTGGTCAGCAGTGGCTTGATCGACCGTGTCACCGCACGTCTGGGTCGTCGTTTGCATGAAGTGCCGGTGGGCTTCAAGTATTTCGCCGATGGGCTGTTCGATGGTTCGCTGGGTTTTGGCGGTGAGGAGAGCGCTGGCGCGTCGTTCCTGCGCATGGATGGCAGTGTCTGGACCACCGACAAGGACGGTCTGATCCCTGCGTTGCTGGCGGCTGAAATGACCGCTCGTACCGGTCGCGATCCAAGCCAGGCCTATGACGCATTGACGCAAACCCTGGGCGAGCCGTTCTCCACCCGTGTGGAAGCCAAGGCCAATCCGCAGCAGAAGGCGGCCCTGAGCAAATTGTCGCCCGAGCAGGTCAAGTCGACCGAGCTGGCCGGCGAGCCGATCGAGCAGATCCTCAGCCATGCGCCTGGTAACGGCCAGGCCATCGGCGGCCTGAAGGTCATCACCGCCAACGGCTGGTTCGCCGCGCGCCCATCGGGCACCGAGGACATCTACAAGATCTACGCCGAAAGTTTCATCGACGAAGCCCACCTGCAGCGTCTGGTGGCCGAAGCGCAGGTGTTGGTGGATTCCGCCATCGGTTGATGCCCCCCTGGATAAACCGCTTGCGCCGCTGCTACAGAAGCACCGCGATCCTGTAGCAGCGGCGCAAGCCGCGTCCGGCCTTGACGCGGTCTTCCAGATACACCGCACGCACCGCCGACGCGGCTCGCGCCGCTGCTACAGAAGCATCGCGACCCCCTGTAGCAGCGGCGCAAGCCGCGTCCGGCCTTGACGCGGTCTTCCAGATACACCGCACGCACCGCCGACGCGGCTCGCGCCGCTGCTACAGAAACACCGCGACCCCCTGTAGCAGCGGCGCAAGCCGCGTCCGGCCTTGATGCGATCTTCCAGATATACCGCATGCGCCGCCGACGCGGCTCGCGCCGCTGCTACAGAAACACTGCGTCCGGCCTTGACGTGGTCTTCCAGGTGCATCGCGTGCGCCGCCGACACGCGGACCGATGACAAACACGGCTCCTGTAGCAGCGGCGCAAGCCGCGTCGGCAGGCACCGCGGAGCACTAGGCACACCGCCTGACCCGCTCAGCGTCAGCGCTAAGGATCTTTGGTATATTGCGGCTCTCGCGACATGCCCAGGAGTTTTCGTGTCATCGCAACCCACCGACAAAGACCGTCAGGCTCAGGGCCTGATTGCCCGAGGCTGGCGTTGGCTGCGTTCGCAGCAACGTGATGCCTGGTTCCATACGCCACTGATCGAATCACCTGCGCCCGAACCCTCCTGCGAACCCACTCCCGCATCAACGTCGAAGCGGCCCGCCCGTGCGCCAAAGAAGCCCGCCACGCTACCGGCGCCACAGCCTTTGCTGTTCGCCCCCTGGCAACTGGAACTCACCCCAGCCCTGAAAAAGACCATCAAGTCCGACGTCGCTGCACGGCTTCCCGAACACGCTCAACCCAGCGCCGCCCAGTGGAAGATGATCTTCAGCACCACACCCGCCACCTGCGTAGTCGCTGGCGCCGGCGCGGGCAAGTCCACGTCGCTGGTGCTCAGAGTGCTGGTCCTGCACCACTACTTGGGATTCGAACTCGACAGCCTCAGCGTCGTGACCTTCACCCGGGAGTCACGTCGAGACTTTATCAAGAAGTTGTGCGAAGTCTTTGATAAGTGGGAGATTTCCTATTTATTCGAGAATCTGCGTGAAGTCGTCAGAACCTACCATTCGCTGGTTCTGCCCATGGTCCACGCGCTTCCTGGCCTGTCCGACGTACGCGCTTTCGAGAATCTGGGCGCCACTGGCGCAGGCGTCGAAGAAGCCAACCCCTTCCAGCTGCGTCTCAACGATACCCAGCGCCAGTTGATGAACGAGTGCTATCGCGATCTGATGACCAGCGATCCTGCATTTGCCAGTCATATCGCCAGCCTGCGCAAAGGCGCAGCCCAGTTGCGCAAGCTCGACCCGCAAGACGCAGATGTACAGAAACGCCTCAAAGCCCTGAGTCTGGCCAGTGCCCGCGATGTGGAGCTGTGCGATTTGATCGAAGATCAATGGCGCAACGCAAACGCCTGGCCTATAAAAGGGATCAAGATCGACCGTCAACCAATTGATATAAAAGGATTTGTATTCCATGCCCATGGGTACATAGCCAAACTCGACACATGGGTTGTATTGGGTTTCGATGCCAATACCGACCCCCAGTTGACCCGGCCGGGCGCCAAGATACCTGTCTGGGGTGAGTGGGCCGTTAAGCGCACCCTGTTTCAAGCTTTCTGCGATAAGCCTCTGATTTGGCTGGATAACCCAGCCGATGCAAAGAAGGTCTTGAGTGCATTGAACAGCAAGGCGCTGTCCGGCCCCGGTTTCGAGTACCAGCTTCCCGGCGAGCTTTCTCCAGCGCCGCTGCTCGATTGTTTCGTGGCCGCCGCAACCTTCATCGAGAATCTCGGGTTGCAGGTAGTCGATGCCATCGACCGAATGACCTGGGACGCCGATGACCCCGAAGCGGCCTTCTTTGCCGCACTACGTACCTACTGGCCAGCCCTCGAAGCGCACCTGCAGCGGCAGACTCCGCCGATCATGCTGTTCAACCGCATGTTCGCGCTGTTGGGAGAGGGCTCTGACTCCAGGGTCGGTGAGCTGCCCGATGAAGCCCTGCGCCCTATGTCCCATCTGCTGGTCGATGAATTCCAGGACATTTCTGCGCAGATCGTCGGCTGGCTGAAGGCAAGCCTTGCCGAAATCCTTCGTCGAGGTTCTTCTCTGGCCGGTGAGCGAGCCGCGCAGCACAGTTCGCTGATGTGCGTCGGTGACGACTGGCAATCGATCTACGGCTGGCGCGGCAGTACGCCCAGCTACTTCATGCAGTTCAATCGCACCTTCAGTGCCCACAAGCACACGCGCATCCTGCTGATCGACAACTACCGCAGCCACCAGGTCGTAATTGACGCTGCCGAACATGTCGTCGCATCAGCGCCGGCCATACCGGGCAAGAAAGCCCAGGCGCGTACGACGTTCGCCTGCGAACCGGCGCCCGTCACCGTGCTGACTCGGGACCTTGCAGACCTTGCCCGACGCGCTGCCGAGCATCATGCAGCGGGCGATTCGATTCTGGTGCTGTATCGCCGCAACAGTGATCGCCAGGCACTGGCCGAACATATCCAGGGCCTGTTGCAGCTCGAGCAGGCGCTGCCCGTAGAGCAGCGCCGCTTGCGTCAGCTCACCTTCCACAGCGCCAAAGGGCTGCAGGCCGATGCGGTGTTTCTGCTGGGGGACTGCCAGTACGCCAGTCGCTCGCCCTACAAGAATCAGGTGTATGCCCTGGCCGGTCTGGCGACGCCGGGGCAGGTGGACGGCTACGACAGCGCTCAGCATGAAGAAGCGCTGCGCCTGGCCTACGTCGGGATCACCCGGGCCATCCACAGCTGCTACTGGTACGTGGAAACGGCGACCAGGCCCGGCGCCCGCGCCTCCGACCGCGTCGACGCCAGCCTGCCATGCTTCAGCGATCTGCGGATCAAGCCCAAGCGCTGAATCAGGCCTGGGACATCTCCCGGACCTTGGCGGTGAGGACGTCGAAGGCGAACGGCTTGGTGATCATTTGCATGCCGTCATCGAGGAAACCGGCACGCACTTCCGCGTCCTGGGCATAGCCGGTGATGAACAGCACCTTGAGCCCAGGCCGCAGGGTACGCGCTACTTCGGCCAGTTGCCGGCCATTCATGCCGGGCAGACCGACGTCGCTGATCAGCAGGTCGATGCGCTGCCCGGACGCCAGAATCGGTTGTGCGGCACTGGCGTCGGCTGCCTCCAGGTAGCCGTAACCCAGCTCGCGCAGCACTTCGCAGACCAAGGTGCGCACCGCATTGTCGTCCTCCACGATCAACACCGTCTCGCCATTGCGCGCCATGGGTGACTCGATTACCGGCACCAGCGCGTGCGGCAGCTGCGAGGCGTAGCAACGCGGTAGATAGAGCTGCACCGTGGTGCCCTGGCCGGGTGTGCTGTCGATGGCCACGTGCCCGCGGGACTGCTTGCTGAAGCCGTAGATCATCGACAGGCCGAGCCCGGTGCCTTGGCCGATGGGTTTGGTGGTGAAAAAAGGGTCGAACGCACGGTCGACCACGGCGGGGTCCATGCCCAGCCCGGTATCGCTGACACTGAGCAGGATATAGTCGCCCGGCTCCAGATTCTGCTGGCCGGAGGTGAAGCGTTGGTCGAGATGACGATTGCCCGTTTCGACGATCACCTCGCCGGCCCCCGGCATGGCGTCGCGGGCGTTGATCACCAGGTTGAGCAGGGCGCTTTCCAGCTGATGCGGGTCGGCTTCGGCAATCCACAGTTGCGGGTCGAGGCGCAGGTGCAAGGTGATGCTCTCGTTGAGGCTGCGGTGCAGCAGCTCTTCCATCGAGCGGACCAGCTCGTTGACCTGGACCGGCTTGGAATCCAGAGACTGGCGGCGGGAAAACGCCAACAGCCGGTGGGTCAGCGACGCTGCGCGGTTTGCCGAGCTGATCCCCATATCGATGAGTTTGGGCAGGTCGTCGAACTGATCGCGCTTCATGCGTCGACGCATCAGTTCTAGACTGCCGATGATGCCGGTGAGCATGTTGTTGAAGTCGTGGGCAATGCCCCCGGTCAACTGGCCGACCGCTTCCATCTTCTGCGCCTGGCGCAGGGCTTCTTCGTTGATGCGCACCTGAGCGGTACGTTCTTCGACCTGCTGTTCCAGGTTACCGTTGAGTTCGCGCAACTGCTGTTCGGCGGCCTTCTGCTCGGTGATATCGGTGGTTACCCCGACCAACGCCTGGATCAGGCCTTTCTCGTCAGGGATCGCCCGGGCGCGCACGTCGACCCAGTGCAGCGAACCGTCGGGCCAGCGATTGCGGAATTGCGCGGCGAAATCGGCACCCAGTTGCAAGCTGTCGATCAGCGCTTCCTGCATCATCGCTTGATCACTGGGATGAACGCACAACAGCCAATCTGAGTAATCGAAGCGAGCGCCGGCCTCGATGCCGTAATGGGCGCGGGTCCGGTTCGAGCAATTCAGCTGCAGCGGGTGGCAGGTCAGTTCCCAGGCGCCGAGGCGACCGGCGCTCATGGCATGTTGCAAGCGCTGTTCGCTTTCGCTCAGGTCGAGCAGACGATCCCGGGCTTCGTATTGACGGCGACGACCACGAATGGCGGTCTTGGCCAGGCTGACCAGGGTCATGGGGTGGAACGGGCGCTCCACGAAGGTCACGTTGCCCAGTCGCGCCGCGAGGTGCATGGACTGCGCCTGATCGGCGGCGCGCTGGTGGGTCATCAGCACGATCGGCAGGTCGGACCAGGCCGGTTGCTGACTCAGATACACCAGCAGGGGCTGCATCCGGGCTTCGGACAGCGCTTCGTTGGCGATGAGGCACACGCCCGCACCCTCGCGTTGCAGGTGTGTGCAAAGCTCGTCGACATCCGCCACCGCAGCCCCCTCGATGCCCGCCTGGCCAAGGATCTGCAAGGCGACCTGGCTATCTCGGCCCAGCGGCGCCAGGACCAGCACCCGTTCCGAGGTGGGTATGGACATCTTCACTGATCGTCTGCTTCGAGCAGGGGGCGGGCTTCACCGATGTAGGTCGGTACGCCGCGCAGCACCCCTTGGAACGCGCTCAGTGGTTCGCCAACGGTCATGCCCTGACTGCTGATCTTGTATTCGCGGATGGTGTTTTCATGGCTGCCGAAGCGTTTCTTGATTACCGACACCGCACGGCGTACGTTGCCCAGCGCCTCGAAGTAGCGCAACAGGATGACCGTATCGGCCAGGTAGGTGATGTCCACCGGCGCCTTCATGTCGCCGACCAGCCCTTGCTGAGCCACGGTCATGAAGGTGGAGGCGCCCAGGCGGTTGAGGTAGAGCAGCAGTTCGTGGATGTGCAGCACCGGCGTGCTTTCGCCCATCATGGCGGCGTGGTAGCCGTTGATGCTGTCGATCACGACCGTCTTGATGGAATGCAGGTTGATGCTGGTACGCACCATGTGGGCAAACTCGCCGGGCGACTGCTCGGCGGCGTCCACCTGCTGGATGATCATCTGGCCGCGATGCTGGTAGGCCTCGAGGTCGATGCCCAGGTTCTTCATGCGCTCGAAGAGCAGGCTGAGTTCTTCGTCGAAGATGAACAGCGCGACTTTTTCGCCGCGCTCCACCGCTGCGGCGGCGAAGACCATGGAGAGCAAGGATTTGCCGGTACCGGCAGGGCCGATGATCAAGGTGCTCGAACCGTTCTCGACACCGCCGCCCAGCAGCGCGTCCAGTTCGGCGATGCCCGAAGTTAGCTGGCTGCGTTCGTAGCGAGCACGGAACTCGGCCGCCACCAGACGTGGGTAAACGTGAATACCGTCGGGCTGGATGGTGAAGTCGTGATAGCCACCGCGGTATTTCTGCCCACGGTATTTCATGATGCGCAGACGGCGCCGCTCGGCACCGTAGTCGGGTGCGGTTTCTTCCAGGCGAATCACGCCGTGGGCGATGCTGTGCAACGTCTTGTCCAGCGGCTCGCTGGTCATGTCGTCGAGCAGCAGCACCGTGGCATGGAAGCGGGCGAAATAGTGTTTGATGGCCAGGATCTGCCGACGATAGCGCAGCGAACCCTGAGCCAGCAGACGCACCTCCGAGAGGCTGTCCAAAACCACTCGGGAGGGTTTTACCCGTTCCACTTCATCGAAGATCTGCCGGGTCGCTTCGCCCAGCTCCAGGTCGCTGCTGTACAGCAGGCTTTGCTGCTGTTGCAGGTCCAGCACCAATTCGGGTGGGGTCAGCTCGAACACCGTGACCCGTTCGTCCAGCTCCCAGCCATGGGAAAGGGCGCCTTCGCGCAGCTCCCTGGCGGTTTCGGAGAGGGTGATATAGAGGCAGGTCTCGTTCTGCGCAACGCCTTCGAGGAGAAATTGCAGCGCTACCGTCGTCTTGCCTGCGCCCGGCTGGCCTTCCAGAAGGAAGATATGGCTGCGGGTCAGACCTCCGCCCAAGATATCGTCCAGCCCGGCAATACCGGTGGCTGCTTTGGCCGTCGTCAAAAAGGTGTCCTCGGGTAGCGGGAAGGGCTGCGTTGCGCAATGTGCTACAGCATGATACTGGACACCGTGCCGGTAGCGGGGTTCCTGTGTGGCATGACCGAAATTCGCCATTGGAACCAGGCGATTTCACAGGCCCTGTTGCAGGCTTGGATCGTCGGCGTTCTGCTGTTCCAGTTCGGCCAACAGTATCTGCACATTCTGCAACTGCCCGGTTTCTTTCCAGTACTGGATCAACAGCACCCGCGCGCGGCGGTTGGCCGGATCACGGCGCAGGATCTCTTCCAGCTGTTTCTGTGCGGCCTCGATCTGCTGCAGGTCGTGCAGGTTGGTGGCCAGCACGTAGCGGTAATCGTTGTTGTCCGGTGCCAGTTCCACCGCACGGGCGAGGGCGAGCAGGGCGTATTCGTCCTCGTCATGGGCCATCAGCCAGAGGCCCAGTTGCTGCTGCAACAGCGCCGATTGCGGATGGGCGAGCAACTGTTCGGCCAGCAAGGCGCGGGCGGAGTCGCTTTTGCCTTGGCGTTCGAGCAACTCCACTTGCACGGCAATGGCTTCAAGGTCGTCCGGCGCCAAGGTGCGGTAGCGAGTCAGGGCCTGCTCTGCCTGCTCGTAGGCCCCATCGTGCAGGTACAGGCGCGCCAGTTCGAGCTGAGCGGTGGCATCGTCGGTGTGGCCTTGCAGGTCGGCGATGTAGGCGTTCACTACCTTGTCCAGGTGAGCGAAATACAGCCCCAACTCATCGACCGGCAGGCCGAGCAGGCCACGGGCGGCATGGAAGCGGATGGCCTGATCCTCGTCTTCCAGCAACGGGCCGAGCAGCACGCTGCGCTGACTTTCGGGGACGAGCCCGATTACCGCATCGATCGCGGCATGTCGTACCTGCGCCTCGTCACTGTGCAGATCGGCGCTGGCCAGTTTGAGCGCCTGCGGACTGGGGTAATTGTGCAGTTGGGCATACAGCGCAGCGCGGCGCTCGGGTGCAAGATCGCTGCGCGCCAACTGTTGATAGAGCACGCGGGCCGCGCCTGGTTGACCGTTGCGGGCCTGGTTCAGGGCCTTGGTGTAGCCCTGTTGCGGTGTAACCGGGGCCGTGGCGGCGGCGGGGCGCAAGGCATACCACAGGCCTGCCAGCAGCAGCGAAAACACAATCAAGATCAGCGAAAGGCGAACGCGTTTAGACATGCAGGTATCCGAAGAGGCGCAGGCTTGGCCGGGGTATTCAGCTTGGGTCACTGCCGAGGCGCAGTCAAATCGAGAGGGCGGCGACCATTGGCAAGCCACCCATGGGTGAGGTTTACTAGCGCACCCTTTCCAACGTTCCGCTCGCCACCTGCCAAGGCCACCGCATGTCCCGCTACACGAGCCGCGACTGGCTGCCCCACGAAAAGCCGAACCTGCCGGGCTCACCCTCGACGCCCTTGCATTCGACACCCAAGCGGCTGGCGTTCGGCATCGTTGGCTTGCTGGTGGCCCTGACCGGTGGCCTGGGCAACTCACTGGTGGTGGCGAACCTGCAATTTCTGCAGGGCGCACTCGGCGCCACGGCGGCGGAGATGGCCTGGCTGCCGGCCGCCTACGTGATGACCAACGTGTCGATGAACCTGCTGCTGGTCAAGTTTCGCCAGCAATTCGGGCTGCGCACCTTCACCGAACTGTTTCTGGTGCTCTATGCCCTGGTGACCTTCGGCCACCTGTTCGTCAACGATCTCGCGTCGGCCATCGCCGTGCGGGCCGCACACGGCATGGTCGGCGCGGCGCTGAGTTCGCTGGGCCTGTACTACATGATCCAGGCCTTTCCCGCCAAGTGGCGGCTCAAGGCCCTGGTGCTGGGCCTGGGCACCTCGCAACTGGCGCTGCCACTGGCTCGGGTATTCTCCGAAGACTTGCTGCAGATCGCCGAATGGCGCGGCCTGTATCTGTTCGAGCTGGGCATGGCGCTGCTGACCCTGGGCTGCGTGTTCCTGCTCAAGCTGCCGCCGGGCGACCGCTTCAAGACCTTCGAACCGCTGGATTTCCTGATTTTCGCCATCCTGGCGACGGGCATCGCCTTGCTCTGCGCCGTGCTGTCGCTGGGGCGGATCGACTGGTGGCTGGAGGCGGACTGGATCGGCTGGGCGTCGGCAGGGGCGATCGTACTGATCCTCGGTGGGCTGGCCGTGGAGCACAATCGCAGCAACCCGATGCTGATGACCCGCTGGCTGGGCAGCGGCGTCGCCATCCGCCTGGCCTTGGCGGTGATTCTCACGCGCATGGTGTTGTCGGAGCAGTCCACCGGGGCAGTGGGGTTGCTGCAGGTGCTGAACATGGGCCAGGAGCAGATGCGCACCCTTTATGTGGTGATGCTCTGTGGCGCAGTGGCTGGGCTTGCCGTGAGCGCCTGGACGATCAATCCGGAGCATCTGTTCATGCCGCTGATCATCGCCCTGGCGCTGATGGCCGTGGGCTCGGCGATGGACAGCTTCTCCAGCAACCTCACGCGCCCGGCCAACATGTACCTGAGCCAGTTCCTGCTGGGTTTTGGCGGCACGTTTTTCCTGGGGCCGACCATGGTGCTGGGCATGCGCCACGTGCTGACGAATCCGCGCAACCTAGTGAGCTTCTCGGTTCTCTTCGGTATCTGCAACAACCTCGGCGGATTGATCGGCGCAGCGTTGCTGGGTACGTTCCAGATCGTGCGCGAGAAATACCATTCGAGCATGATCGTGGAGCACCTGACGTTGCTGGATCCGCTGGTCCAGGCGCGCATCAGCGGCTCCGCCGCGAGCTACCTGGCGAGCATCGCCGACCCCGCGTTGCGCACGACTCTGGGCACCCGCGCCCTGGCCACCGCCGCCACCCGCGAGGCGAACGTCATGGCCTATAACGATGTCTTCATGCTGATCTGCATCATTGCCGTACTGACCATGCTGTGGATCTTCGTACGCAGCCTGTGGCTGATGAGCACTACCCGGGCGGTTACCACCGCCGCGACACCTACTGTATCCACCAGCGGCGCCAGCACTTCATGACCGAACCGACGTCCACGACCACCAACGCCATCGCCGCCACGCCCGAAGGCCAGACTCCGCCTTCCAATCCGGCAGCCACCGAACCGCGCTCGCGACGGGTGCGGGTACTGTCCAGCCTGATCTTCGCCAGCGTGGCGCTGGTGGGCGTGGCGATCGTGCTGTATGCCTGGCAGCTGCCACCGTTCAGCAGCCACATCGAAAGCACCGAGAACGCGCTGGTGCGGGGTCAGGTAACGATCATCGGGCCGCAGCTGGCGGGCTATGTGTACGAAGTGCCCGTACAGGACTTCCAGTTCGTCAAGGCCGGCGACCTGTTGGTGCGTCTGGACGACCGCATCTATAGGCAACGCTTGAACCAGGCGCTGGCCCAGGTGCAGGTGCAGAAAACCGCACTGGCCAACAACCTGCAACAGCGCCGCAGTGCCGAAGCCACCATCGCCCAGCGCCAGGCGGCGGTCGTCGACAGTGAAGCCCAGGCACGCAAGGGCGCCGCGGACCTGCGCCGTAACCAGGACCTGATCAGCGATGGTTCGGTGTCGCGCCGCGAGCTGGATGTGACCCGAGCCGCCAATGCCCAGGCGCTGGCGTCAGTGGCGCAGGCCAAGGCCGCGTTGGCGATCGCTCGCGAAGACCTGCAGACGGTGATCGTCAACCGCGACTCGCTGGAAGCCAACGTGACCAACGCCGAGGCCGCCGTGGAGCTGGCCCGCATCGATCTGGACAACACCCGCATCGTAGCGCCGCGCGACGGCCAGTTGGGACAGATCGGCGTGCGTCTGGGCGCCTACGTCAACTCCGGGGCGCAATTGATGGCGCTGGTCCCCGACACGCTGTGGGTAGTGGCCAACATGAAGGAAACCCAGATGGCCAACGTGCGCATCGGTCAGCCGGTGACCTTCACCGTGGACGCGCTCAATCACCTGCGACTGCGCGGGCATGTGCAGCGCATCTCGCCAGCGACGGGTTCGGAATTCAGCCTGTTGCAGGCCGACAACGCTACCGGCAACTTCGTCAAGATCGCCCAGCGCATTCCGGTGCGCATCACCGTGGATCCGGACCAGGCCGCAGCGCAACGTCTGCGGCCCGGCATGTCGGTCGTGGTCAGCATCGACACCGGTTACGTGGTCGAGCAGGACCGCACGGATCCGCCGAGCGACGGCGCGCCCTAGGGCGGCCAAGGCGGTTGCACCCCCTGGTCGGGGCTAAACCATTTGATCTTTGCCGACGGGTCGCCTACCGTCAGCGCCGTTTGTCTTCGCCCAGTGCAGGAAGCCGGTTCGAATCCGGCGCGGTCGCGCCACTGTGATCGGCATGTTACATGTCGTCAGCCAGACCTTGCCCCTGGGATTTTCCTGAACCTGTTGGACGCGCCATCCAAGGAGTTGCCATGCGTTTTTCTGCCGTCTTTGCCCACGCCAGCGTCGCTGTCGTCGGTCTGTTCGCCGCCGGTGCCAGCCTCGCCGCCACCCACTACCCCTTGACCCTGCCCAACTGTGGAGCGCCGGTGACTGTCCAGGCGGCGCCACAGCGCGCGGTCAGCCTGGGTCAGGCGAGCACGGAGATTCTGTTGTCACTGGGCCTGGCACCACGCATGGTCGGCACCGGAGTCTGGTTCGGGCCGCTGCCCGAGCACCTGCGCGCCGACAATGCCAAGGTGCCGCGCCTGGCCGACAATGCGCCCAGCTTCGAAGCCGTGGCCAATACCGCGCCCGACATCGTGGTCGCGCAGTACACCTACCATGTCGGCCCCAACGGTGAAGTCGCCAAGCCCGAGCAACTGGCCAGTCTCGGCATCCCGTCCTACGTATCGCCCAGCGACTGCGACGGCAAGCAGGTCACCGCCACTTCCAATGCCGACGGCAGTCGCAGCCAGATGTTCTCGATGGACCTGGTGAACAAGGAAATTCGCGAGCTGGCAACCATCTTCGACGTCGGCCCTGCCGGGGAGAATTTGACCGCCCAGTTGCAGGCGCGCATCCAGGCCGCCACCGAGCGCGCCGCGCGCACCGGGCAGAAGCCCTTATCAGTGGTGTACTGGTTCTCCAGCACGCGCCTGGAAGGGGACCCGTGGGTGGCCGGCAAGAACGGCGCGCCGGGCTACATCAATCGTCTGCTGGGTTTGCGCAACATCGTCGACAGCGACGAGGAATGGCCTGGCGTGAGCTGGGAAAGCATCGCCGCCAGCAACCCTGACGTGATCGTCGTTGCCCGCATGCAACGTCGACTGTATCCGGCCGACGATGTCGAGAAAAAGCTGGCCTTCCTGCGCAGCGACCCGGTGACCCGTGAACTGGATGCGGTACGCAACAACCGCATCGTCGTCGTCGATGCACAGTCGCTGAATCCGTCCATGGATGTGGTGCGCGCGGTGGAAGACATCGCGGCGGGCCTCGAGCGCACACGGGCCACCCCTTGATCCAGCGCCTGGCCCGTGAAGATGGCTGGATCTGGCGCTGCCTGCTGGCTGTGCTGGCCCTGGCAACGCTGAGCGTATCGATCGCCCTGGCGGTATCGGTAGGGGAGATGAATATCGACCTGGGCACGGTCGGCAAGGCACTGCTCAACGGCCTCGGTCTGGGCGACTATGCGGTGCCGCGTATCGTCCAGGGAATCATCTGGGAGTACCGCCTGAGCCGCGCCCTGGTGGCCGCCTGTTGTGGTGCCGGCCTGGCGATCTGTGGCGCAGTGCTGCAGGCGCTGTTGCGCAACGTGCTGGCCGAACCCTATGTGCTGGGCATCTCTGCCGGCGCTTCGACCGGCGCAGTGATGATCATGCTGCTGGGACTGGGCGGCGGCGTGATCGGTATTTCCCTGGGGGCTTTTCTCGGCGCCGCGCTGGCGTTCGGCTTGGTGCTGCTGCTGGCTGCGGGTGCCCGCAGCGGTCCGGCCCAGGTGATTCTCGCCGGCGTGGCCGGATCGCAGCTGTTCAATGCGCTGACCGCCTACATCGTTTCGACCTCGGCCAATGCCGAACAGGCCCGCAGCGTGATGTTCTGGCTGCTCGGCAGCCTGGGCGGGGTGCGCTGGCCGGACGTGGGCCTGGCCGCAGCCGTGGTCGGCGCAGGCTTGTTGCTGTGCCTGTACTTCGCTCGCGCCCTGGATGCATTCGTCTTCGGCGAGGACGCCGCCGCCACCCTGGGCGTGCCCGTGGTGGCGGTGCGCCTGGTGCTGTTTGCGACCACTGCGCTGATCACCGCTACCCTGGTCAGCATCGTCGGCGCGGTGGGCTTCGTCGGTCTGGTAGTACCGCACATTGCCCGCTTTCTGGTGGGTCCGAGCCATGTTCGGCTGTTGCTCGCCTCGGTGCTGATCGGCGCCAATTTCATGGTGCTGGCCGACATCGTCGCGCGCATCATCGTGCCGGGTCAGGTATTGCCCATCGGCGTGGTCACGGCCTTGGTCGGCGCCCCGGCGTTTGCCTTGATCCTGTATCGGGCGAGGCGTCGAGCATGAGCCTGCAACTGCACCACGTCAGTTGGAAGGCCGGTGGGCTGCTGATTCTCGACGACGTCAGCCTGGCCATCACGCCTGGCAGCCTGGTCGGGCTGATCGGCCCGAACGGCTCGGGCAAGTCGTCGCTGCTGCGCCTGCTGGCCGGGCTGGATCGCCCCAGCCAGGGCCAGGTCAGCCTCGACGATCAGCCCCTGGCCGACCTGGCGCGGCGCACCATCGCCCGGCAAGTGGCGATGGTGGAGCAGCACGCCAGCACCGAGGTGGACATTCGCGTGGAGGAGGTCGTGCGCCTGGGTCGTACGCCCCATCGCTCGCCGTTCGCACCGTGGCTGCGCGAAGACGATCAGGCCATTGCCCAGGCACTGGCCCAGGTCAACCTGGGCGGCCACGCGCAGCGGCGCTGGCACACTCTGTCCGGTGGCGAGCGGCAGCGGGTGCAGATCGCCCGCGCCCTGGCCCAGCAGCCCAGCGAACTGCTGCTCGACGAACCGACCAATCACCTCGATATCCAGCATCAACTGGAGCTGCTGCAGCTGATCCAGGACCTGCCCCTGACCTGCGTCATGGCGATCCACGACCTGAACCTGGCAGCCATGTTCTGTGACGTGCTGGTGGTGCTCAAGGACGGGCGCCTGGTGGCCAGCGGCGCGCCGGCCCAGGTCCTGACCGAGGGCCTGATCGCCGAGGTCTACGGCGTACACGCCGAAGTCAGTCTGGCCGACGGTCGACCGCACGTGCGCTATCGGGTCTGAGCCGCGTCACTGACACATCCCGTGCCCTGTGTTAGCCTTGCGCGTTCGAGGTTCTCTGCCCGGCAGAGCTAAGACGGGAACGCGGTCCAAGCCGCGGCTGCCCCCGCAACTGTAAGTGATGAAGGCTGCGCCTAGGCCACTGCGATCGTTCGCGGGAAGGCGCTGCAGCCTCGGCCCACAGGGCCGGCATCACGAGCCAGGAGACCTGCCTCGCCGTTCTTTCCTATTCAACCGGGCGGGGTGATCCGGTGACGAATGCCGGCGCCTGCCGTAGCGGCGGTCGTCTCGTGCCCTGCCGCGCAATCAGGGCGACCCGATGAAAACGCTGTCCAAACTACCCGTCACCATCGTCACCGGCTTCCTCGGCTCGGGCAAGACCACCTTGCTGCGGCACATGCTCGACAACGCCCAGGGTCGGCGCATTGCCGTGATCGTCAACGAATTCGGCGAGCTGGGCATCGACGGTGAAATTCTCAAGCAGTGCACCATCGGCTGCAGCGAAGAGGAGGCCAACGGCCGCGTCTACGAGCTGGCCAACGGCTGCCTGTGCTGCACGGTTCAGGAAGAATTCTTCCCGGTCATGCGCGAGCTGGTCGCCCGCCGCGCCGACCTCGACCATATTCTCATCGAAACCAGCGGGCTGGCCTTGCCCAAGCCGCTGGTCCAGGCCTTCCAGTGGCCGGAAATCCGCAGTGCCTGCACCGTCGATGCGGTCATCACTGTGGTCGACAGCCCAGCGGTGGCCGCTGGTACCTTTGCCGCATTCCCCGACCAGGTCGACGCCCAGCGCAAGCTCGATCCCAACCTGGACCACGAGTCGCCGCTGCACGAGCTGTTCGCCGACCAGTTGGCCAGCGCCGACCTGGTGATCCTCAACAAGGCCGACCTGATCGATGCCCAGGCCCTGGCCGCCGTGCGCGCCGAGGTGGCCGAAGAACTGCCGGCCGCGGTCAAGGTGGTCGAAGCCAGCAGCGGTCGCTTGCCCCTGGCGGTGCTGCTGGGCCTGGGTGCCGAGTCGGAGCAGCACATCGACGCCCGCAAGACCCATCATGACCATCACGAGGGTGACGACCACGACGATCACGACCACGATGCGTTCGACTCGATCTCCATCGAACTGCCCCAGGCCGAGGAGGCTAAACTGCTGCAGGCGCTCAACGCCGCCGTGGTTCAACACGGCATCCTGCGGGTCAAGGGTTTCGCGGCGATTCCGGGCAAACCGATGCGCCTGCTGATCCAGGGCGTGGGCACGCGTTTCGACAAGCACTTCGATCGCGCCTGGGCCGCTGACGAACCTCGCAGCACGCGCCTGGTGCTGATCGGCCAGGACCTCGACGCGCAATCGCTGCAAGCGCAACTGCGCGCGGCCCTGGAAGCCTGACCCATGCACCTGCTGAGAACCCAGCCGGGCGGCTTCGTGCCGGACGACAGCATCGCCGACCTCGGCCAGACGCCTGCCGAACTGGTGATTCTCTGCAGCGGTGATTCGCACCTCGCGCTGCTCGCCGAGGCCAGCGGGCATCTGCCGAAGGACTACCCCAGCCTGCGCCTGGCCAACCCCATGCAGGTGCAGAACCATGCCTCGGTCGACCTCTACGTCGACCAGGTGCTGCGCCACGCCAAGGTCATCCTGATTTCCCTGCACGGCGGCATCGGCTACTGGCGCTACGGCGTCGAGCAGTTGATGCAACTGGCCGAGCAGGGCGTGCAGGTCATCCTGGTACCGGGCTGCGATCGCCCTGATCCCGAACTGGCCGAGCGCTGTACGGTGCCTGCCGAGCAGGCCGACCGCTTGTGGCAGTACCTGCGCCAGGGCGGCATGGGAAACGCGCGCAACCTGTTCGGCTACCTCGGCAATACCTGGTTCGGTCGCGCCGAACCCTGCGAAGCGCCCCAGGCTCTTCCGCGCACGGTCATCTACCATCCGGCGCAACCGACCGCCGATCTGGCCCACTGGCAGGCGCAGTGGCAAGCGCACTGGCCTGTGGTGCCGTTGCTGTTCTATCGCTCGCACCTGCAGGCGGCCAACACCGGTTTCGTCGATACCTTCTGTGCCAGGCTGCAGGCGGTCGGGCTCAACCCGTTGCCGATTGCCGTGGCCAGCCTCAAGGAAGCGGCGTGCCTTGAGCAGGTCCAGGCGTGGATGGACGAAGTGGATGCCGCGATCATCCTCAACACCACCGGCTTCGCCCAGTCCAGCCCCGAAACCCCGCACCTGCGCCCGTTTCGCCGCGACATTCCAGTGATCCAGGCCATCTGCGCCCAGGACAACCAGGCGCTGTGGCAGGCCAACGCGCAGGGCCTGGGTGCGCGCGATTTGGCCATGCACATTGCCTTGCCGGAGCTGGACGGACGCATCATCAGTCGCGCCATCAGCTTCAAGGACCTGGCCTGGCACAACGAGCGCAGCCAGAGCGACGTGGTGTGCTACCGGGCTCATGTCGAGCGAATGGATTTCGTCGCCGAACTGGCGCGCAAGTGGGCCGCCCTGGCGCGCCTGCCCAATGCCGACAAGCGTGTCGCCCTGGTGCTGGCGAACTACCCGACCCGCGATGGGCGCATCGGTAACGGCGTCGGTCTGGATACTCCGGCGGCGGCGCTGAACATCCTGCGCGCGATGCAGCAGCAGGGTTACCCGGTCGCCGATCTGCCCGACAGCGGCACGGCCTTGATCCATGCCTTGCTCGGTGGCGTGACCAACGACCTGGAACAGCTGGACCTGCGTCCCTGTGCCCAGAGCATGGCGCTGGACGATTACCTGGCCGCGTTCGCCTTGCTGCCCGAAACCAATCAGGCCGCCGTCCGCGAACGCTGGGGCGAGCCGGCAGCCGATCCGATGTTCCGCAATGGCCGGATGATGATCGCCGGCCTGCGCATGGGCCTGACCTTCGTCGGCATCCAACCGGCCCGTGGTTACCAGGTGGACGTCAGTGCGGTCTATCACGACCCCGACCTGGTGCCGCCCCATGGCTACCTGGCGTTCTATTTCTGGCTGCGCCACACCTATGGCGCCGATGCGCTGATCCATGTCGGCAAGCACGGCAACCTGGAGTGGTTGCCGGGCAAGGGTGTGGGCCTCTCCGAACAGTGCTGGCCCGACGCGATACTGGGGCCGATGCCCAACATCTATCCGTTCATCGTCAACGATCCGGGCGAGGGCGCCCAGGCCAAGCGCCGCACCCAGGCGGTGATCATCGACCACCTGATGCCACCGCTGACCCGCGCCGAAACCTACGGGCCGCTGCGCGACCTGGAACTGCTGGCCGACGAGTACTACGACGCACAGATGCTCGATCCGCGCCGCGCCCAGGCCCTGGAGAAGGACATTCTGGCGCTGGTGCGTGAGACCCGCATCGACCACGAGCTGCAGATGGCCGAAGGGGCCGAGCCGGCGGATTGGCTGCCGCGCCTGGACACCTTCCTGTGCGATCTGAAGGAGTCGCAGATTCGCGACGGTCTGCACGTGTTCGGCGAGTCACCCCAGGGCCGTCTGCGCGCCGATACCCTGCTGGCATTGCTGCGCATCCCACGGGGCAACGGCCAGGGCGCCCAGGCCAGCCTGCTGCGCGCCCTGGCTAAGGCCTTCTCGCTGGGCTTCGACCCGCTCGACTGCGACCTCGGCGCCCCCTGGAGCGGGCCGCGGCCCGCAGCCTTGGCCGAACTGACCGCCGAACCGTGGCGCAGCGCCGGCGACAGCCGCGAACGGCTCGAGCTGTACGCCGCGCAGTTGATCGAACGCGCACTGGACGGCCCGCTTGAGCTGGGTGATGGCTTCGATGACGTGCAGCTCATTCTCGGTCACCTGCGCGACACCGTGGCGCCGCGCCTGGATGCCTGCGGGCCGGCCGAGATGCACGGGCTGCTCGCCGCCCTGGCCGGCCGCTTCGTGCCCGCCGGGCCGAGCGGGGCGCCCAGCCGTGGCCGTCTCGACGTGTTGCCCACGGGGCGCAACTTCTTTTCCGTGGACGTGCGCAACCTGCCGACCACCACCGCCTGGCGGATCGGCTTCGCCTCGGCCAATCTGATCCTGGAGCGTCACCTGCAGGACCATGGCGACCACCTGCGTCAGCTGGGCCTGTCGGTATGGGGCACGGCAACCATGCGCACCGGTGGCGACGACATTGCCCAGGCCATGGCCCTGATGGGCGTGCGGCCGGTGTGGGCCACCGGCAGTCAGCGCGTGGACGATTTCGAGATTCTGCCGCTCAGCCTGCTCGACCGCCCGCGGGTGGACGTGACCCTGCGGGTGTCCGGCTTCTTCCGCGACGCCTTCGCCAATCTGCTGCGCCTGTTCGATGCAGCGGTGCAGGCCGTGGCTGCGCTGGACGAGCCCGACGACCTCAACCCCTTGGCGGCCAAGGTTCGCAGCGAACAGGCTCAGTTGCTGGCCGAGGGTGTCTCGGCCGAGCAGGCCGCCCGCGAGGCGGGCTGGCGCATCTTCGGTGCCAAGCCGGGCGCCTACGGCGCCGGTGTGCAGGGTGCCATCGACGGCCGCCTGTGGCAGACCCGCGAAGACCTCGCCGAGGCTTACCTGAACTGGGGGGCCTATGCCTATGGCGCGGATGACGAAGGCACCGCCGCACGCGCGCCGTTCGCGCGGCGCCTGGGCCAGGTCCAGGCGGTGCTGCAGAACCAGGACAACCGCGAGCACGACCTGCTCGATTCGAACGACTACTACCAGTTCCAGGGCGGCATGCTCGCCGCCGTGGAAACCCTGAGCGGACAGACGACGGCCAGCTACCACGGCGACCACAGCCAACCCGACGTGCCACGCGTGCGCACCCTGAAGGAAGAGCTGAATCGGGTGGTGCGCGCCCGTGCGGCCAATCCCAAGTGGATCGAAGGGGTCAAGCGACATGGCTACAAAGGCGCCTTCGAACTCGCTGCGACGGTCGACAACCTGTTTGCCTTCGATGCCACCACCCACCTGATCGACGACCATCAGTACGCCTTGCTCACCGACGCCTACCTGCTCGACCCGGACACCCGTGGCTTCCTGCAGGAGCACAACCCTTCGGCCCTGCGCGACATGGCCGAACGCCTGCTCGAGGCTCAGCAACGTGGCCTGTGGGCCGAGCCCGGTGACTACCGCCAGGCCGTGGAAGACCTGCTGCTGGATACCGAAGAAGATGCCTGAAGAGAACCCTGCAATGACCGAAACCGTGCACTTTCCGCTGGCCGCCGTGGTGGCCGCCGATTCGCTGAAGCTGGCGCTGTGCCTGGCCGCCATCGACCCGCGCATCGGCGGCGTGCTGATCGAAGGGCCGCGGGGCATGGCCAAGAGCACGCTGGCGCGCGGCTTGGCCGACCTGCTTGCCGATGGCCAGTTGGTGACATTGCCCCTGGGTGCCAGTGAAGACCGTCTCGTGGGTACGCTGGATCTGGAAGCCGCGTTGGGTGAAGGGCGTGCACGCTTTTCGCCCGGGGTGCTGGCCAAGGCCGATGGCGGCGTGCTGTACGTCGATGAGGTCAACCTGCTCGCCGACCATCTGGTCGACCTGCTGCTGGACGTTGCCGCCAGTGGCGTCAACCGCATCGAACGTGACGGTATTTCCCATGCTCATCCCGCGCGATTCGTGCTCATCGGCACCATGAACCCGGAGGAAGGGGAGCTGCGCCCGCAGCTGCTCGACCGATTCGGTTTGAACATCGCCCTGGACGGCCAGCCGGCGCCCGCCGAACGTGGCCAGATCATCCGCCGTCGCCTGGCCTTCGACAGCGACCCTCAAGGCTTCTGTGAGCAATGGGCCCCAGCCCAGTCAGCGCTGCGGCTGCGCTGCCAGCAGGCGCGGGAACGCCTCGAATCGATCCCGCTGTGCGATCAGGCGCTGGAAGCCATTACCACCCGTTGTTTCGCCGAGGGCGTGGATGGCTTGCGTGCCGACCTGGTCTGGCTGCGCGCAGCCAGAGCCCACGCCGCCTGGCGGGGGGCTGAGCAGATTCTCGACGAGGACGTCGAAGCAGTGGCCGAGTTCGCCCTGCGCCATCGCCGCCAGGCCCCGCGCCAGCCCGAGTCGAAGCCAGCGCCGCCGCCTCCCGCTGCGAGCGCCGCGCAACCTTCCGATCCGGGCCAGGGCCAGTGGGGCGACATGCCCGCCCAGGCCGTTCCGGTAGGTGAACGCCGCAGCGTACCGAGCTGGCCAAAAAAGCCCTGAGCATCCGTCCGCGCCCGGCGGATGCTCGGCCCGGCAAGGGCCACCTCGAACAAGGGCGACAGGGTGCGGCGCGCGCGGCATCGGCCGGTACGGTGGACTGGCCGGCCACGCTGCTGCAAGGACGACCACGCCAGCGCGATGACCTGCGCTGGCAGCAACGTCGCAGCGCGGCGCAGCAACTGTGGCTGGTGGTGGTCGACGCCTCTGCCTCGACGCGCCGGCACGGCGCCCTGGCCGAGGCCAAGGGCGTTCTGGCGCAGGTCTTCGACGATGCCTACCGGCAGCGCGCACGGTTGGCGTTGTTGACCGCCAGTGGCAGCGGGCCGATCTGGCAATGCCACGGCCTGAAAGCCTCGGCAGCCCTGCAACCCTGGCTCGCCGAGCTGGGCGCCGGTGGCGGCACGCCGCTGCTGGCGGCGCTGGATCAGGCCCGTGACTGGCTGGAGCAACGCGCGCGGCGTTATCCCGAGGAAGCCCAGCGCTGCCTGGTGTTCACCGACGGGCGCCTCAAGTCGCTGGACGGCGTGGCACCACTGGCCTGCCCGGCATTGCTGGTGGACATGGAGCGGGGGCCGATCCGGTTGGGTCGAGCCCGCACCCTGGCGTCGGCATTGAAGGCCGAGTATCGGCATCTGGAAGACCTGCCACGGGCCTAGCCTCAGCTGGCCCGGGGGTTGCTCAGGGCCTTGCTCCATACAGGATTGTCACAGCGAGGGCAGGGCAGTGCCTGCTGATCGCGCAGGGTTTCCAGGTGACCGCAGTATTCGCAGGCATACAGGTCTTCACGGTCGACCTTGGTCAGTGACACGCGATGCTCGGGCGGCAGGATCGACAGCCCCGGCTTGACGTCTTCACGCTCGTGGAAGTACAGGCTGACATCGCCATTGACCTCCAGAATGCCCAGGCGCACCTGCCCCAGGTGCTCGACGCCGCGCAGGCGCAGTTCCATCAGGAACTCGGCGTGGGTGATGTTGCCGCTCTGCAGCGCCTTGAGCTCGAACACGCCGTCGCGAATGATCAAAAACGGTTTGCCTTCCAGCCATTCGCCAAAGCGACCGCTACGTTCGGTCAGAAAGGTGGTCAGGCGATAGAAGATGATCATCGCCACGAACACCACCAGTACTGGCAGGATGGGCACGTCCTCGTAGAAGGTCACGTCGCCTGCCGCCGAGCCCAGCGTCAGGATCACCACCAGCTCGAACAGCGAAAGCTGGCGCACCCCCCGTCGCCCGGCGATCTTGAGGAACAGGAAGACCACCACATAGGCCATCAGCGTGCGGGCGACCACCTCGCCGAGAAAGCCCATGTTGACTTCACCCAGCAGCACACGATGCCAATCGAACGCCTGCATTTCCAATCCCTTGCCTGACCAAAAGCGGCGATTGTACACCGGCGCCGCTGGCTGTCCGCGAGACGTACGGCTGACGCCCCTATCTGGCGTCAAGGGTCCGTGCTGAAGCCTTGGCGGGGGTTAAACGTCAATTTTCCGTTACCATTTTGACGTAAGTTGCAACCCGCTGTTTTTGATGTATTTTCCCGAGCACGTCCATGCAAGGAAAGGCCATGCCTGTGAATTCGAATGCCTACCCCTGCGAGCCTTGCGGACTGTTGGGCGATAGTCAGCCCATGCGCGACCTGTACAAGCTCATCAGCAAATTCGCCGCCACCGACTCCCCGGTTCTGATCCACGGCGAGGCGGGCACCGGCAAGCAGTTGATTGCGCGTGCGCTGCACCAGCAGTCCCCGCGCAGGCAGCAGCCATTCATCGTGTTCGACTGCCAGGCTCGCACCCATCGTCCGGGCCAGACGCCGTTGTTCGCGCCCGGCTGCGGGCAGAGCAATGTGCATCCGCTGTCCGGCAGCGTGCTGCAGGCTGCCGATCGCGGAACCTTGCTGCTGCAACAGGTGCAGGACTTGCCGCTGGACGTTCAGGAGCAACTGCTGCGCTTTCTCCAGCGCAAGGCTGCAGGGGAAGTGGACGTTCGGGTGCTGGCCACCAGCGACACCGATCTGACGCTGGCCATGAGCCGGGGACAGCTGCGCGAAGACCTCTACTATCGACTCAACGTGCTGGAGATCGTCGCGGTGCCCTTGCGCGAACGCTATGGCGACCTGGCCATGCTGGCCAACCATTTCGCGCAACGCTACAGCCGCGAGAACGGCCGACGTCATCGTCCCTTCAGTCAAGAGGCGCTTATTGCCATGGGTGAGCACGACTGGCCGGGCAACGTCCGCGAGCTGGCGAACCGGATTCGCCAGGCGCAGGCACTGGCCCCCGGCAATCAGATCGAAGCCATCGACCTGGGGCTGGGTATCGAAACCCTGGTCACCGCGCCGATGGGCACGCTGAACGACTACAAGCACCGTGCCGAGCGTCAGGCGCTGGGCGATGTGCTGCTGCGCCACGGCGGCAACCTGAGCACGGCGGCCAGGGTGCTCGGCGTTTCACGCCCGACGCTCTACCGCCTGCTGCACAAACATCACATGCGCTGATTGCACGCTAGGGTTGATCCAGAACATGTCGAATGCTCGCCAGCACCTGCGCTTCACGCGCCAGCCAGTCACCGCTGATCACGGTGCAGGGCAGCGCGTGGGCCTGCAGCCACGCCTGGCTTTGCTGAAAAAAGGTTTGTCGTTGAACCAGGTTAGGCTGGCAGCGCTGGCCGTCCGCCGACCATTCGACGCCTTCGGGCGAGAGCAGCAGGTGGGCATCGTAGTGGCGCTCCAGCAGCGCAGGTTCAAGCCACGCCGGGCAGTCGTCGAACAGGGTGCGGCTCCACAGCAGGTTGCTCAGCAGGTGCGTGTCGAGCAGCAACAGTGCGGGCTGGCTGCGGCGAGCGGCATCCTCCCAGGCCAGCTGACCGCGGGCGATGGTGTCGATGTCGGCATAGCAGGTGTCGCGCTGCTCCCGTTCGATGAAATGGCGCACGTATTCGCCCACCACCACGGCGCCCAGGCGCACGCGCATGCGTTCGGCCAGCCAGCTCTTGCCCGACGACTCGGGCCCGCACAGCACAACCACTTTCATCGCGGCACCGCTTCGCTGTTGCGCCACTGGTGCCAGCCGTGAACGGCCAGCATCAGGAACAGGCCATACAGCGCGGCCGTCAGGTACAGGCCTTGGTGGACGAACAGACCGACGAAAATCGCATCCAGCACGATCCACAGTGGCCAGCACTGCACGCGCTTGTTGGCCATCCACCACTGCGCCACCAGGCTGAAACCGGTGAGCAGCGCGTCCAGCCACGGCTGGCTGGCATCGCTCCAGGTGGCCATCGCCGCGCCCAGGGCCAGGCCCGCCACCAGGCCGATGGCCAGCCCACCCAGCAGAGGTCTGGGCGCCAAGCGGGTCACCGCTGGGCCCACGGCTGTCCCATCGCCACGGGTCCACTGCCACCAGCCGTACACCTGGACGCCGGCGTACACCACCTGCAACAGCATGTTGGAGTACAGCTTGTAGTCGTAGAACACGTACGAATAGATCAGCACCATGACCAGGCCGATCGGCCAGCACAGCCAATTCTGCTTCACGGTCAACCACACCGCGATCACGCCCAGCGTGGCGGCGAACAATTCCAAAGGCGACATGGGCAATCTCAGGCAGGTGCATGCGATGCATGCAAAGCCGGGATTGTAACCTGCGCCGCCGATACTGCGCGCGTCCTGCGCGGTTCACCCGCTGCAAAGATGAAACTTCAACTCAATCAACACTCACCGACGCCCGCGTGCGGATTTGCACAGGCTGCTCTGTTAGCATCGCGGGGCCCGACGGCAATGAGTTCTATTAAACAGACAGGACCACGCCAGGCGCGGGTCCAATTGGGGGAATGATGGATTTTTGGACCGCCATGCAGGCGCTGATTCTAGGCATCGTGGAAGGCTTGACCGAGTTTCTGCCCATTTCCAGCACCGGCCACCAGATCATCGTGGCCGACCTGATCGGTTTCGGCGGCGAACGGGCCATGGCCTTCAATATCATCATCCAGCTGGGTGCGATATTGGCGGTGGTATGGGAGTTTCGCCGCAAGATCATGGAAGTGGTCACAGGCCTGCCGACCCAGCGCAACGCCCAGCGCTTCACCCTGAACCTGTTCATCGGCTTCCTGCCGGCGGTCGTGCTGGGGGTGATCTTCGCCGACAAGATTCATGAATACCTGTTCAACCCCATCACCGTGGCGGTCGCCCTGGTACTGGGCGGCTTCATCATGCTCTGGGCCGAGAAGCGCGAGCATGCCGTGCGCGTGCACCACGTCGACGACATGCGCTGGAGCGATGCCCTCAAGGTCGGTTTCGCGCAGTGCTTGGCGATGATTCCAGGGACCTCGCGCTCGGGCTCGACCATCATCGGCGGCCTGCTGTTCGGTCTGTCGCGCAAGACCGCCACCGAGTTCTCGTTCTTCCTGGCCATGCCGACCATGGTCGGTGCCGCGGTGTATTCGGGCTACAAGTTTCATCACCTGTTTCAGCCAGCCGACTTCCCGGTGTTCGCGCTGGGCTTCGTGGTGTCGTTCATCTTCGCCATGATCGCCGTGCGTGGTCTGCTCAAGTTCATCGCCACCCACAGCTACGCCGTGTTCGCCTGGTACCGCATTGCCTTCGGCCTGATCATCCTGGCGACCTGGCAGTTCGGCTGGATCGATTGGTCCAGTGCGCAAGGCTAATCCGGCGCCCGAACGGGCGTCTGCGCGACCGCGCGGTGGTCAGCAACGCCCGGTGCAATTCCTGGCGCTGAAAATCACGGTATTCGTCGTGCTGTGCCTGCTGCCCTTTCTTGGCCTGTTGCGCCTGGCGATGGCCGGGCACCCGTCGGTGCTGGCGGTCTATGCACTGATGAGCCTGCTGACGGTGGGCTTGTACTGGCACGACAAGCGCCAGGCCCAAGGGCAGGGCCAGCGCACCCCGGAAAAACTGCTGCACGGTGCCGAACTGCTGGGCGGCTGGCCAGGCGCACTCATCGCCCAGCAACTGTTCCGGCACAAGACGCGCAAGGTTTCCTATCAGTTGGTGTTCTGGCTGATCGTTGCGCTGCACCAGGCGTTCTGGTTCGATCAGGTCATCTTTGCCGGGCAGCACCTGGGCCTCACGTTCTGACCCTGGCTTCAAGCCTTCCCCCATGAAAAATGCCCCCGCACAGTGTGCGGGGGCATCGGGTGTTGCGCGCGTTGGCTGAGTGCTTAGTGCGCAGCCGCACCACCGTGGGCAGCGGCCAGCTTCTTGGCCTCTACCAGGTGGGCTTTCAGCTTGGGCAAGGTCTCGGTGGCGAATGCCTTGAGTTCGGCATCTTCACCGTTCTTGATTTCGTCTTCGAAGATCTCGATGGTCGCTTCGTGCGCCTTGACCTGGTTGTTGGCATAGGCCTGGTCGAACGACTTGGCCGAGCGCAGCTCCAGAATCATCGCTTTGGCCTTGTCCAGCAGCTCGGCATCGTCCGAGACGTCGATGTTCTTCTTGTCAGCCAGTGCCTTGAGCTTCTGGTTGGCAGCAGTGTGGTCCTTGACCATCATGTCGGCGAAAGTCTTGACGTCCGCGGCGGTGCCTTTTTCCAGCGCCAGCTTGCCTGCTTCGACTTCGGCAACGCCTTTGGCGGAGGCGTCCTCGACGAAATCATCGGAGGCGGCGAAGGCGCCATGGCTGGCGAGCGAGACGGAAAGGGCGAGGGCAGCGGCGTAGAATTTGGATTTCATGGTCAATTCCTTGTGTAGGGTATGAAGCGGACTGAGCGTTGCAGGCCGTGAAAGTGTGACTGCCGTCGGAACGCAGCAGTTTCATCGGATGTGCATCCATCGCTGGATTGCACGTGGCGTGTGGCGATTCAGCCCTTGCTGTGCTCGTCGGACGTCGGGGCAATGGCGACGCCCCGTGGTCCGGCGAAGCCCCAGATGGCCAGCCCGACCAGCGGGAAGATGAAAATCAGTACGGTCCAGCCAATCTTCGTGCCGGAGCTCTTGGTGCTTTTCCAGACGCTGGCCAGCGCCCACAGATCGAGCAGTAACACGATGACCGCTGCGGCGGTCCAGAAAATCGACGTTTCCATGTGTAGGCTCATTGATCAAGGTAGGTCCTACAGGGGAGGGTCACCGTGCTCGGCAAGTTCAACCGGATCGGTCGGTGGTGCCATTTTCGCCTCAATGGGCGTGTCGACTGCCGGTCGGGTCCTGGATCTGGATGATCTCGCCTTTGCTCCATGCGTCTGCACCGGGGTCGATCTGGGGTGTTGGAATGTCGGCACGCTGCCGTTTCTTCTCCGCGCTGTCGATGCCGAAACGCTTGTCCCGCTCGCGTACCAACGCCGGGTCGACCTGTCCATCGCCTGTGAAGCCCATCATCAGTTGCGGAACGCCCAACGGCAGCTGCTTGTCCAGATCGGTGTGCCAGGTGTGCCAGGTCTTGCCGTAGGTGTTCACCAGCTTGTCCATCAGGGCATGCTCGGCAGGCGCGGGGATGCCGGGCGCGATCAGCTGGCCAGACTTCACTTCGTGAACGTGGCTGTGCCATAACGCTTTTTCGGCCTTGGGCAGTTGAGCAAAAAGCCGGGCACTGATGATGTATTCAACGCCCATCAGCTTGGCGTCCTTGACGTTGCCGTCATAAATGACGCACTGGATCACTTCCTCGTTGAGGATGGCGCAGTAGTGATGGGCTTCCATCTGCGCGCCGGGGTGTCCGTTGTAGAAATGAAAGCCGTCCAGATAGGCGTTCAACTCGTTGATGGGCGGACGTGACTGCAGCGCATTGGCGCCCGCGTCGAGGGTTTTGGTCAGGGCCGTGGTCGGGACGCCGGGCGCGTCCACTTTGGATGCGCTGTTGTTGCCGGCGCATCCGGCCATGGCCAGAGCGACCAGGCACAGCACTGGAGTGCGCGCGGTGCGGCGTGGCGAGAAGAGCGAGCGGGTGCTCATGCTGGAGTCCTTTTCAGTGAGGAAAGTGCGGCCCTGGATCGAACGATCAGGCCACACAGGGCACTTCATAGAGTGACCGGCACAGTCAGGGTTCAGCTCGGCGAGGGTCGCGCGCCCGTCTGTACAATATTTCACGGAACCGGGGTGTGACTTGGCCCATCCTATGCTGTGTCAGAACCTACCCCCGAGGTTTTGCCAAGGAAGAGCGCCGCGATGGTCCGTCGTTGTGCAGTAATCGTTTCCCTGCTGCTGTTGAGCCTGCTTTCGGTGCACGCTCAAGCGAATCCTTACGCCCGCTGGAACGTGGGCTATCACCTGCTGACCTTCAACGACCCGCTCGACGACCAGCCGATGCACGCCTATGCCTTCTATCCGACCCAGGACCGCACACATCCGGCGCGTCTGGGCGGCTACAGCATCGATGCACAGCAGGATGCGGCAGTCGCCATCGGTCGCTTCCCGCTGTTGATGCTGTCCCACGGCAATACCGGCACACCGCTGGCGCTGCACGACCTGATCACCGCGCTGACCCGCAAGGGCTTCGTCGTGGTAGCGGTCGTACACCCGGGCGACAATGCCCAGGATCATAGCCGGTTGGGCAAACTCAGCAATCTCTATGGACGGCCGCTGCAGATCTCGCAAGCCATTACTGCAGCGCTGGGTGATTCGATGCTGTCGCCTTTCGTGAACCCCCATGCGGTAGGTGTGATCGGTTATTCGGCCGGGGGCGAAACGGCCTTGATTCTGTCCGGTGCACGACCTGACCTGCAGCGCCTGCGCAAATACTGCGAAGAGCGACCCTACGACGCCGATGCCTGCCAGACCCGCGGGGAACTGGAAGCCGATCGGGATGACCTGACCCCCGAGGCCGACCCGCGTGTGCGTGCACTGCTGCTGATGGCGCCGTTGAGCCTGATGTTCGGTCGCCAGACCTTGGCCGAAGTCCATCTGCCTACGCTGATCTACAGCGGCGACAATGACCAGCTTGTGGCCATAGACAAGAATGCCGAAGCGCTGGCGCGCAAGCTGCCGGGCAACACCGACTACCGCCTGCTGCCCGGCGCCGGTCACTTCGTGTTCATGGCCCCGTGCACGGACGAACAGCGCAGCGCCTCGCCGGCGCTGTGCACCGATGCCGACGGCGTGGACCGCGAAGGTATCCACCGCGACCTTATTCACGAGGCGGGCAAGTTCTTCACCCACACCCTCGGTCGGCCTTCACGCGCCGGCCTGCAGACCGCCGATCACTGATCCTGTCGCGACAGCCATGCGGTCAGCCCCAGGGCGATCAGGGAGAGGCCGGCCGCCAAAGCGAAGATCGAGCCATAGCCAAACCCGGCAGCCACCGCGCCCATCACCGGCCCGGCGATCGCCAAGGCCAAATCGAAGAATACAGCGAACGCACTCAGGCCTGCGCCCCGGCTGGTGCCGGGCACCTTATGGATGGCCAGCACGCCCAAGGCTGGATAGACCAGCGACAACCCCAACCCGGCCAGTGCCGCGCCCGCCAGGGTAAACACCGTCGAGGGCGCTAGCCACAGCATGGCCAGCCCGACCACTTCGGTGGCGATACAGGCCATTGCCACGGTCGAGCCACCCAGATGGTTGATGCTGTTGATGAACACCAGTCGAGCCGCGATGAAACTGATGCCAAAGGCGGTCAGGCACCACGCCGCACCTTCCCAGCCGCGCTCCACGTAATACAGGGTAATGAACGTGGTGAGGGTGCCATAGCCGATCGAGGCCAGCATCAGGCTCATGCCATGGGGCGCAACCCGGCCGAAGGCGGACCAGAACGGCATGCGCTCACCCCGCACGACGGGTGACGCCGGTGTGTCACGGATCATCCACAAGCCCAGAGCGCTCAGGGCCATGAGCGCAATACCCAGGCTCCAGAACCCGGCGAAGGCCACCATCAATACACCCAGCGGGGCGCCGATGGCGATGGCGCCGTAGGAGGCGATGCCGTTCCATGAGATCACCTTGGCCATGTGTTCGGCGCCGACGCGGCTGATTCCCCAACTGCTGGTACCCACCCCGATGGCGCCCTGCGCCAGGCCGAGGACTACACGCCCGGCGATCAGCACGCCCAGGCTCCACTGCGGCACGCTGTGCAGAAACACCGAGACGAACGTCAGCGCTCCGCTGATGCCGATACCGATCAGCCCATAGACGATGGTGCGCTTGGTGCCCAGCGCGTCAGCCATGCGTCCGGCGCTGGGGCGGCTGAGCAGAGTCGCCAGGTACTGCGCGCCGATCACCACGCCGGCGGCGACCGCACTGAACCCCAACTGGTCATGCACGTAGCCGGGCAGCACCGCGATGGGCAGTCCGATGGAGATGAAGGCAATGAACGTGTAGAACACGATGGAGATGATTTGCAGGGTGATCGACGACGAAGAGGGCGTTGCAGGTTGGGCAGACTCGGTCATGGGCTCGTTCGCAGGCGTGCGGTTGAGGTCCCCTTGCACAGGGAACGTTGGTTAAAGCAAAGCAGGCTATCGATTATTTGCAACCCTCGAATGATCCCCCCTGTAGCAGCGGCGCAAGCCGCGTCCAGCCCCACCGCGTTACATCAGCCACACCGCGTGGCCGGTGACGCGGCTTGCACAAATCCCTGTAGCAGCGGCGCAAGCCGCGTCCAGCCCCACCGCGTTACATCAGCCCACACCGCATGACTCACGACGCGGCTCGCGCCGCTGCTACAGGGGTTGTTCCAGCAACGCGATGGTTTTCGCATCGCTCTCGCCGTCGAAAAACCGCTCCAACACCTGCTGGAAGCACACCTGCTCCGGCGCAACGTTGGCAAACAACGTCATGCACGAGCGCAACTTCATGTCATCGGGGGTGCCGAACATCGCCCTTGCGCTCTGACCAGGATGCTCCAGCACCGTACGTGTGCATTCGAGCAGGCGCGCACCCAATAATGGATTGTTCAGATACGCCGTTGCCTCGGCCGCACCGCTGATCGCATAGAAGCGCGCCGTCTCGCTATGACCGAGGCCAGCCAGCTGCGGAAAGATGAACCACATCCAGTGGCTGCGTTTGCGGCCACTGCGCAGTTCTTCGAGGACATCGGGGTACACGGCGCGCTGGGCGTCGATGAAGCGGTTGAGATCGAAGGTTTCGTTCATGGCCAGTAGATCCCGCAGGGATTGTGTGCAGTTCTGGCCACGGTCGCGCAAGGGAGTTCCATCAACCAGACCAGACCAGACCAGGCCGTCAGCCTTGGGTCAATAGCACTTCCACGCCCAGCTTGCGAATGGCGTCGGCGGCCACCTCGGTCAGCTCACTGTCGCTGATGACCACATCGAACTGCTCGAGGCCGGCGATCTTGTACATCCCGAACGTGCCGTACTTGGAGCTGCTGGTGATCAGCACCCGCTGCGACGCCGCCTGCATCGCCACCTGCTTGACCTCGACCTTGAGCGCCGATGGGGTGGTGATACCCCGTTGCAGGTCCCAGGAACTGGTGGACATGAAGGCAATGTCGGTGGCCAGCTGGCGTAACGTCGCCACCGCCAAGCCCCCGACGCAGGAACGATTGGGGTGATCCAGCAGGCCGCCGGTGTGGATGACATCCACATGCACCGCTTCAGCCAGCGCATGCACGATGCCGAAGTCGTTGGTCACCACGGTCATGCCCGACAGGGCAGCGATGTGCGGGACGATCTCCAGCGTGCTGGTGCCGGCATCCAGATACACCGTCATGTCGTCGCGCAGCAAACCTGCCGCCAGAACCGCCATGGCCTGTTTCTGTGGCTGTTCGGCGACCGCCTTGGACTGGTGGCTGGGCTCGCTGTGCAACTGGCTGGCGATGCGCACACCGCCAGGCACCGAATACGCACGGCCTTCCTGCTCCAGCACACTGATATCGCGGCGCACGGTCATGTGCGAGCAGTCGAACATTTCCGTCAGCTGGTGCACGCTGAGCACCTGATGCTTGCGCAACTGGCGCAGGATCTGTTCCCGGCGCTGGTCCGGAATCATCGGTGCGGCGCCAGTGATGGCGAGATCCTCGTCGGTGGGCATTCAGGCTCCGTGGCGTGCAGGCAGATAGTCAGGCGGACATCTTAGCGAATCACCGCTTCGATCAATAGAACACCGAGCAAACCGATCACCGATTGCAGACACAGCATCAGGGTCCATGTGCGGAAGGTCTGCGCCACACTGAGCTGAAAGTATTCCTTGAACAGCCAGAAGCCCGAATCGTTGACGTGGGACAGCATCACGGCACCCGAGGCGGTCGCCAGTACCAGCAACTCCGGTGACAGGCCCGGATAGGCCAGTGCCAGAGGCGCGACGATCCCGGTGGCAGCGACGGTGGCGACGGTAGCCGAACCGACGCAGATGCGCAGCAGCGCCGCGATGCCCCAGCTTAGAATCAGTGGATTCACCGCCCAGCCCGAGGCATGGTGAGTGATCAGTGCATCCAGGTGAATGGTGGTGAGCATTTCCTTGAAGCCGCCGCCGGCACCCAGGATCATCACGATCGCGCCCAGCGGTGCCAGACCCTGGCTGGCCATCTTCTGCACCTGGCCCAGGTTGAACCCGGCGCGCAGGCCCAAGGCGAAGAAGGCAAAGATGACCGCGATCAACAACGACAGGATCGGGTTGTTGAAGGCGTTGAATACCGCATAGGCCATCGAGCCCTTGACGCTGAAGGCCAGGCCCAGGGTACCGACCAGCATCAGGCCGGGCGGTAGCAGCACGGCGATGATCGACGACAGCAGTGACACCTGGTTTTGATCGGGGCTGACTTCACGCGCACCCACCGGGCCGGCGGTGAGGTCAGGCGCCGGGCCGAACCAGGGGCTGATCAGGCGGGTGAAGATCGGCCCGCAGATGATCGCGGTGGGCACGGCGATCAACAAGCCGTAGAAAATGGTCAGGCCGGTGTTGGCGTGGAACGCGGCGATCGCCAGCGTCGGCGCGGGGTGGGGCGGCAGCAGGCCGTGGGACACGTACAGGCCCGCGGCGAGCGGCAGACCGATGTAGAGCAGATGGCTATGGGTGCGCTTGGCCACCGTATACACCAGTGGCGCCAGCATGATGAAACTGACGTCGAATAGGTGTGGCATGCCGATCAGCAAGGCGGCGGCGCAGATCGCCCAGGGCGCGTACTGCACCGGACGCTGACCGATGAACGCATTGGCGATGCGGTCGGCGCCGCCCGAACCCAACAGGATGCCGCCCAGCAGCGTACCCAGACCAATGACCGGCCCGGTCTTGGCCAGCGCCGAGCCGAAGCCCTTGGCGAAGCTGTCAATGGTCTCGCCGGCGCCCGCACCACTGAGCAGGCCAAGGCCGATCGCGGTGAGGGTCAGGGCCAGGAATGGGTTGAGCTTGAGCTTGGTGATGAGCAGGATCAACACCACGATGGCGCCGGCGGCCATCGCGAAAATCAGCAGTTCGCTATTCATGTTTTTATGGAACCTGTGAAGTGGACGTCGGTGCCCGTGTCAGGCACCGGTATCGGCTCAAGGCCGCTGTGCGATCAGGTCGATTGCAGGCCGGTCTGCCAGGCGCGGTGCAATTCATCGTTGTACTGTTCGATGTCGCCTATCAGGAGCAGCTCGCCAGCCTTGATGTTCCGCGCGGCGGTGGCGTGGGCTGTCAGGTACAACGGAGCGATATCGTCGGGGGCATCCGAACGCCCCAGCAGCACGGCCTGCACACCGGTCACGTCGTGGTGGTGGCCACCCATTTCCAGCACGGTGCCTGCAGCGATATCGACCGTGGCGCGTCCGGCCAGAATGGTCGACTGGCTCGGCTTGTCGGTGCCCGAAGCTCGTTTGTGCAGCACGGCGTTGAGCAGGGTGATCGGCGTTTCCACGCCCATGAAGTGGTAGGGCAGGTACAGGCAGGCGTAACGTCCGTTGCGGCTCACCACGTGGCCTTTCTGCGCGAGCAATTCCCAGGTCGGTTTGTCGTGGGTGCGGATGATCACGAACACCCCCCCGGCAAAGCTGGCCTCGTCTGGCAGGCGCAGCACGTTGAACACCTCGATTACGCCGCTACGACCCAGCACACCACCGTCTTCACGCAAGGCGTAGATGTCGGCCAGTTCGCTGGTACGGGCAATCGGGTAGTGCAGCAGCTCCACATCCGGCACCAGACCGGTATTGGTAGCGACCACCGACATTTCGCAATAGTCGGCTGTAGCGGACGTCTTCAGGCCGTTCAGGGCAGCGCGACGCGCCTCCAGGGTAGCGGGAATGTCGTCGCCCAGGCGTAGCAATTCGCCCATGGCCGGCGCGGAAATGGTGGTATCAAGCTGGGTGATGCTGCCGTCCTCGGGGTTGAACACCAGATCGTATTCACTGGACTTGCCCGCCGCGACGATGTCCAGCTTGAGCACACGCGCCCAGCTAACCCAGCCGATCAGGTTGGCCGGCTGGTCACCGTCGGCGGTGGTGTAGACCACATCGTGTTGTGCGGCCAGGCGGGACAGCGCGATACCCGCAACCGAGTCCACTTCCTTGCTGACCATGGCGACGTGACGACCGTCCTCGATGGCGCGCCGGGCGACCTGATAGCCAATCGCAGGGTTGCCGGTGGCTTCCACCAGAATGTCGTAGCGGGCTGCCTGCAGGAGGGCGACGTCTGCGACCAGCACAATGGCGTCGGCCGGGGCACTGGCAACCGCAGCGGCGTCGTTGCAGATGTGTAGCTGTTCTGCGGCAAAGCCCAGTTCGACGCACAACCCATGCAGGCCGGGCACGTCCAGGTCGCACAGAACGGCGGGGACCAGATTGGGCATCAGCCGGGTCTGGGCCAGCAAGGTGCGCGAGAACCCCCCCTTGGCGCCGGTGAGTGCGTAACGTACGGCCTGATCGGCTTGTGCAGCGAACAGCAATTCGAAATTCATGGTTCGTCCTCGGTGAAGGGAAATCGGCAGCGACCACCGGATGAACAATATTTGTTATGGATTCGTAGCTCCCGAGTGACAGCACGATAGTGTGGATTTCACATTCAGGTCAATTTATTTAACATGGATTAACATACCGATCGCTTTCGATTGTAGTATTGGGTCATTGAATCGCTCAGATGAACCAATAATTAACATGCACCGTGCCCGCCACGGTGACCTGTGCAGGAGATGCCACTCATGACCGCTGTCCATCGCCCACTGCTCGGCTGCATCGCCGACGACTTCACCGGCGCTACCGATCTCGCCAACATCCTGGTGCGCGGCGGCATGCGCACGGTGCAATCGATTGGCGTTCCAGACAGTGATCTGGCGGAATTTGCGGAGGCAGATGCCATCGTCATCGCCCTCAAATCCCGTACCACGCCGGCGGCCAGCGCCGTTGCCGAATCGTTGCAGGCGCTGGCGTGGTTGCGCGAACGTGGCTGCCAACAGTTCTTCTTCAAATACTGCTCGACGTTCGATTCGACCGCAGAGGGCAACATTGGCCCGGTCACCGAGGCACTCCTGGAAGCCCTTGGCAGCGATTTCACCATCGCCTGTCCGGCGTTCCCGGAGACCGGCCGCACCTTGTTCCGTGGTCATCTGTTCGTTCAGGACAGCCTGCTCAGTGAATGCGGCATGCAGCATCACCCGCTCACACCGATGAAAGATGCCAACCTGGTCCGCGTGCTGGACGAGCAAACCACCGGTGCGGTGGGTCTGTTGCGCTACGACGTGGTCGGGCAGGGCGCCTCTGCGGTCGTCATGCGTATGGACGAACTGCGGGCCGAAGGCGTAAGTGTGGCCATTGCCGACGCCGTGAGTGACGAGGATCTGCAGACCCTGGGACGCGCCTGCGCGAACCTCGCCTTGATCACAGGCGGCTCGGGGGTGGCCCAGGGCCTCCCGGAGAACTTCCGCCGCCAGGGCCTGTTGCGCACGGGCGATGCCGCTGCCATGCCTATTATCGAAGGCCGCGCCGTGGTATTGGCAGGCAGTACCTCCAAGGCCACCAATGGCCAGGTCGCCGCCTGGCTGGAAGCAGGTTGCCCGGCCTTTCGCATCGACCCGCTGGCAATCGCCCGTGGCGAGCCGGTCGTGGCCCAGGCCGTGGCCTTCGCCGATCGCGACGAAGCGGTGCTGATCTACGCCACCAGCAGTCCCGAGCAGGTGGCCGCCGTGCAGCGAGAGCTAGGTGCGGAGCAGGCTGGCGCCATGATCGAGAAGGCGCTTGGCGAGGTCGCGGCACAGCTGCAGGACAGAGGCTGGCGCCGCTTCGTCATCGCAGGTGGCGAAACGTCGGGCGCGGTGGTGCAGGCGCTGCAGGTCAAAGGCTTGCGTATCGGCCGTCAGATCGATCCTGGCGTGCCGGCCACCGTGGCCTTCGGCGGCACAACTGCGCTTGCGCTGACGCTCAAGTCGGGCAACTTTGGCAGCGTGGACTTTTTTGCCAAGGCCTTGGCCTGCCTGGCGGGAGATTTTTCGTGAGAAACGAACACGCCTTGCGCGAAGAAATCTGCGAAGTGGGTCTGAGCCTGTTCCAGCGTGGTTATACCGTCGGCAGCGCCGGCAACATCAGTGCGCGCCTCGACGACGGTTGGCTGATCACACCAACCGATGCTTGTCTGGGAAGGTTGCAGCCACACACCATCGCCAAAGTCACCACGGCGGGTGAATGGGTGAGCGGCGACAAGCCATCCAAGACCCTGGCCCTGCATCGCCAGGTGTACGACCGTAACCCAGAAGTGAATGGCGTGGTCCACACCCACTCCACGCATCTGGTGGCCCTGACTTTGGCTGGGGTGTGGAGCGCCCAGGACATTCTGCCGCCGCTCACGCCTTATCAGGTGATGAAGGTGGGGCACATCCCATTGATCCAGTACCAGCGTCCGGGCTCGCCCGACGTCGCCACACAAGTCGCGGCCTTGGCCGATCAGGTGAGGGGGGTCATGCTCGAACGATTGGGCCCGGTGGTGTGGGAAAGCTCCGTGTCGAAGGCCAGCCATGCACTGGAGGAACTGGAGGAAACCGCACGGCTGTGGCTGATGACTCAGCCACGGCCTGCACCCTTGAGCGAGGAGGCCATCGAAGAACTCAAGGCGGTGTTCGGGTGCGCCTGGTGAGGCATTGACCTTACTTGTGAAAAGGCCTTTAGTGATCTTTACTGGAACCAGCGTCCAACAAAATCACAAGAGACGATGCCGATGAGCAACTCCCTGAAAACCCGCAAACACGACAGCCATGTCGATGCCTGGGCCATAGGCTTCATGATCGTGGTGGTCATGGCGACAGCGGTGTACTGGTTCAGCCGAGGCTGACCCAGTACGGCAAGCTGAGTCTGCCTCAGCTGTCATAACCCAGATTCGGCGCCAACCAGCGCTCGCTGACGGTCAGATCCTGTTGCTTGCGCGCCGTGTAGCTCTGCACCTGGTCGCGATCGATCTTGCCCACGGCAAAGTATTGCGCCTGGGGGTGAGCGAAATACCAGCCGCTGACCGCCGCCGCCGGGAACATCGCATAGTGCTCGGTGAGCGTCACGCCGCTCTGCCCGTTGTGATCGAGCAGGTCGAACAGCGTGCCTTTCTCGGTGTGGTCCGGGCAGGCCGGGTAGCCGGGGGCAGGGCGGATGCCCTTGTACTGTTCCTTGATCAGCGCCTCGTTGTCCAAGGTCTCCTCGGGGTCATAACCCCAATGCTCCTTACGCACCTGCTGGTGCAGCCACTCGGCGCAGGCCTCGGCCAGGCGGTCGGCCAGTGCCTTGACCATGATCGAGTTGTAGTCGTCGCCGTTGTCCTGATAGGCCTTGGCCACCTCTTCGGCGCCGATGCCCGCCGTGGTGATGAACCCACCCACGTAGTCCGTTACGCCGCTGTCCTTGGGTGCCACGAAGTCGGCCAGGGAGAAGTTCGGCTTGCCATCGGTCTTGATGATCTGCTGACGCAGGTGATGCAGACGCGCCAGCGGCTGGCCGTCGTCGCCGTAGACCTCGATGTCGTCATCCTTGACCTGGTTGGCCGGCCAGAAGCCGAACACCGCACGGGCACGGATCAGCTTCTCGTCGATCAGCTTGCGCAGCATCGCCTGGGCATCCTCGAACAAAGCCGTGGCTGCTTCACCCACGACCTCGTCGGTGAGAATGCGCGGGTACTTGCCGGCCAGGTCCCAGGAGATGAAGAACGGCGTCCAGTCGATGTACTCGGCCAAGACATTGAGGTCGATATCGTCCAGCACCCTGGCGCCAGTGAAGGTCGGCTGCACCGGGTTGTAGCTGCTCCAGTCGAAGCTGGCTTTCGCCGCGACAGCCTGGGCGTAGCTCAGACGCTCGGTGCGTGCGCTGCGGTTGGCGGTACGTTCGCGAACGTCGATGTACTCCAGGCGGGTCTTCTCGACGAAGGCAGGCTTGAGCTCCTTGGACAGCAACTGGGTGGCAACCCCCACCGCGCGTGAGGCGTCGGTGACATAGATCACCGCATCGTTGCTGTACTTGGGTTCGATCTTGACGGCAGTGTGCGCCTTGGACGTGGTCGCGCCGCCGATCATCAAGGGCAGGTGGAAATCCTGGCGCTGCATTTCCCGGGCAACGTGGACCATCTCGTCCAGCGAAGGGGTGATCAGGCCGGACAGGCCGATGATGTCGCACTTCTGCTCACGGGCGACCTGAAGAATCTTGTCGGCCGGAACCATCACGCCCAGGTCGACGATGTCGTAGCCGTTGCAGCCCAGCACCACGCCGACGATGTTCTTGCCGATGTCGTGCACGTCGCCTTTCACCGTCGCCATCAGGATCTTGCCCTTGGCCTCGGGCTTGTCGCCTTTTTCCAGCTCGATGAACGGAATCAGGTGGGCCACGGCCTGCTTCATCACCCGCGCCGATTTGACCACCTGGGGCAGGAACATCTTGCCCGAGCCGAACAGGTCGCCAACGATGTTCATACCAGACATCAGCGGGCCTTCGATGACCTCGATCGGGCGCTTGAACGTCTGCCGCGACTCCTCGGTGTCTTCGACGATGTGGGTGGTGATGCCCTTAACCAGCGCATGCTCCAGGCGCTGATTGACCGGCCAGCCACGCCATTCCTCGGTTTCGGCTTCCTTGACGCTGCCGTCGCCCTTGAACTTGTCGGCGATGGCGAGCAGGGCATCGGTGCCTTCGGGCGTACGGTTGAGGACCACATCCTCGACACGCTCGCGCAGCTCGGCGGGGATCTGGTCATAGATCTCCAACTGGCCGGCGTTGACGATACCCATGGTCAGACCGTTGCGGATGGCATGCAGCAGGAACACCGAGTGAATCGCCTCACGCACCGGGTTGTTGCCACGGAACGAGAACGACACGTTGGACACGCCGCCGCTGGTCAACGCATAAGGCAGTTCATCGCGGATGTAGGCGCAGGCATTGATGAAATCGACGGCGTAGTTGTTGTGCTCCTCGATGCCGGTGGCCACGGCGAAGATGTTCGGGTCGAAGATGATGTCTTCCGGCGGAAAGCCGACCTGATCCACCAGGATGTCGTAGGAACGCTTGCAGATCTCTTTCTTGCGCGCTTCGGTGTCGGCCTGGCCGGCCTCGTCGAAGGCCATCACGACCACCGCAGCGCCGTAGCGCTTGCACAGCTTGGCGTGGTGAATGAACGCGTCGACGCCTTCCTTCATGCTGATCGAGTTGACGATGCCCTTGCCTTGGATGCACTTGAGCCCGGCTTCGATCACTTCCCACTTGGAGGAGTCGATCATGATCGGCACCCGGGAGATGTCCGGCTCGCCCGCGATCAGGTTGAGGAAGGTGACCATGGCCTTCTGCGAGTCGAGCATGCCCTCGTCCATGTTGATGTCGATCACCTGAGCGCCGGCTTCCACCTGCTGCAGGGCGACTTCCAGGGCCTCGGTGTAGTTCTCCTCGCGGATCAATCGGGCGAAGCGCGCCGAACCGGTGATGTTGGTGCGCTCGCCGACGTTGACGAACAACGACTGGCGATCGATGGTGAACGGCTCCAGGCCCGACAGGCGGCAGGCCTTGGGGATCTCCGGAATGGCGCGCGGCGGGTAGCCGGCTACGGCGTTGGCGATGGCTTCGATATGCCCGGGCGTGGTGCCGCAGCAGCCGCCGACGATGTTGAGGAAGCCGCTCTGGGCGAATTCTTCGATGATCTTCGCGGTTTCCGACGGCAGTTCGTCGTATTCACCGAAGGCATTGGGCAAGCCGGCGTTGGGGTGGGCGGACACATGCGTGCCGGCCTTGTTCGATAACTCTTCCAGGTACGGACGCAGCTCACTGGCACCCAGCGCGCAGTTCAGGCCCACCGAAATGGGCTTGGCATGGCTCACCGAGTTCCAGAAGGCTTCAGTGGTCTGCCCGGACAAGGTCCGGCCCGAGGCGTCGGTGATGGTCCCGGAGATCATGATCGGCAGCTCGAAGCCCAGTTCTTCGTAGACGCCTTGCACGGCGAAGATCGCTGCCTTGGCGTTGAGGGTGTCGAAGATGGTCTCGATCAGGATCAGGTCGGCGCCGCCCTCGATCAGGCCCTTGGTAGCTTCGGTGTAGTTTTCCACCAGTTCGTCGAAGGTGACGTTGCGGTAGCCGGGGTTGTTGACGTCCGGGGACAGCGAGCAGGTGCGGCTGGTCGGGCCCAGCACGCCGGCCACGAAACGTGGCTTGTCCGGCGTTTCCAGGGTCTTGGCATCGGCGACCTGGCGAGCCACCCGCGCACCTTCGACGTTCAACTCGTACACCAGCGATTCCATGCAGTAGTCGGCCTGGGACACCTGGGTGGCGTTGAAGGTGTTGGTTTCCAGAATGTCCGCGCCGGCGTCCAGATAGGCCTTCTCGATGGCGGCGATCACGTCCGGACGGCTGAGCAGCAGCAGATCGTTGTTGCCCTTGACGTCGCTGGGCCAATCGGCGAAGCGCTCACCGCGGTAATCCTCTTCCTCGAGCTTGTAGCTCTGGATCATCGTGCCCATGCCGCCGTCGAGAATCAGGATGCGCTCTTTGAGGGCTTGCTGGAGAGCTTGAAGGCGAGCACTGCGGTCGGACATGGGAACCACTCTTTCAGAAAATTCGGACACTGTGACAGGCTGCGGATAATAGCAAACCTGTGCGCTATTTGATCACGAAGGGCATGTCCATGAATTTCGCTCATGTTGAGAATCCGCCATTTGGTCGAATCACGGGCCTCCTGCCGACGGTGAAACATCAGCGCATCAGCTCAGGCATCGACGAAATGCGCGACCTTTTCCGGATTTTTGCAGTCCCACCCCCCGGAATGCCCCGAAAAGGGGCGCGAATTCTCGTTTCAAAAGGCGGTACGCATGCTGATTTCGCTTCAAGCTCTACGGGCCCTGGCCGCCTGGATCGTGGTCTGTCATCACTTCATGCAGATCTTTTTCGACTTCCACGCCTCAGGCCCCATCGGCCAGTTCTTCACTGACCGGGGTGCGGTAGGCGTAGATATCTTCTTCGTCATCAGTGGGCTGGTGATCTACCTCTCGACCCAGGACAAGCAGATGCCCGCAGGGCGCTTCCTGCTCAACCGCATCATTCGCATCGTCCCGGCCTATTGGCTGTACACCGCGCTGATGGGGTTGATGCTGGTCAGTCTGGGGCAATGGCTGCCGCACGCCGCCATCGACCTGCCGCACTTCATCCTGTCGCTGCTGTTCATCCCCTCGGAAAACCCTGGCGGCTATGGCCTCTACCCAACGCTGAACGTAGGCTGGACGCTCAACTACGAGATGTTCTTCTACCTGCTGTTCTCCCTGGTGTTCACCGTGCCGCAGCGCTACCGGCCGTTGATCGTCGCAGCCGCCCTTGTGGCGGTCAGCGAATTGCTCGGGCGCTATGGGGTGGTCAGCCGTTTCTATCAGAACAACATCATCTACGAGTTCCTGCTCGGCATCGGTATCGGCATGCTCTATCGCCGCGGCTGGATCGCCCAGGGCCTGTGGCTGCCGCTGGCGGTGATCATCGTGTCGGCGCTGCTGATCTATCACCTGGATTCCAGTGACCGTCTGCTGCACTGGGGCCTGCCCAGCGCGTTGATCGTGCTGGCCTGCGTGGCCATGGAGCCGCACTTCCGTGGCAGCCGCATCCTCAAGGCGTTGGGCGACTGCTCCTACTCGGTGTATCTGGTGCACGTGCTGGTGCTCTACGGCGGCTGGCTGGCCAGCGTGCGCTGGCACCTGAACCCGTATTGGGTGTTTGCGTTCTGCGTGCCGACCATTGCCCTGGTGTCGTGGGCCAGCTACGTGTGGATCGAAAAGCGCCTGTATCGCCGGGTCAAGCATTGGACCGACGCACGTCTGGATTCGAATGCGATGGCGCGTATCAACTGATTCCCGACCAAAACAGTCAGGCTTTGTCAGCGTCGCCGGATTCGCGTAAACTCCTGGCAAGTCTGTGAGGAACCACTATGAGCGCTATAACGATTACCGACGCTGCGCACGATTACCTGGCCGATCTGCTGAGCAAGCAGAACACCCCCGGTATCGGCATACGCGTGTTCATCACCCAGCCAGGCACCCAGTACGCAGAGACGTGCATTGCCTACTGCAAGCCGGGTGAAGAGAAGCCGGAAGACACCGCCCTGGGCCTGAAGAGCTTCACCGCCTGGATCGACGCGGTCAGCGAAGCCTTTCTCGACGACGCCGTGGTCGACTACGCCACCGACCGCATGGGCGGGCAGCTGACCATCAAGGCACCCAACGCCAAGGTACCGATGGTCAACGCCGACAGCCCCGTCAACGAGCGCATCAACTACTACCTGCAGACCGAGATCAATCCGGGTCTGGCCAGCCATGGCGGCCAGGTCAGCCTCATCGACGTGGTCGAGGACGGCATCGCCGTGCTGCAGTTCGGTGGCGGCTGCCAGGGTTGCGGGCAGGCTGACGTGACCCTGAAGGACGGTATCGAGCGCACCTTGCTCGAACGTATCCCCGAGCTCAAGGGCGTACGCGATGTGACCGACCACACTCAGAAAGAAAACGCCTACTACTGATCGGCGTGGCTCCAGCACCGACTCGCTGCTTCTGTGCAGCGTCGGTGCTCGGCCTTACTGGCCGAAGCGCTGCGCATACCCCTGGGGACTGACCCCGAGCACTTTCTGAAAGCTGCGGCGCAGATTCTCTGCGTGCCCGTAGCCGCACAACCGCGCCACACTCTGTACTGACAACTGCCCACCCTGAATCATGGCCCTGGCCGCTTCCAGGCGCACCCGCTCGATGTGTCGCGCCGGGGTGATGTTCAATTCGGCGAAGAACACGCGATACAGTGTGCGTGGCGTCATGTTGGCCTTCTGCGCCAGCGCTTCAAGGGACAGGTCGGCGCTGAGGTTGTGCGCGATCCATTCCAGCAGCTCGGTCAGCCTCGACGTCGGCCCGTTGATGCGTGCCAGGTGCGGGCTGAACTGCGTCTGTCCGCCCGAGCGCTTGAGGAACAGCACCAGGCGGCGCGCTACAGCCAGCGCCAGCGGCCGGCCCAGATCGGCTTCGATCAAGGCCAGTGCCAGGTCGATGCCGGCCGTGACGCCGGCCGAGGTGAAGATGTGGCTGTGGCCATCCTTGTCCGACGGATCAAAGGTGTGTAGCCGATCGCCCCGAACCTGTACGTTGGCGAAGGTCTTCAACGCCTCGACATCATCCCAGTGGGTGGTGGCGATCAAACCGTCCAGCAGCCCGGCGCTGGCGAGCATCAGCGCGCCCGAACACACCGAGCCCAAACGCCGTACCTGAGGCGCCGCCGCGCGCAGCCAGGCGAGCAGGGCATTGTTGGCGCATTGTTCGGCATCGCTGCTGCCGCCGGGCAGCAATACTGTATCCAAGGTGGAGCAGTCGACCGACAGCCAGCTGGCATCGGCATGCAGTTTGAGCCCGGCCGAGGTCGCGACGGGTCCTGGGGTTTCGCCCAGCAGCTGCAGGTCATAGAAGGGCGCCAGCCCCTGGCGCGTCAGCTCGACGTTGGCCGAGGCGAACACCTGCATCGGGCCGGTTACATCCAGGCTCATCACGCCGGGGTAGACCAGGCAAGCGATCACTTTCATGGAAACGACCTCGCAGCGTGGTGATTCACGAACGGTACAGGTGAGCATGACCGGCGCGGTACAGCGCGGAGTCGGCGAAGCTATCCGTTTGCAGCACATGGCCCACGAGTATGAGCGCGCTGCGACGAAAGTCCTTGGTCGCGATCCTATCCTGGATATCAGCCAGGGTGCCCAGCACGAAATCCTGATCCGGCCAGCTGGCCTTGTGGATCACCGCGACCGGGCACCCGGCGCCATAGCTGGGCAACAGTTCTGCGACGATCCTTTCCAGATTCTTCACCCCCAGATGAATGGCCAGTGTGGCGCCATGCTGGGCCAGGCTGGACAGGCTTTCGCCCGGCGGCATGGGCGACTTGTCGCCGTAGCGAGTCAGGATCACCGTTTGCGAAACGTCGGGCAGTGTCAGCTCCACCCCCAGCAACGCCGCACAGGCCGCAGTCGCGGTAACCCCCGGAATGATCTGATAGTCGATGCCATGCTCGCGCAGGCAACGGATCTGCTCGCCGATGGCGCCGTACAGCCCGGGATCGCCACTGTGCACCCGCGCCACGTCTTCGCCACGGGCGTGGGCCTGCTGGATGATTTCGATGATCTGTTGGAGGTGAAGCTCGGCGCTGTTGTGCACCTGATGCGCAGTGTGCCCTTCGAGCACGGCTTCGGGCACCAGCGAACCGGCGAAGATGATCACCGGGCATTGGCGGATCAGACGCTGACCCTTGACGGTGATCAGCTCCGGATCACCCGGTCCGGCGCCGATGAAGTAAACGGTCATGGGTATTCCTGACGGGCGGAGGGGTGAATGATATTCAAGTTGGGCGCTGCGTGCAGCCGCGGTGACGTTCCGTGCAGGCGATGGCCAGGGTTGCCACCGCCGAATGCCGTCGGCTGACGCGCAGCATCGAGGCGTGCTGGGTGCCATCCTCGGCCATGGCCAGCGCGGCACTTTCCGCCACGCCCAGGCAGCCGGTGGCGGCGAACGAGCGCGCGGAATGATGGCTGAGGCGATCTTGATAAGGCGCCAGGGTCGCGGCGCCATAGGTGGCGAACGGCAAGCCGAGACGTTCGGCCAGCGCCACCAGCCCCGGTTCATGCGCCTTCACATCGATGCTGGCGATGCCACGCACGTCAGCCCAGGGCAGTTCGTGTTCGAGCAGGGTTTGCTCCAGCAGATCGTGCAACGCTTGCGCGCTGCACCCCGTACGACAGCCGAACCCGACCCACAGCGCTGTCATCGGCTTCAGCGACCGGCTCGGCGGAACAACCAGGCGCTGATAAGCCCCAAGGCCAGCCAGAACACGGCGTTGGTCACCAGCGAAGCGATGACGAACTGCTGCTCCAGAGCCTGCGGTGCCAGGCTCGACTGATGCTCGGGCTGGGGCGCGCCGATCAGGTGCGGTACCAACACGATGGCCAGTCCCACGGCCTTGAGCAACGTGCCACGGCCGAACACCAGCAATGCCAGACCTGCCGCAGTGGAGGCCGCGGTACCGATCCACCAGGTCTGGCGCAGCACCAGGTCCGCTGCCTGGGTGCCGGGCAGTTCCGGCGGCAGCCCCAGGTTCGGCGCCAGACAGAACACCGCGAATCCGCCCAGTCCCCACAACAGGCCCTGAGCAGTGCGGCCAGGAGCGCGCAGCGTATACAACGCCACCAGCATCAGGGCGAACCCCACGGCCACCACCAGATTGCCTCCGGCGGTCGACAGCACGCGCTGCCAGCCGTCTTCCGGCTCCCAGGCCTCGGCGTGTTCGTGCCCGGCAGCGAAAACCTCGTCATGCTCGTGCTGGGCCGAGGCGGTTTCATAGGTTTCGCCCTGAAGAATCAGCGGCGAGACCCACAGGCTCTGCAGCAAGGTCAGCAGCAGGGCGGCCAACAATCCGCTGAAACCAGCGGTACGGGCGATGTGCCTGATCATCTCGGCGCTCCTCAATGGCACGGAAAGGCGGCGCTGTGCCGGGTATCGTGAGCGGCGTTGTGCACCGCCTCGATGTGCGAGAAGCCGGCGAAGCCCACCAGGCAGCAGCCCAGCAGGAAGGTGCCGACCGCCAGGGCGATGCGCTGAGCCAGGGTGCCGGCGGACGGCAGGGCGTGTTCGGGGGTGGAGGCGGTGGTAGACATGGCGTTCCCTCATGTGGTCCCCACGGCGGTGGTCCACGGTATGTGGCACCATCGATCGGGCACGCGCACGAAGAAAGCCTGGCGCGGGCGCGCCATGCTCGCAACAGCGCCCGCCCACCGCAGGGTTGTCGATCAACGATTGTCTGGGCCGGTCTCCGGGCTTGCGAGGGGCGGCATGAAGTCCGCCTTGAAAGCATCGCCTTCCCATGCCCGCAGGGACACAGTGGATCTGACACTTCTCTCGCTTACCGTTGCGGGGGCAGCACCGGACTTGTGCCAATCCCTCCTGGAGGCTGGCACGCACCGGTTTCCCGTTTCACCCTGTGAAGGGCACCCAAACGATGGCGCCTAGCAAATCATGTCGCCGCAGCATCGTCAATGCGCCGCGCGCTGTAGAATGCGCCCGCGGTCCGCGCTTTCTCCCTACGAAATGGAGTTCCCCATGCCCGAAGAAGGCAACATGCTACAAGCTGCCGTGGTGTTCCTGCTGGCTGCGGTGATCGCCGTGCCACTGGCCAAGCGCCTGCAACTGGGCGCGGTGCTCGGCTACCTGTTCGCCGGTGTGGTCATAGGCCCGCAGGTGCTGGGCTGGGTGGGCGATCCACAAAGTGTCAGCCACATCTCCGAACTGGGCGTGGTGCTGTTGCTGTTCATCATTGGCCTGGAACTGTCGCCCAAACGCCTGTGGGTCATGCGCAAGGCGGTGTTCGGCGTCGGTCTGGCCCAGGTGCTGTTGACCGCGGTGGTCATTGGCGCCGTGGCATTGCTGGCCTTCGGGCAGCCTTTGAATAGCGCCGTGGTCCTGGGCCTGGGGCTGGCGCTGTCATCCACGGCGTTCGGGTTGCAGAGCCTGGCCGAACGCAAGGAACTGAACAGTCCCCATGGCCGCCTGGCGTTCGCCATTCTGCTGTTCCAGGACATTGCCGCGATCCCACTGATCGCCATGGTGCCATTGCTGGCCGGCGGAAGCGGCGATGCCGGCGAGGGCAGTACCCTGGATCACAGCCTGCGGGTACTGGGCAGCATCGCCGTGGTGGTGATCGGCGGACGCTATCTGCTGCGCCCGGTGTTTCGTATCGTCGCCCGCACCGGTCTGCAGGAGGTGTCCACCGCCACGGCCTTGCTGGTGGTGATCGGTACCGCCTGGCTGATGGAGCTGGCCGGTGTTTCCATGGCCCTGGGAGCGTTTCTCGCCGGCTTGCTGCTGGCCGACTCGGAATACCGGCACGAACTGGAATCACAGATCGAACCCTTCAAGGGGCTGCTGCTGGGCCTGTTCTTCATCAGTGTCGGCATGGGCGCCAACCTGGGCCTGCTGCTCGAAAGCCCGGCACTGGTGCTGGGCCTCACAGTCCTGCTGATCGGGATCAAGCTGCCGCTGCTGATGCTGATCGGGCGTCTGGCCGGTGGTCTGGGTCGGCTCAGCGCGGTGCGCCTGGGCATCGTGCTGGCCGCCGGTGGCGAATTTGCCTTCGTGGTGTTCAAGATCGGCCGCGAGCAGGGGCTGTTCGATGCGCGCCTGTACGACACGCTGCTGCTGACCATCACCCTGTCCATGGCGCTCACGCCCTTGCTGTTGCTGCTGTGCGCACGGCTGCTGCGGACCAAGACGCCGCCAGTGGAAGTGCCCGAGGAATACCGCGAGATCGACAGCGACGCGCCCCGCGTGGTGATCGCCGGCATGGGTCGGATGGGGCAGATCGTGGCGCGTATCCTGCGTGCACAGAAGATCAGTTTCGTGGCCCTGGACACCTCGGTGGAATCCATCGAGTTCTCGCGCAGCTTTGGCCACCTGCCGGTGTTCTACGGCGACCCGCTGCGCCCCGAGATCCTGCGCGCGGCCAAGGTGGAGCAGGCCGAGTATTTCGTCATCGCAACCGACGATCCGGAAATCAACATCAAGACCGCCGAACTGGTCCACCGCCTGTACCCGCACGTGAAGATCATCGCCCGCGCGCGTAACCGCCAGCATGTGCACCGTCTTGTCGACCACGGCGCGCAGGCGGTTCGCGAAACCTATTACTCAAGCCTGGAGATCACCCGGCGCACATTGGTCGGGCTGGGGCTGAGCCAATCCCAAGCCGATGCGCGGATCAACCGCTTCAAACGTCACGATGAACAGGTGCTGCAGGCCCAGCACGCGATCTACGACGATGAGGCCAAGGTCATGCAGACTGCCCAGGAAGCGCGCGCCGAGCTGGCGAGGTTGTTCGAGTCGGACCGCCAGGACGAAAAAGCGGCAGCGAAGGATGCTCCGCGCCGCTGATGTCCAGCGTTGAAAAGCCGCCGGTGAACCTCAGACCGGCGGCTGGCGAACCACGTCGCTCGGGCCTTCTTCGTTGGCCGGGTGCAAGGTGCGCGTCGACATCTCGGCGCGCAGCTGCGGCAGGCATTCGGGGTAGCGGTTGTTGACGAAGGTGATCAGGCGCTCGCGCACATAGCAGCGCGCGTCCCAGTTGCGCGAGGAATCCACCGAGCTCAACAGAATACGCAGCTGCATCGCCTTGTCGCTGGTGTCCGTGACCTGCAACACCTCGACGCGACCGTCCCACAGGTGCGGGATTTCCTCGCACAGGCGCCGGGTTTCGGCGCGCAGCGCTTCCAGCGGCACCGAGTAGTCCACCCAGAGAAACACCGAGCCGATGATGCTCGACGTGCTGCGCGTCCAGTTCTGGAAGGGCTTCTCGATGAAGTATTGCAGCGGCACCACCATGCGCCGTTCGTCCCAGATTTTCACCACGACGTAGGTGCCGGTAATTTCCTCGATGCGCCCCCATTCGCCCTCGACGATGACCACGTCATCGATGCGGATCGGCTGGGAAATGGCGATCTGCAGGCCGGCGATCAGGTTGCCCAGCACCGGCTTGGCGGCAAAGCCGGCGGCCAGTCCCGCCAGGCCTGCGGACGCCAACAGGCTGGTGCCGATCTGCCGCACGGCCGGGAAGGTCATCAGGATCAGGGCAATGCCGAAGATCAGCACCAGCACGTTCAGGCACTGCACCAGCACCCGCACCTGGGTCTGGATCCGCCGCGCCGCCAGGTTGTCCTCGATGTCCAGCGGGTGCTTGATGGTCATGGTGGTGGCCACGGCCTTGACGCATCGCAGGCCCAGCCAGGTCAGGCAGGCGGTCACCAGCATGCCGTTGAGGTGGCGCACGGTGTTGATCATCAGCAGGTCATCGGGCGCCGACGTCCACACCGCCTGCAAGCTCATCAGCGGCATCAGCCACAACGTCGGCTGCTCGGCCCGCAGGATGAGCTGCCGGGCCAGGACGAACGACTTCGATACGCGGCGCAGGATGATCAGGCCGACCCAGCGGATCAGCAGAACGACGCATACCGCAAGGACGGCGGCGATGAGCGTGCTCAGCCAAGGCAGCGGCACGCGGGCGAGCAAGGAGTCGGGAAGGGCGTATTCCATGGGTCGAAGGCTCGCGTGTGGCATGAACTGGAGTCGACCGGCAGATGCCGCTACGGTTCCCCGCCACCCGCAGCCGATCAGTCTGCCAAGCGGGTTTCACGCGATGGCGAGTGGCCGAAATAGCCGCTGTAGCACTTGCTGAAATGGCTGACCGACACGAATCCACAGGCGATCGCCACCTCCATGATCGACAGCTGTGAATGCTGCAGCAGTCGCCGTGCTTCGGTGACCCGCAGTTCCATGTAGTAGCGATGGGGCGAAGTGCCGAGCTGGTCCTGAAACAATCGGTCGATCTGGCGCCGCGAGCGGCCGACGAACTCGGCCAGCTGGTCGAGCGACAGCGGTTCCTCCAGATTGCTCTCCATCAGGTCGATGATGTTGCGCAGCGGCTGGCTGAGCTTGCCATTGGCCTGCGCGCCGCTGCGGCGAAAGCGCAGCCCTTCGAAGGCGAGGATATGCTCGACGCCGTCGGCCAGCGTGTCGCCGCGCTGGGCGCGGATCAGCGCCATCATCATGCTGAAGCCGCCATTGGGGCTGGCGGCAGTGAAGCGGTCACGGTCGATGACCTGGCTGGCCGGAGTGACGGTGATCTGCGGGCTGAGTTCGGCCAGCGAGGCGCGGTTCTCCGGGTGCACCGCGCAGCGATAGCCATCGAGCAGGCCCGCCTGACCCAGGAACCAGGCACCGTTCCACAGACCGCCCAGGGCGATGCCGCGTCGAGCACAGTCGCCGAGCACGCGATTGAGCAACACGGAGGCGCGCAGCGGGGTGCGAAAACCCCCACAGATGATCAGCATATCCAGCTCGTCATGCACGCCAGGCATCAACGGCGCATCCGGCTGCAGCAGGATGCCCAGGTCACTGATGACCTGCCCGGGCGCCAGGCCGTAGGAGCGAATGGCATAGGCGCCCGAGCTGATCAGGTTGGCCGTGACCAGGGTGTCGAGGCTGGCGGTGAAGGCCGCCAGGGAGAAATGCTCCAGCAACACGAACCCCACGCGCAGGCTGGCCTGGGTGCGGTCGCGCAGGCGCTCGTTGGCCGAAGCCAGGTACAGCAGGTTCTTGCTTTGCCCGGCGCCGCTGAAGATCCGTTGGGTCATTGACACCTGCTCCCTGAATGGCCATCGATCGCTGCGGATATTACCGTAGTGCTGCGCCCGCGGGTCTGCGAGACTGGTGGCCCTTTTGCCGTGGAGGAAACTGCGATGCCTTATCTGCGACACGCCCACTGCCTGCTGTTGTGCTGGCTGATCGGCGCACCGGCCTGGGCCGACGACAGCGTGATCGTCTGGCCGGCCGACTGGGACGTGCAGATCCTGCCTGACGCGTCCGACGCCCAGGGCCAGCCCAGCGGCAGCCGCCAGCGCGCGACCAAGACGGACGCCAATGGCGACCCCTTGATGATTGTGGAAATGACCCGTGGCGCCCTGGCCCAGGACCATGCCGTGAACCTGGAAGCGGTGTTGCTGGAGATGCGCAAGGCGATCCAGATCAACTTTTCCCGCTCCGGCTATCAGAGCGTGTGCACCAAGGTGAAATCGACGACGCTGGGCAACTTGCCCGCAGCGCAGACCACCTGCAAGGTCACCCGCAACGGCACCCTGGCCATCACGCAGACCCTCGTTGCGGCGGTGCAGCCTGGCATGGCCTACGGCTTCAGCTATGCCGGCTCGGCAGTGGGTTATCCGCAGCTGGAAGCCGAAGTGATGGGGATCCGTCAGGGTCTACGCTTTGCCAAGTCCGAATAAGGGCACGGGCTGACGCCTGTAACGCACAAGGTCATCAGCGTTGCATATCTCCAAAAGACATATAAAAAGCATTATTTATTCTTTTTAAATATTCGGCCGAAGGTGCAATCTCTACTTCACGCACTGCGGTGCGACCGAATGTCTAACGAGGATGACTGCATGACCATCAAAGCGATCAACGTACGCAACCAGTTCAAAGGCACCGTGAAGGAAATCATCGAAGGCCCGGTGGTCTCGGAAATCGACGTGCAGACGCCAGCCGGTATCGTGACGTCGGTCATCACCACCCGCTCGGTGCACGAGCTAGAATTGCAGATCGGCAGCGAAGTCATCGCCTTCGTGAAATCAACCGAAGTGTCCATCGCCAAACTGTAACAATTCCCCCGCATACTGATTCGGTCCCCACGTTTGACCACGTGGTGTCTTGTCACGTTTGAAGCCGAAAGAATCTTGAGGGTCGTGCTCTCGCAGGGGAGCACGGCCCTTTTTTTATTCGCCGCAGGTGACTCACCCCAGCGGCGTCGGCGCCAGAGTGCCGAGCAGGGCGACAGCCGCCACCGCGCCCAGGCCGCAGGCCCATTCAAGGGTGACCGTGCGCTTGAACGATTGCACGTCCAGCGGACCACGAGCCAGTTGCCGGCGGTGCCACACAGCCAGGCCGAGCATGGCCAGCACCAACGCCAGCTTGACTGCCAGGACCGTGGCGAACCCGGACGCACCTGGCACCGGCAGGAAGGAGCCGGTCAACGCTCGGGTGTTGATGAGCCCGGTCACCAGCAACCCCGCCACCAGCACACAACCCACGCCACTGAAGCGACCCAGCACCACGCGCAGATCCTGACCACCGGGGCGTGCAAGCACGAACATCAACAGCATCAGGCCGCCCAGCCACGCGCCGACACACAGCAGGTGGATCAACTGGTTGATCACCAGCCAGGTGCCCGCCGAGCCTTCGAACATCGCTGCATGACCGACCGGTGCCAGCGTGGCCAGGGCCAACGCGCTCAGGGGGCGGGCCACTACCTGAAGTTTTGGATGAGGGAGGCGCAGGCACACCAGGACCGCCACGCAGGCGAACAGGTGCAGGGTCCAGACCTTGCCGAAAAAGGTTTCACCCAGGACCCGGCGCACCAGCGCCATGTCCAGCGAACCGCCCATCTCGAAGGCCACGGCGAACAGCCAGGCGACACCGCTGATCAGCGCGAGCGCTGCCAACAGGCACACCAGGGGATCGATCAGGTTGCGCAGCCGACCTTTTTGGGCGGGCTGATCGAGCAGCAGCGGGCGGAACATGCAGGCGCCGAACACCAGCATCAGGCTGGTGAAATGCAGGAAGCGCAGAACGATCAACACACTCATGCTCAAGGACTCACGGTGAAGCGGTACTCGCCGGCGCTTTTGTGCGTGTCCACCGACACCACCTGCCAGTGCACCGTGTACTGCCCGGCCGCCAAAGGCGCGGCAGGCTTGACCACCAGGGTCTTGCGATCGTCGACGGCGCTGGCCAAGGGTTGCAAGGCGACCGGTTCACCGCCTGCGGCCGTCAGCGTGACCTTGCTGAAGCCCACTTCGATGGCTTCGGAAAAGCCCAGGCTCACTTGCGCCGGCGCAGCGACGGAGGCATCGGCGGCGGGCACCGGATGGGTCAGATGGGCATGGGCCATGGCCAGGGGGGAAACAAGCACGAGGAGGGCGGCGCTGAGCAACTTGCGGGCAGACATGGCGAGGGCCTTGAACAGTGAAAAAGGCCGCCAATAAAGCATGATCCGCACCGTTGGGCAACGCCGCCCGGTTTCGACGCGTCAAGGCATGGCGAGGCGCCAGTCGGGCTGAACTCCCCAGGCCGGCTCCAGCCTAAGCTGCATGACTCACTGACCAGGAGGCCTTCATGGCCAGCAAGAAAGTAGCCGACATCGTGATCCAGACCTTGCAGGAAGCAGGTGTGCGCAACTGCTACGGCATCGTCGGCGACACGCTGAATCACGTGACCGATGCGATTTCGCGCAGCGAGATCGAATGGGTGCACGTCCGCCATGAAGAAGCCGCCGCATTCGCCGCTGGCGCCGAGTCGTTCATCAGCGGTCGCCTGACGGCCTGCGCCGGGTCGTGCGGGCCTGGCGGCTTGCACTTCATCAACGGCATCTTCGAAGCCCAGCGCAACCACGCGCCCATGGTGCTGATCGCCAGCCAGATCGTCACCAGCGAACTGGGCATGGACTTTCCCCAGGAAGTGGACTTCAAGGCCATCTATGGCAGTTGCACGGTGTTCTGCGAGCAGGTGTACACCCCGGAGCAGGCACGCCGGGTGACCACGCTCGCTGCGCAGACCGCGCTCAATGAAGGCGGCGTGGCGGTGATCATCCTGCCGTCGGACATCAGCTCCGCCGAGGTCAAGAACGATCGTCCTTTCAGCGTCCATCAGCCGCGTCCGGTGTTGCAACCCAGCCTGGATGAGCTGAATGAGATTGCCGAGATGCTGGGCAAAGGCAAGAAGATCGCCATCTACGCCGGCTTTGGCTGCGAGGGCGCCCATGACGAACTGATCGAACTGGCCCAGCGCCTGAAAGCGCCCATCGCTCACACCTCGCGTGCCAAGGACTTCGTCGAGTACGACAACCCCTACAACATGGGCATGACGGGCGTGTTCGGGGTCGAGTCCGGCTACCACGCCATGATGGAGTGCGACACCTTGCTGTTGCTGGGTGCCGACTTCGCCTGGGGCCAGTTCTATCCGCAGAACGCCAAGATCATTCAGGTGGATCGCAAGGGCGCCCATCTGGGACGTCGTCATCCCATCGATCTGGGCGTGGTCGGTGACGTATTGCCCACGCTGAAGGCGCTGCTGCCCTTGCTGGCCGAGCGCACCGAGCACAGCTTTCTGGAAGACTGCCTCAAGGTGCGTCAGAAGACCCTCAAGACCCTGGCCCACGATCAGCGTCATACCGACGGGCATCTGATCCATCCGCAGTACCTGACCCACCTGCTGGACAAGCATGCCAGCGAAGATGCGCTGTTCACCGCCGACGGCGGTTCGCCCATGGTCTGGGTGCTGCGCCATATCAACACCAACGGCCAACGTCGCACGCTCACCAGCCTGCGCCACGGCACCATGGCCAATGCCATGCCACAGGCGCTGGGACTGCAGAAGGCCTACCCGCAGCGCCAGGTCATATCACTGTCCGGCGACGGAGGCCTGGCCATGCTGCTGGGCGACTTGCTCACAGCGGTTCAGGAAAAATTGCCGATCAAGGTGGTGGTGTTCAACAACAGTTCGCTGAACTTCGTCCAGATCGAACAGAAGGTCGAAGGCTTGCTGGACAACTTCACCGACCTGCACAACCCCGATTTCGCCAAGCTGGCCGAGGTGATGGGTTTCTACGGCGAACAGGTGTCGGACGGCGCGAGCCTGGAGCAGGCCGTGCAGCGCTTCCTGAGTCATCCCGGCCCGGCGTTGCTGGACGTCAAGGTCAACCCGGAAGAACTGGTGATGCCGCCCAAGATCGAGCTTTCGCAAGTCTCGAACATGGCCCTGTATTCAGCCAAGGCCATGCTCAGCGGGCGCGCCGATGACGTGGCGCACATACTGGTGGACAACTTCATCAAGTAAGCACGGTGGCAAGCAGTGCAGCCCAGGCCGTTGCGGCAGACGCAGCGGCCTTTTTGTTCTCAGGCTATTTGTTTTCCTCGTTCTCCTTATGGATCAGGTACATCACATAGCCGAACGAGCCCAGCGTAGCGGTGATGATGGTCAACATGATCACACCGTCCATAACACACCTCCAGAACATGAAATTTCGTTCAGGTGACTATGGACGTTCCGAGCAAGGTAAAACAGATCCAGAAAGCGCTTAAAAAACCGGATCAGATGGCGGGCTTGGCGTTCAGCAATTTGGCGAAGTGACTGATCGCCAGTTTGTAGCCGTGGGTCCCGAAACCGGCAATGACGCCAACCGCCACTTTCGAGACGAATGAGTGGTGACGGAACTCTTCACGGCGGTGGACGTTGGAGATATGCACTTCCAGCACCGGTACTTCGCAGGCGATCAGTGCATCGTGAATGGCGATTGAGGTGTGGGTCCACGCACCCGGGTTGATGACGATGCCGGCCACGCGCTGGCGGGCCTGGTGGATCCAGTCGATCATTTGCCCTTCGTGGTTGGTCTGTCGACATTCGATGCTCAGACCCAATTCCTGGCCGCTCTGCACTGCCATGGCTTCTACATCGGCCAGGGTTTCGTGGCCGTACACGGCAGGCTCACGCAAGCCCAGCATGTTCAGGTTGGGGCCATTGAGTACGAGGATGATCTGGGACATGGGGCTTCCTGGTCGGAGGTGATGGGACCATGGGGCAGGGCGGCTGCACCGTGGTATCGAGACCGGAAGAATACCCAAAAAAACGGTAAAAGGGATGGATGTGAAAACAGGTGGCCTGAGCGGATGCGGTGATACGCATCTTGGCCCAGCCACCCGCTTGGATCACGGCAACGCAGAAGGCTCGAACGCGATGAGCTCGAGCCGCCGTAGAATCAGTTACCGCTGCTGCCACCCGCGCCGCTGCCTGCGCCCTTGCCGGAGCTGGCGCCGTTGCCAGTGCCGCTGCCTACAGCACCGCTACCGCTGCTGTTGCCGGTGCCATTGCTGAAGGTGCCCGAGCCATTCGGGGTGCCGGAGGTGGTGGTGCCGCTGCTGCTGTTGGCATCGTTGGTACGACCACTGCCCATCTGGTTGCCCGTGCGGGTGTCAGTGCTGGTGGTTGGCGACGAAGGGCTGATTTCCTTGCCTGGAGGCACCGAACCGGCCAACGCATACATACTGGTGGCAGACAGCAGGCCGACGAGGGCAAAGCGAGTAATCGTGCGAGTGACCATGGTATTTCTCCGTTATAGGAATCGGTACGCAGATTTGGGCAGCGAATGGCCATGATCGGTGCCGCAATTCCGACGAACGGTAGCACCTAAGATCTCCCCTGACCCCCTCCATACACCCGGTGCGGCCGAACGCGGCTCGCGCCGCTGCTACGGGGATTGCGGGGCCTTGATGAATGCATGCGATCCGGGGGTCACCAGAATGGCGCGGGGGCTTGGAGGGCGTCGTTGATGACGGCGATGGCTCGGTCGACATCGGCCTGCGTGCTGTAGCGACCCAGACTCACCCGCAAGCTGCTCAGCGCCTGAGCCTGGCTCAAACCCAGTGCCAACAACACGTGCGACGCGGCGGCACTTGCCGAATTACAGGCCGAGGTCGAAGACACCGCGATACGTCCGGCCACTGCCTGCATGGAAAAGACCGGGCTGTCGATGCAGACGTTGAGCGTGTGGGGAATCCGCTGCTCGGCGCACCCGTTGAGCGATACGCCTGGCAGCGCCAGCAATCCTTCGCGCAATCGCTGGGACAGTGCCTGGATCTGCCGGTTATCGCTCTGCATCTGCGCGCTGGCTTGGGCAAATGCTGCGCCCATACCCACGATCTGATGCGTCGGCAGCGTACCTGAACGCAGGCCCTGTTCATGGCCACCCCCATGCATTTGTGCGCGCAGTACCGGGCGAGCGCGTGACCCGACATAAAGGGCGCCGATCCCTTTGGGTCCATACAGTTTGTGCGCAGACAAGGACAACAGATCTATGCCTGCCTGAGCCAAGTCGATCTCGACCTTGCCAGCCGTCTGGGCGGCATCCACATGCAGCAGCGCGCCATGCGCCTGTACCCGTTGCGCGATCTCCACAACATCAGTCAGTGTGCCGAGCTCGTTATTCACCCACATCAGCGACACCAGACGCGTATTGGGTCGCAGTGCCGAGGCCACGGCCTGTGGTTGAATCAGCCCGCGTTCGTCGGGGCTGAGCCAGGTAACCTCGCAGCCGGCCGCCTGCTGCTCGCGCACGGTGTCGATGACCGCCTTGTGTTCCAGCACGCTGGTGATGATGTGATCGCCGGGACGGGTACAGCCCTTGATCGCCAGGTTGTTGGACTCGGTAGCGCCCGAAGTCCAGACGATATCCTCGCCTGGAGCATTGATCAGTTCGCCCACTTGCCGCCGCGCCAGTTCAACGGCCTGGCGCGCTTGTTGGCCGTAGGCGTGCGCGCTGGAGGCGGGGTTGCCATAGAGGGCATCGCGCCCCATACAGGCCAGCATGGCGCTGATGACATGATCGTCGATGGGCGTGGTGGCGGCGTAATCCAGGTATACGGGGAGGGTAGGCATAGCGTCTCGACCAGTGCTGATTTCGTACCACTCATGCTAGCGATGGACGCGGTAAAAAAATTTGATATCTGCACGAATCATCCGGATTAATACGCAAAAATCTTGCGCTGATTGGCGGTATAAGAGAAAGATTTTCCGGCATACTTGTGGGCACCCGTACAGACCCACTCAGGCTCGCATTTTCATGGACAAGTTCGACATGGCCATCCTCGACATCCTGCAAGCAAACTGCACCCGTCCGCTGGCTGACATCGCCGAGCAGATCGGCCTGGGCGGCACCGCCTGCTGGCGTCGCATTCAGAAGCTCGAACAGCAGGGGGTCATCACCCAGCGCGTCGCGCTGCTCGATGCACGCGAGTTGAATGTTGCCGTAACGGTATTTGCCGAGCTGCGCACGCAACGGCACAACGCGCAATGGCTGGAGGATTTTCACAGGGTCATCGAGACACTGCCCGAAGTGGTGGAGTGCTATCGAATGGCGGGGGATACGGACTACATGCTGCGCATCGTGGTACCGGACATCGCCGGCTATGACGCGGTGTACAAACGGTTGATTCAGGTGGAGGGTATTTCCGACATCAGCTCGACTTTCGCCATGGAGCGCATCAAGTCGACCACGGTCTTGCCGCTGCAATACGCCGAGCGCCCGTAGGTGCGGTCATCGGCCGCGAACCAAGTACCCAAGCAAACGGCCCCAGCCTGGAGTTACCCAAGCCGGGGCCAAAAACTCACTTCTTGACCGAAGACTTGTCGATCATCTCGACGATGGTGCCGTTAGGAATGTTCACGCGCACGTACTTGTCCTTGATCTCGACCCACTGCTCGTTCTCGCCGGGCTGCTTCAGGCCATGCTTGGCTGGATCGATCGCCAGTTCCTTGCGCTTGTAGGAGTCGGGCACTTTGTCGCCCTCTTTGATTTCATGATCACCGTTGCCTGGACGGTCCAAGGTGACGCTTTCTTCCTTGGCGCCGGTTTCGGCTGCGAAGGCAGGTACGCTCAAGGCGCAAAGGGCAGCGAGGGCAAGGCGAGGCAACAGCTTGGAAGTGGTCATAATGATTATCCTGGATATTCGAATAGGGCGACGTGGTACGCGCAAGCGTCAGCGTCGACAGACTATTGACCGGCGCTGATGACTTTGTTTCCGTCCATCTTTCAACAACCTGCCTAGAACTCATTCCTCATCCTCGCTTTTCAACAGTTGCGTGGCGGTGCTGTTGAGCAACGATCCGGCCTGGAAGTAGCCCATGACCGTCGCCACGCTGCGGTGTTCGGTCATCGCCATCACCTCACCCAGCGGCACACCCTGCCGGCCCGCTTCGGTCACGAAACCCGAGCGCAGGCTGTGGGCGGCCCAGTCCCCCTCCAGACCTGCAAGCTGAGCCCGACGCTTGACGATGCGCGCCACCTGGTCGCCGCCCAGGCCTTGGCTCGCCACCTTGTCGCCACGGTACAGACGACGAAACAGTGGGCCCGTGGTCGCTGGCGCGGCAGCCAGCCACGCCGCCAACGCATGAGCCGCTGGCCCGCGCAGGGGCTTCTCTCGTCGCGTACCGGCGGTGTCGGTCTTGGTGGCACCGAGGCTGTAGACCCAGGTGTCGGCATCCAGACGCCGCACATCACCCACCTGTAGCCCGATCACTTCGGAGCGGCGCCGACCACCGCCACTCCAGGCCAACAGCAGCAGGGCGCGATCGCGCGTGCCGCGCAGGCCGTCGGTGCAGGTTGCCAGCATGGCCTGCAGCGGCTCCAGGGCCATGGCCGTTTTCTTGCGCACGGTCACGCCTTGGCGCGCTTGGGCTTTCTGCGCATTGCGCAACAAGGTCTTGAGCGCTGGCGACTCGGTCGGACTGTCCCAGCCCTTCACCCGATGCCACTTGCCCAGCACCGCCAGACGATGCTGCACGGTGCTGTAGGCCAGGGCACCCAGCCGTGACTTGGCACCGGCTTCGACCAGAGCGGCGTCGATGGCGTCGGGCAGCAGGTGATTCCAGTTGCCGTCTTCCAGCGGCCGTGCCAGATGGTCCAGAACGAATTGAACCGCCACCGCCGCGGGCAGTGCAGCATCCCCCAGCACCTGCCCGTAGCGCAGCTTCAGCCACGCGGACCAGTACGCCAGAGCACTGCGATAGCTGCGTACCGTATTCGCGGCGGTGCCCGCAGCCACAAACGCCTGGGCCGCACGAGCGGTGGTTTCCGCCAGTGAATACAGGTCCAGAGGCTTTGCATCGGCCACCAAAATGTCGTGTGTATTATTCATTACGTTCAACGTATTATATTATCAATTTGTAATTTATAAGGTCGGATAATCTTTAATTATCATACCTAATCAAACGGAGAGCAGGCCATGGCAGTAGGCGTACCGGAAAATGACGTATTTGCTGCGGCAGATGCCGTGCTGGCCCGGGGAGAGCGGCCAACGGTCGAACGCGTGCGCCTGGAGCTAGGTCGCGGCAGCCCGGCCAGGGTCGGGGCCTTGCTGGATCAGTGGTGGGAGCGCCTAGCCGAGCGGCTGCGCGGAGAAACCCGGCTGCCGGGGCTGCCGGCTGAAGTGGCCCGGGCGTTCGTTGCGATCTGGCAGCAGGCAACCACGCTGGCCCAAGGCGTGGTCGAACATTCGTTGGCGGCCCAGCGTGAGCAGCTCACGGCGGAGTACGAGCGGGTCGCGGAGGTCGAGGAACAAGCCCGCCGCAACGCTGCCCAGGCTCGCCGCCAGGTGGCCGAGGCGGAAACGGCCCGTGGAAACGCCGAAACCCGCTTGGCCGATCTGGAAAAACTCCTGGCCCAGCGCCAGGAGCAGATCGACGACCTGCAGCAGCAGCGCGTCGAATTGCAGGGGGCCCGCAGCGAGTTGCAGGCCGATCTAGCGGCCCTTCAACAAGCGCTCCGTGAGCAACAGCAGCAGGCCGAGCACAATCGCCTGGCTCAGGAGGCCTACGTGCGGGGCGTCGAAGAGCGCTCGCACCGCGAGGTCGACCGCGCCCGCGAAGACCTCAAGGCGCGCAGCCTCGAGGCCCGTGAGCAACACAAGCAACTCGAAGCATTGCAGAAGCGTTTGGAGCATGTACAAGGCGCACTTGGCGAGGCCCAATTACAGGCAGCGGCCCGCGAAGCACGCTCGGCACTGGCGGTGGAGCAGGGGGAACATGCGCGACAGCAGCTCGAAGCCCAGCTTCAGGCCGCGCAAGCAGGGCAGGCGTCAGCGTTGCAAACCGCCGCCGCCCAGCAGGCACGCGCCGAGACTCTGGACGCCCAGCTGGCCCTGCTGCGCCTGCCGCCGCGCAAGACACGGAGTCGAAAGACGGAATGAAGGAGGCTTGCAGCACGCGCGCAACAGCTGCAATGCCCGGAGAACGCGGAATTGAAAACGCTCGCACTGGCTAAACCGCTCAAATGACCTGAGCGCTGAAAACATTGTCGCGAAAGCACGGGCGGATCACTATCGGCCAGTGCCTTCAAGGCCACAACGATCTCACAACACCCAGATCCCATAACAACAAGCAGGGTCATGTGATGCGCGATTATTTCACTACCGCTCAGGCGTTCGATTACCCGCAAACTGCCGCGCAGGATCTGCACGGCACTCTTGATCTCAATGCCTGTGTCGAATGCTGCGACCGCCACCTCGGCGAACAGGCAGTGGCCCTGTATTGCGAGTCGCAGCAAGGCGTAGCCACGCAGTACACCTTCGAGCAGCTACAGACCCATGCGGCGCAGTTCGGCAATTTCCTGCGCAGTCAGGGCGTCAAACCGGGCGATCGCGTCGCCGGGCTAATGCCACGCACGGTCGAACTGCTGATCGCGATACTGGGTACCTGGCGCATCGGCGCGGTCTATCAGCCGCTGTTCACCGCGTTCGGTCCTAAGGCCATCGAGCAACGCCTGCATTGCTCGGGGGCCAATTGGGTGGTGACCGACCTGCACAATCGCCCCAAGCTCGACGAACTCGACCACCGTCCCAACGTGATGACCGTTGGCTGTACCGCAGCGGGCACCGGCGAACACGACCTCTGGACGGCACTGCAAGGGCAGAGCCGCGAATGCGAGCCCGTGATGCTCGATGGCAATGCGCCTTTCATGCTGATGTGCACGTCCGGCACCACCGGGCCAGCCAAACCGCTGGAAGTGCCGCTGCGCGCATTGCTGGCTTTCAAAGGCTATCTGCGCGATGCCGTACAACTGCGCAGCGACGATCGGTTCTGGAATCTGGCCGATCCAGGTTGGGCCTATGGGCTCTACTATGCTGTGGCCGGCCCGCTGGCCCTGGGTCATGCCACCTTGTTCTATGACGGCGGCTTCACGGTCGACAGCACCTGCCGAGTGATCGACAAGTATGCGATCACCAACCTCGCCGGGTCGCCAACGGCCTATCGCATGCTGATCGCTGCTGGCGATCGTTTCGCGGCTGGCGTGCGCGGGCGACTGCGCATTGCCAGCAGCGCCGGGGAGCCGCTCAACCCGCAGGTCATCCGCTGGTTCGCCGAACAGTTAGGCGTCGTGGTCCACGATCACTACGGCCAGACCGAGCTGGGCATGGTGCTGTGCAACCATCATGGTCTCGATCATCCCGTGCACGAAGGCTCGGCCGGTTTTGCCGTGCCTGGCCATCGCATCGTGGTGCTCGACGCCGATCTGCATGAACTGGAGGCCGGTCAACCCGGGGTCCTGGCGGTAGACCGCGAGCGCTCGCCGCTGTGCTGGTTCGGCGGCTACCTGGGGATGCCGACCAAGGCGTTCAAAGGCAAGTATTACCTGAGCGGCGACACCGTCGAGCTCAATGCCGACGGCAGCATCAGCTTCGTGGGCCGCAACGACGATGTCATCACCACCTCAGGCTACCGGGTCGGGCCCTTCGATGTGGAAAGCGCGTTGATCGAGCATCCGGCGGTGGTCGAGGCCGCCGTGGTGGGCAAGCCCGACCCGGAGCGCACCGAAGTGATCAAGGCCTTCGTGGTGCTGCAGGCGGGTTTCGAGGCAGGCCCCGAGCTGGCCGAAACCCTTCGCCTGCACGTACGTCAACGGCTCGCCGCCCATGCCTACCCGCGCGAGATCGAATTCGTCGAACAGCTACCCAAGACCCCAAGCGGCAAATTGCAGCGCTTCATCCTGCGCAATCAGGAAATTGCCAAGCAGCAGGCGTCCAGCGCCTGACGAGGAGACCGTTTCATGCACATCCAAGACAAGGTTTTCATGGTCAGTGGCGCTGCGTCCGGGCTCGGTGCCGCCACCGCGCGGATGCTGGCCCGTGCAGGCGCACGCCTGATGCTGGTGGACCTCAACGCCGAGGCGCTCAAGGCGCAGGCCAGTGAACTGGAAGCCGGCTACGCAGTGGCCGACATCACTCAGGCCGATGCCGCCCAGGCCGCCGTAGACATGGCCATGGGCAGCTTCGGCGAACTGCACGGGCTGGTCAATTGCGCCGGCGTGGTGGCGGGCGAGAAGATCCTTGGCAAGCAGGGCGCTCATGGGTTGGACAGTTTCAGCCGCATCATCAATATCAATCTGATCGGTACTTTCAACCTGCTGCGCCTGGCCGCCGAGGCCATTGCCAAGAGCACCGCGAACGCCGAAGGCGAACGCGGCGTGATCATCAACACCGCCTCGGTAGCCGCCTTCGACGGTCAGGTCGGCCAGGCCGCTTATGCCGCATCCAAGGGCGGGGTGGCGAGCTTGACCTTGCCGGCGGCACGGGAACTGGCGCGCTACGGCATTCGGGTGATGACCATCGCGCCGGGCATCTTCGAAACCCCGATGATGGCCGGGATGAGCGATGAGGTGCGCACTGCGCTGAGCGCCGACGTGCCCTTTCCGCCGCGCCTGGGCAAGCCGGAGGAATATGCCGCTCTGGTGCGCCATATCATCGAAAACAGCATGCTCAATGGCGAAGTGATCCGGCTCGACGGCGCCCTGCGCATGGCGGCCAGGTAATAAGGAAGACTGCAGATGAATGAAGATCCGATCGTTATCGTCAGTGCCGTGCGCACACCCATGGGTGGCTTTCAGGGCGACCTGCGCAGCCTGACTGCGCCCCAGCTGGGCGCCGCGGCCATTGCGGCCGCCGTCGAGCGCGCCGGTATCGATGCCGGCAGCGTCGACCAGGTCCTGTTCGGCTGCGTGCTGCCGGCCGGGCTGGGCCAGGCACCGGCGCGCCAGGCGGCACTGGGCGCCGGGCTGTCCCATGCCACGACCTGCACCACCCTGAACAAGATGTGCGGGTCGGGCATGCAAGCCATGCTCATGGGCCACGACGCCTTGCTCGCGGGCAGTGCTCGGGTGGTGGTAGCCGGGGGCATGGAGAGCATGTCCAACGCGCCCTACCTGCTGGATCGCGCTCGCGATGGCTATCGCATGGGCCATGGTCGGGTCTTCGACCATATGTTCCTCGATGGCCTGGAAGACGCCTACGAACCCGGTCGCCTGATGGGTACCTTTGCCGAGGACTGCGCCCAGGCGCACGGTTTCAGCCGTCAGACGCAGGACGAATTCGCCTTGGCTTCGCTGACCCGCGCACGCCAGGCCATCAGCGACGGCAGTTTCACCTCGCAGATCGTGCCGGTGCAGGTCATCCGCAACAAGCAGCCCCAGATGATCAGCGATGACGAGCAGCCGCCCAAGGCCAACCCGGACAAGATCCCCACGCTGAAACCGGCCTTTCGTGAGGGGGGCAGCGTGACGGCGGCGAATTCCAGCTCGATTTCCGATGGCGCCGCGGCCTTGCTGTTGATGCGCCGCAGCGAAGCCCAGGCTCGCGGACTTGCGCCGCTGGCGGTCATTCACGGGCATGCCGCGTTCGCCGATGCACCGCATCTGTTCCCGGTGGCGCCCATTGGTGCCATTCGCAAGCTGGTGGAAAACACCGGCTGGGCGCTGGAAGACGTCGACCTGTTCGAGATCAACGAGGCCTTCGCCGTGGTCACCCTGGCCGCCATGCAGGCCCTCGACCTGCCGGCAAGCAAGGTCAACGTCAATGGCGGAGCCTGTGCACTGGGTCACCCCATCGGCGCGTCCGGGGCGCGCATCGTGGTGACGTTGCTGGCGGCATTGCGGCAACGCAACCTGCGCCGCGGCATCGCTGCCATCTGTATCGGCGGCGGCGAAGCCACGGCCATCGCCGTCGAATGCCTCTATTGAGGAGGCCTGTGGTCAGGGTGCTTGCTCGGCGCCAACGGATGGATTAGAAATGACGACCGCAGGTTGCTCCGCAGCCTATTCGGTCCGTTTCGCGCAGAAGCGGTGAGCGAGGATGAGTGAGCCTGACCCCAACACCGCTCGACAGCCCGTCGATGCGCGACACGATCTCGATTCACCTTGTGCGTGAAGCCGTACGCGACAGCCATGTCGATCTGGAGCGAATCCTTCAGGCGGCGGGCATCGATGACCGGCTGCTGCTGGACGATCAGGCCCGGGTCCCCGTTCAGCGTTATGCCCGGCTCTGGCGGCAACTGGCCAGGGCGCTGGATGACGAGTTCTTCGCCATGGATGCGCGGCCATTACGCCGCGGCAGCTTCGCCTTCCTCTGCCAGGCCTGTCGGCAGCAGCCGACGGTGGGCGCCGCGCTCAAGCTGGCCCTGGAGTTTCTTGCACTGATGCTCAGCGACTACGCCGGCCGTCTGGCGACCCAGCAGTCGCTCGCGGAGATCGTCCTGCGCGAGCGCAGCGCTGACCCCAAACGCGCATTTTCCTGTTTCACCTACTGGATGATCGTGCACGGTATCGCCTGCTGGCTGGCAGGCCGGCGCATCCCGATCCTGGCCATGGAATTGCGCGGCCCTGCGCCCCGATACGTTGGTGATTACCAGGTGATGTTCTCGCCCAACCTGCGCTTCGAGCGGCCACGCACGCGGTTGATCTTCGCCGCCGAACACCTCAACATTCCCGTACGGCGCAGCGCAACGGAGCTGCGCCGTTTCCTGGCCCGCGCCCCGGCCAACATCCTGGTGCGCTACCGCGATCCCGACAGCCTCGGCTGGCGCATCCGCCAACACCTGCGCAACCTGCCGGCTGCCGATTTTCCAGCCATCGAAGCGATGGCGGCCCACTGTGGCGTTTCGGTAGCCACGCTGCGCCGGCACCTGACCGAGGAGGGCGCCGGCTATCAGGCCCTCAAGGACAGCGTGCGCCGGGAGCGTGCGGTGCTGTGGCTGGCTGAACCCCAGGCAACGTTCGAAGAGATCGCCGAACGCCTGGGCTTCGCCGATGCCAGCTCCTTCTACAAGGCGTTTCGCAAGTGGACCGGTGCCAGTCCCGGTCATTACCGCAGTCTGATTCTCGATGCAGGCGGGCCTGACATTGTCAGGCCCGGTGCGAAGGTACAGCGAACAACCCTGTAGAAGCGAAGCCTACAGATTGATCGGGTATTGCGTGATGAACCGAACGTCATCCAGATCGCCGCTGAACGAGTTGCGGTAGGTGGCCTGACGCAGGCGGAAGGTCAGGTTTTTCAGAGGACCGCTCTGCACCGTGTAGGCTGCTTCCAGATCACGTTCCCATTCGGTCTGGCCACTCGCGCCGTTGGCCAGGGTGATGTTGTCGCCACGCAGGTAGCGGGCGAACACATCCAGCCCTGGCACCCCAAGGCCGGCGAAGTTGAAGTCATAGCGTGCCTGCCATGAACGTTCGTCCTCGCGGGTGAATTCGGCGTACTGCACGTAGTTGGCCATGTAGTTGGTATTGCCGCCGTCGGTGTAGAAGACGTAACCGCCTTTGCCGGTGATGGCCTGATAGGCCAGGGTCAGCTTGTGCGTGCCGTAGCTGTAGGCGGTCTTGAGGCTGAACGAGTTGCTGTCGATATCCCCGCCGCGCTCGGCGCCGGTGCTCTTCTGGTTGTAGAACCTGAAGTCAGCGGAAAACGCCTGCTGGTCATCGATGGGTTTGACCCAGCTCAGCCCCGCGTATTTCTTTTTCCACAGATCCTGCACGTCCGAGGCATACAGCGCGCCGGTCAAGGCCGGGGTGAAGTTGTAGGTGGCGCCATAGACGTCCGCACGGGTCATGCCGCCGGCGTTGTGGCCACTTTGCGCGTACGTGCTGAGCGAGGTGAGGTGGGCGACATCGATGCGCAGGTTGTCGATTTCCTTGCTGCTCAAGTAGAACCCTTCGGTCGTCTCGGGCAACAGGCGACTGTCCCCGGTCGAGTAGACCGGCAGGTTAAGGGTCATTTCGCCGTATTTGAGTACCGTGTTCGAGACCTTGAGCTTCACCGCAGCCGCAGCACGTGAGTAGTCGTCCTCGGCCCGATCGACCCCCGGCGTGTGCCGGCCATTGCTGGGAAGCAGGCCGGTACCGATGCGGTCCGAGCTGCTGTCGAGTTTCATGCCATAGAGGCCTATGGCGTCGATACCGAGGCCCAGGGTGCCTGGGGTGAAGCCAGAGGTGAAGGTGCCGATGAAGCCCTGGGCCCATTCTTCGCGATAGCTCTGCGCGTTCGGGCCGGTGTTGTGGAAATCCCGGTTCAAGTAGAAGTTGCGCGCCATGACCTGCGTGCTGCTGTCTTTGAAGAACGGGTTGTCGAGCACGTCGTCGGCAAAAGCCGCAGGGGAAATGGCCGCGCACAGTGTTGCACTGCCAAGCATTAAAGCTGACCGCATGGTGTTGACCCTTATCGAGAATAATCAGCAGATGGCGAAGTCTTGAAGCAAGATTATTGTTATGGGGCGTCCATGCCCTGCAGCGGTGAATCAGTTGCTTTCGGCCACTTCGCAGATGCTCAGAATGGCCAGGATGTAGACGCGGACCATGTCCAGGTAATCGCGCTTGTGAACACGCTCGTCGGGCATGGTGTTGAACTTGCCACCGGGCCCGCAGACCACGCCCTGCATGCCCAGGCGCTGATAGAAATGCGCGGCATCGGTGCCGAAGTACGCCGGCGGGGTGATGATTCCGGTGGGCTGCGGTTCACCGCGCACCTGCTGATAGGCGGCGTTCACGGCCTTGACGATGGGCGAGTCGAGCGCCACTTCGAAAGGCGGCATCAGCGGCTGGTTGTCGCTGTCGTTGATCAGCTTGGCTTGCAGGCCCGGAAACTGTACGCACAAGCGATCAAGCAGTCCTTGCAGGTCGGCGAGCACCGACTCGACGGTCTGCCCAGGGGTGTAACGGGCCGAGCCGCGCAGACGCAGGAAGTCGGCGACCTGCGGCGGACGCCACTCTTCCAGGTCGCGACCCAGGGCGCCGTGGACCACACCGATGTGGCCGCGGTTGACCTGCTCGTGTTCCGGCGTGCGGGCGCCGCTGAAGGTGATGCCGTTGATCTGCGGAATGAGCTGCACCGCCGCAGTGATGACGTCCACCGCTTCTTCGCGCTTGGACAGATGGCGGGTGTCGCCGGTCAGCTCGATGACGAACATCAGCGAGCCCACGTGCAGGGTCACCGCCTGCAGGTCGGTCGGTTCGCAGTTGATGAAGTAATCGGCTTTCACGCCCTGTTCGATCGCCGCGATGGTGCCGATCCCGCCTTGCAGCTCGCCGACCACATAGGTCAGGATCACGTCGCCCTTGAGCTTCACCCCGGCGTCTATCAAGGTTTTCAGCGCGCAGAAGTAGGCGGCATCACCGGCCTTCATGTTGGAGACACCGATGCCATAGATGAACTCGTCATCGACCTTGCCGGCCCATGGGTCCACGGTCCAGCCTTCGGTGACCGGGTTGGTGTCCAGATGGCCGTTGAACAACAGGCTATGACCACCACCGCCTTGGCCTTTGAGCGTGCCAATGGCATTGAGGCGTTCGCCTGGCACTGGCATCAGCTCGCTGTGCAGCCCCAGCGCGCTCATCTGCCCAGCCATGTATTCGGCCAGCCGACGCTCCTCGGCCGTGGCGCTGTAGCTCTTGTGCTGCACCATGCGCGCAAGAAAGTCGAGGCAGTAGGCCTCATCGATGCTGTGGATCAGCTCATCAGGCGTCATCGAGTTGCTCCATTTCGGTGAGGGGCTGCGGCACTGCCTGGAGCAGGGCACGGGTGTAGGGGTGACGGGACTGTTCGGCCATGTCCTGCGCGGGCAGGATTTCCAACAGATCGCCGCGGTACATCACGGCGATGCGGTGAGCGATCTGGCGGATCAGGTTCAGGTCATGGGTGATGAACAGGTACGCGGTGCCGTGCTTGCGGCGCAGCTCCAGCAACAGCTCGATCACCGTGGCCTGCACCGACACGTCCAGCGCAGCGGTGATCTCGTCGCAGATCACCAGTTCCGGTCGCGCCGCGAAGGTGCGGGCGATCGCCACCCGCTGTTTCTGGCCGCCGGACAGGGCGTGTGGAAAGCGATCGGCGAAATCCTCGGGCAGGCGCACCTCGCGCAGCAGTCGGGCGACGGCCTGGCGCTCGGTTTCTCCCTCGGGCAGGCCATAGAGCCGAAGCGGGCGAGCGAGAATCTGGCCGATGGTCTGACGCGGATTGAGCGAGGCATCCGGGTGCTGAAAGATGATCTGCACCTTGCGCCGGTAGTCACGGCTCATGTCCGCCGGGCCACGAATGTCGACGCCGTCGAACCGCACTTGCCCGGTGAACGGAGTAAGACCGGTCAGTGCCTTGGCCAAGGTCGACTTGCCCGAACCGGATTCGCCGATGATGCCGAGGATCTCGCCACGCGCCATGCTCAGGGTCATGTCCCGTGCCGCCAGGGAAGGCTTGGCGGCACGTCGCAACAGACCGTCGAGCAAACCGGGACGACCGTAACGCACGCTCAGTCCGTTGACGTGCAGCAGCGGCTGACTCGGCGCAACGGTTTCGCTTAGCAGACGCTTATCCGCAGCCGGCACGGCGGCCACCAGTCGTTGCGTGTACGCATCGCTGGGCGCGCTGAAGATCCGCGCACCGGCTGCCTGCTCGACGATGCGCCCCTGATTCAGGACGCAGACCCGATCCGCCACCCGCGAAACCAGGGCCAGGTCGTGGGAAATGTACAGCGAGGCCACGCCGGTTTCCTCGCGCAGACGCCGGAACAGCTGCAGGATCTGCGCAGAGCTGATCACGTCCAGCGCGGTGGTTGGCTCGTCGAAGATCAGGCATTGCGGGCGACAGGCGAACGCCGTGGCAATCAGCACGCGCTGTTTTTCACCGCCGGAGGCTTCGTGGGGAAAGCGCTTCATCATTGCCGCCGGGTCTTTGAGATCGACATCGGCGAGCAGTTGCTCACCCAGGGCCCAGGCGTCGCGATAGCTCAGGTCGCGATGACGGGTCAGCACTTCCACTACCTGTTCGCCCAGACTCAGGGTTGGATTGAGCGACGCGCTCGGGTCCTGGAAGATCATTCCCAGGCGTCCGCCGCGTAGCTGCTCGACCTGGCGTTGCGGCATCTGCAGCAGGTCTTCACCCTGCAGAATGATGCTGCCACCCACGTCGCGAGCGTTGCTCGCCAGGTAGCGCATGATGGAAAAGCCCAGGGTGGTCTTGCCCGAACCGGATTCGCCGACCAGCCCCACGACTTCGCCTGCACCGACCTGGAAGTCGATGTTCTGCAAGACGTGGAGTGGTCCACCTGGCAGTTGATAGTCGAGGCTGTAGTCAGCCACTTGCAATACGGCAGTCATTGGCGGTGCCCCTTGGGATTGAGGGCATCGCGCAAGCCATCGCCCAGCAGATTGAAACCGATCGCGATGATGGCGATGGCCAGGCCGGGCATAAGCATCATCCACGGTGCCTGAAAGAAATAACGTCTGGCCTCGGCCACCATCAGCCCCCATTCCGGCTGCGGCGGTTGCGCACCCAGGCCAAGGAAACTGAGTGTGGCGAACAGCATGATGGCGAACGCGACCCGAATGGTTGCCTCGACAATGATCGGCGCAACGATGTTGGGCAGCATTTCCCGCACCACGATGTAGGCAGTGGATTCGCCGCGGGCAATGGCAGCGCTGACGTAGTCCTGACGGCGAGCGGCGAGGGCAACGCTGCGCGCGATCCGCGCCATGCCGGGAACAAAGGCAATGGTGATCGCCAGCACGGCGTTGACGTCGCTTTTGCCCAATGTGCTGACGATCAACAGCGCGAACAGCAGGCTGGGGATCGACATCACCGCGTCCAGCGTGCGCATGAGCGCCTCGTCGATACGCCCGCCCAGATAGCCGCTTGCCGTGCCGAGCAATGCGCCCAGCAGCATCGCCATCGCGGTGGCCAGCACCGACAGCGAAATGGTTGCGCGGGCTCCGATGAGCAGGCGGCTGAAAATGTCGCGCCCCAGCTGATCGGTGCCCAGCCAATGCAACAGGCTGGGTGCCTTGTACCGGGCCAGGATGGAAATCGCCTCCGGGTCGTAAGGGGCAAGCGCCGGCCCGGCGCAGACCAGCACGATCGCCAGCAGCAGAATGATGCTGCCCACCAGACCCTGCGGCGAGCTCAGCAGTCGGTAGATGATGTCACGCATATTGAATCCGCCGATCAAGGTAGGCATAGGTCAGGTCAGCGATGAAGTTGACCACGCAATAGGTTGCGGCGAGGATCAGCACACCGCCCTGAATGGCCGGCAGATCGCGGGCCGCGACTGCCACCAGCAGCTCCCGGCCGATGCCTGGAATGTTGAAGATTTCTTCCACCACGACGATGCCGCCCAGCAGATAGCCCACGTCCAGCGCGACGATGGTGATGGTCGGCAGCAGGCCGTTGCGCAGCGCATGACGCAACAGCACCCGGCGCCGCGACAATCCCTTGAGCCGCGCCGCACGGATGTAGTCGGTCTCGAGCACGTCGATCATCTCGGAGCGCACCATCCGCGATACGTGAGCGACCATGATCATCGACACCGTGAGCGTCGGCAGGATCAGGTGCCGCAGGCCCTCGCCGAAGTTTTCCGAAAGCGGCACGTAACCGGTGGCCGGCAGCAGCTGCCAGACATCGGCGAACAGCAGCACCAACAGGGTTGCCGTGACGAACTCGGGCAGCGACACGCCGATGTAGGAGAACAGGGCAATGATCAGGTCCACCGGTCGCCCGCGCCGTACCGCGGCAAGGATACCCAGCGGAATGGCCACGGCCAGCATCAGCAGCAGGGAACATCCTGCGAGCAACAGGGAGCGGCCCAGCGCGTCCAGCAATGAACCCAGTACCGGTTGGCCGTTGCGCATCGACAGGCCCAGATCGCCTTGCAGCACGGCCATCAGCCAGTGGCCGAATTGCAGCCACGCCGGTTGGTCCAGCCCGAGCTTGGCGCGCAGGGCGGCGAGCGCTTCAGGCGTGGCGTTCTGGCCCAGCAGCGTCACTGCGGCATCGGCCGGCAGCAACTGGGTGATGGCGAACACCAGCAACGAAACGATCAGCAGGGTATAGACGACCAGAAGCAAACGCTTGGTCAGGTAGGCAGCAGTCACAGGGTTACCCTCGATTCATCCGCGCTTCGGGGCGCCTTCATCCAACCAGGCCTGGTCCAGGCGAAACACCGCGCCGCGAGGGTGCAATCGATAGCCTTGGACATAGTTGCGCTGGGCCGCCAGTACATCGAAGAAGGTCGGAATCAGCGATGGCACCTGCTCGTGCATCAGGCGCTGGGCCGTGCCGTACAGCGCCGCACGCTCGACCGGATCGTCCGTGCCCCGTGCAGCGGCCACGGCGGCATCGAACTCGCTGTTGTTCCAGCGCGTTTCGTTCCAGGCAGCGTCCGACGTGTAGAGCAGAGAAAACACCGCGTCGGCCGAAGGTTGCATGTTGTAGAAACCGACGTAGAAATTGCCTTTCTTCCAGACCTGGTCCAGGTAGGTACTGTTGGCCATGGTCTCGACCTTGATATTGAACCCGGCTGGCTTGGCCATTTCCCGTACGGCGATGCCCAACTGGGTGCGCGTGGAGGGCTTGTCGGAGGCCACCAAAGTGATGTCCAGGCCATCGGGATAGCCGGCGTCGGCCAAAAGCTGCCGGGCCTTGGCGATATCGGCCTGACGCAGTTCGATATCGGCGTGGTAACGGTAAGCGGCATTGAGCGGTGTATCGTTGCCCGGCGTGCCGAAGCCTTCCGCCACGAAGTCCACCAGTGCCGCTCGATCGACACAGAGCGACAGTGCCTGGCGCACCCGCACGTCGTTGAACGGCTTCTGGTCGCAGGCCATGTTGATATTGAGGAACTGCCCGGAAGGTGCACGCAGTCCGGTCACGCCGCTGGCTTGGCCAAGGCGGCTGAACTCGGTGGCCTGGGCTGACAGCATGAGATCGATGTCGCCGGACATCAGCGCAGAACTCTCCGCAGTCGGATCGGGATAGACACGGATTTCGACGCGATCCAGAAACGGACGCTCGGGGTCGTGGAACTGTTCGTTGCGAGTGACTACGACCAGCCGCTCGGGCTCGAACGAGGTCAGCTTGAACGGCCCTGTGCCCACGGCTTCGCGCGTCAGGCGGGCCATATCCCCCTGGACGATCGCTGCGGGCACGATCTTGGCGTCCGGGTAGGCCAGGCTGATGGGCAGATCTGCGTAGGGCATGGTGGTGGTCAGCTTGACGTGCAGCTCGTCGATCGCTTCCACGGACTTGATCGGGCCGATGTTGCGCAGGCCGGGCGACGCGGTCTTGGGATCGAGGATCGCCTGCAGGCTGGCCACGACATCCCTGGATGTGCAGCGGCTGCCGTCGTGGAAAAGCAGGTTGTCGCGCAGGCTGAAGGTCCACTCGGTCAGCGCTTCGTTGTGGCTCCAGGACGTGGCCAGATCGGGCTCGGCCTGCATGTCGTGACTCAGGCGTGTAAGCCCGTTGTAGAGCAGTTCGCTGAGCAGGTACTCGGGATTGACCCGAGCCAGCAGCGGATTGAGCATGCCCACCGCCTGGTCGACGCTGATGCGCAACGTACCGCCCTTGCGCGCGGCACCGGCGGCCCACAATGTGCTGGAGAACGGCAGCATGGCAGCGCCGGTGACGATGGCCGTAGTTGCAAGAAAGCGGCGACGGTTGAGCCGGAAAACGGTAGTCATGGCGATACTTCACTTAGCAAAGAGATTGTGGGGCAGCTAGGTAAAAAGTGCCGATGACCGATCTTGATGCCAGTCTTCGGTGGTCGCTTGGGGTTAGCCTGTTGCGGCGGTCCCAGGGGTGAAGTCTGCAGCCAGGTAGACCAGGATCGACTTGGCCAGGGCGACCAGATCTTCGCGGGTCGTGTATTCGTCGCTGGCATGAATGCGGCTGTGCGGGCGAATCAGGCCGCCCAACAAAATCTCCTGGATACCGGCCTGTTGCACCCAGCCCATATCCGAGCTGCTGCTGGAGCCATAGCACTGAAACTGCTCTGCGGTGAAACCGAAACCCACGCCCAGTGCGGCTTGCCAGCGCGGCCAATGAGGACCGGTCGGGTCCGCAACCGGCGCAAGATGGCCGATCACTTCAGCTTCCACCGCAAGTGCCGCGCTTCCGGCCATGGCGGCGTCGATGCAATGGTGCAGTTCAGCCAGCACCTGATCGAAGGGCTCTTGCGGTGCGTAGCGACGGTTGATCAGCACCTCGAACTGCGCTGGAACGGTAGAGCCTTTGCTACCGCCATGGGCCGCGGCCAAGGTCATTCGCGAGATCAGGGGTGCACCGTTGTAGTGGGGCGGCGCCGGCATCGGCCATGCACGTTGTTCTACCTGCTGCTTGAGTGCGTACAAGGCGTTTAGCAGCGGCAGGCTTTCCTCGATGGCATTGATGGCATCGACCGGCTCACCGGAGTGCGATGAGCGGCCTCTGACCGTGATCTTCAGGTCGACACTGCCAAAGCACCCGGCCCAGATCCTCGGCGCTGCACCGCCGTTGAAACTCAGGATATGGCCCTCGACCAGTCGTTGTTCGGCCAGGTAGCGGATACCAGGATAAAGACCGCCTTCTTCATCGGTACACAGCAGCAGGGAAGGGCAGTAGCGCAGCGGCAGGTTGAAACGTGCCGCCGCACGCAAGGCACTCAAGGTGGCGGCGATGCTACCTTTCATATCGGCCGTGCCGCGCCCGATCAGCTTGCCGTCAGCTTCGGTCAACTGTAGAGGAGGGTGGTTCCAGCCGTCACCGGCCGGCACCGTGTCGACATGAAAATACAGACTGCAGACCTCTTGGTCTCCAGGATGCCGGGCGATCAGATTGATGCGTTCGCCATGGGCCTCGCCGCTGCGGGTCTGCCACAGCGCATCGGGCACCGAGACCCGTGTCGCCTGCAAGCCAAGCGGCGCAGTCAGGGTTTCCATCAAGTCGGCGAAGGCGCCGTAGCCTGCGCCGGGCGGGAAGCAGGTATCGACCGCGATCATGCGTTGCAGATCGTCGATCAGCCCATCATGATCCGTCTCGATCGATTCGAGTGCCTGCTCAAGTGCCGCATTCATCGTCATTTTGAGTCTCGCCGTATTTCTATATAGTTTATAGTTAAACACCACCGCATGGCCCGTCAAGGAAAAACGATGACCAACAGCAACGCACCGGCTGCCGACGCCAGCTTTGCCCGACTGAGCGAACAGGACAGCGCACCTCTTTATGAAGTGGTGAAGCGGCGCGTCTCAGAGGCGATCCTGCTAGGGGAGTGGGCGAGTGGCACGGTGATCCCCAGTGAGAACGCATTGGCCGCAGACTTCGGCGTATCGGTAGGCACCGTGCGCCGCGCACTGGCCGAACTGGTGACAGAAGGCATGCTGATGCGCCGCCGCAAGACCGGCACCGTCGTCACCGGATGGGCGCCGCTGCACAACCTGCGCTATTTCTTCCAGTACTTCCGGCTGCACAACAAGGAAGGCGCACTGCTGAAATCCAGCACCTCCTTGCTCGACTACCAGATGGGCAAGGCCACGGCGGAGGAGGCCGACAAACTGCTCATCGATCCCGCCAGCCCCGTTTACCGCCTGCATCGACTGCGCACCATCGCCGGCGTTGCCGCCATGCACGAACATTTCACGGTAGTGGCAAGCAAAGTCCCGGACTTCCCCGGGCCGGAAGCCTTTCCCGAACTCTTGTATCGCCACTTGCTCGAACACTACGGCATACGCGTAGCGGCGGTGCGCGAACAGCTGACCGCCGGCCTGGCCACGGCAGAGGACTGCAAGCTGCTGAAGCTGGAGGCGCCCCATGCCGTGATGATCATCGACGCCATATCGTTCGACCAGACGGCAACGCCAGTGATGATCACGCACCAGCGCGCGAGTACGGAGCACTTCATGTATGTGAACGAGATTCGGTGACCAAGGCGTTGACGGAAAGCGTGTCTTGCATGTGATTTCGGGGCAGACGGGTGGTGTTCGTGGATGGGCTTCATTAGTAACTCTACTAAATGCTTATTTAGTAGAGTTATCGTGTTTTTCGGAGAAGTTTGGGCGGAAATAGGGGATTTTCGCTTCACTTTGAGGGCGTCACTCACGCGTTGCCCAGGTACGCTTGATTCGCGTCGTCACGCTGTAAGTTTTGCCTGTGGAAGCGCGTATTGGTTGATGGCTACGCTGTGCTGGTTGAGAAATACGAGCTCTGCCGCCGGGAATGGCTCGCCAGCAACGCAGAACCCGATTTCCAGTCAATGTGGCATGAGTAGGTAGCGACATGGAATACGACGACAACTGGTTGAAGATGCCGTGCTTGCGCTGTTGGCAACCTACAGGTCCGATACAAGCAATTTCGGTATGAGAATTCCAGCGGATGGGAGATCTGAATCCGATAGCTGACCGCATACTCCCTAATAGGTTGGACAGGTTTGTGGATTGATCAGGTCTTGAGGTGCTTGGGATGTTGCCCAGATTTACGATCGTCGACGGCGTGAGAACACACGGTATGCCCAAGTCATGATTGACTGGCCAGCCAACGGGCAGCTTTAGCGCAGTGGCTGCAAGACGTGAATCTGACGAGGATGATTAACAGCTTTCGAGACGTACTTGACGCTACGCAGGTCCCAAGCGCTTGACGTGGGATGGACAGAGGCTGAGCAGATGCTCCCACGGATCGGTGGGCACAGAGGGCGATGAGTACTCGAGTGTTGATGATGCGTATGAGAGTGAGGTTACCGGAGGGCCAGGATCGTCTGGTATAGGAACGAAGCCTGGAGACCGGGGGCAACCCTGCCATGCGGATCGCGTATCATAGCGTTACGCATAATGTATATTATGTTAAACAGAGTACGGATTGGTGGAGAAGCGCTTCTGGCTCATGAGTTTCATTATAGGACGCTCAGCGAGCCACAGTTCTCATCTGAAATACTCGCACCCTGTGGCCCCTAAAGTCCCGTGGCACCAAGCAGACAAATGCTCCAAGCCACGCACTCCGGGCCTCAAAAAAGTCTCTCGATGTCGATCCTGGAATTCAGCTCCTTGGGAACCCCCTTGCAGCAAAGCTTTCGCACAGCTCATCCATGAACGACGCTCCGAGCCGTTTTCCTGCGAACCCGACGATAATGCGGACACTTTCCAAAGCCCGCCCTGAGCAACTACTAGGCGGAATCCCCACTCCTGCTGCCTTTGGTGTTATGTACAGTCAATGCGGACACGTTCCGAAATCGACCTGCACGACAATAATGCGGACACTTTCGTATGAGCAAGCTTTAAATGTGGACGCTTTCGAGAGCCAAATGGACATTGGAGTGAGGGAGTATTTTCATACTTATATTGCCACTTCATGCCAGTGGCTAAGAGCCCTAAATAGGAAGTTTCAATTGCTGACGTCGACGGGCCCTTTACGGTATGTAATATGACCTGCAATCCCCGGCCCTTATTTGAATCACATAGTGATTTCGTTGATCAAGATTTCACTGTAGGCCGGCCATCGATCGCCAGCGTAGCGCGATTCTTGGAAGGCTTTGCTCCCGAACTCAAAGCCATCCCAGGGTTCCTGACCATCAGGGGCTATCTGAGGTGTTATGCCGACAACGCGCTTACATAAAGCACGTACCGAGGCCACGTTGAGCGGCTATTTCTCTGGGCGCTGATCGTCCGCCAGAAGCCTGTGCACGAGTTGAAACGGCTCGATGCCGAAGCGTATCTTGAGTTTTGCAAGCACCCGCCAGCCGCTTGGGTTGGGCCAGTCATTCGTAATCGGTTCATTTCAGAAAATGCTTTAAGTAGTGCTGATCAGCCACCGGATCTGGAACTAGTGGCCAACCCTAAATGGAAGCCTTTCACACTGCGCGCCCCGAAACAAAATCGCAGCCTAAGTGAAGTGCTGCGGGCAATTCGTCGACCGACTATCACTCATCAACCGGTAGCATGAGCAATGTATTTAAGACTGCAAACGGCTTTTATGAATATCTAGTGGAAGAAGAAATCGCTAGTTCGAATCCGTTTCGCAAGGTTACTAAAAAGGGGCAGTACAGTTCATCTCAGCTAGAATCCAGCACTTCTTGGGCGTTAACCCCTTTGCAATGGGATTATGTGATTGATACTGCAGAATTCATAGCCGCTGCTGACCCAAGGAACCATGAGCGCACCCTATATGTGCCTGTTACGATGTTCAGCATGTACTTGCGCATATCAGACATCTTAGGGCGTACCAACTGGCAGCCCACCATGGGGGACTTTCGTCTAGATGCTGATAGGAACTGGTGGTGCCATGTTGTGGGTAAGGGCAACAAGTCTGGAAAACTCGCAGTGCGTGATGAGTATGTAACGAAGTATCTCAGCAGGTACCGTACTTTCAGTGGACTGAGTCCATTGCCTACTTAACAGGAGAAAACTCCACTCCTGAAAACGCTAAGCGGTCGCCCAGGCCTCTCGGATCGACAGGTGCGCGCCCTCCTCCAAACTTTTTTTGACCAAGCGCTCGTCAGAATGCGTGAAGAAGGACGTGAGCATTATGAAATGGCCAGCCTGCGCGTAGCATCATCGCACTGGCTACGTCATACCTCGGCGACCTTTGATGCGCCGTTCAGAAACGCGAAGGATCTCCAGTACGACCTGAGGCATTCCAACCTGGCGACTACCCAGAACACTTACTACCACTCACATGATCAAGCGAGCGCGGTCGGTCAAGCACTTAGGAACGCGAGACAGAGGCTGATGCTGCGCTGCCCTGCTCTTGCGTCACCATCTTGATACTGCTAATCACAGCGTCAACAGTAGTGCCCGGGCGTCTCCCTGCTTGAGCTTCAGCGTACGAGTAGCCGGGCGGCGGAAAACGGCCTGAGCGTTGATACGTACCCTTTATGTCCGCCAAGCCCTGGCCCGCCATAGCATCGTGGGTAAAAGGGCCAATTCGAGATCACTTCTGATTGCGACCATGCTGGCAGAAGCTTTGCCATCAAGCGCTTTGAGTGGGTGAGACACCCAGCGCATCGATGCATCAAGATCGCCGTTACACAAGCTTTTAGCTGCCTCGAGCACTTCTAGGTAACGGTCGTGTTGACCAAGGGACAAAGTGCTCATGTGAAAGCGCGCTCCGCTTTGGCTATGCCTCACGCCGGAGGTGTGCCGGCGTCGAGCTGTGATTATTGTCGATCGCTGACGGTGCTGTTCCGGTATTACGGCCGGAGCAGATCCTGTTCTACATGGCGATTGCCCGGTTCTCTGCCATAAAAATTTCCCACCTCAGGTCACTGAGCCAGTTTCAAAAGAACCCGGATGGTGTCTGGGTTTTCGACAATAGCTTGGTGTCCACAACAATGATGGAGCTTTCCCAAGAGTTCTCCGCCCACTTGGAGCGTTACCTCCAATGGTACGGCATTGACCCCAACGAGCCGCTGCCATCGGTGCCTGCGTTCCCAACCAACGATGGTAGCCAGAGCTATCTGCCGGATGCTCTCCATGAACACCAAGTCGAATGTGGTAAACGACTGGCGGATGCGGCTTGCACTTGTGCAGATGCGGCGATCTCAAGAGCCGAAAGGAAGTTCAGGCACATGATGTTCACAACGATTCGTAGATCTACGATCTTCACTCACAAGGCCAGAAAGTCTGAGTATCAACTCCAGCGTTATTACAAGCGAGTTCAAAGGGCCAGGTAGGTTTGCTTGCGGGGTTTGACCCGCGATGGACGAGCTCGGTTGCACAGGGGTTGTAGGGCGTGGCTCTACGAGCTCGGCTGTCGTGAATCAAGCCTCCCCCGAGGCGGTCGTCTTGACCCTGCGGGCTTCCATCCTCACGCCTACGCGCTCCGCTTGCCTGAGGCGCATGATGATAGCAGTAGGGGGCAGGCTCATCCTGAAACCGGTTACCGTGGTGCGCCCTCGCCCTCGCCCTCCCCCGTCGTGTCGCGCTTCATTTCTCTAAGTACACGGCTGCGGTGGGTATAAGCCCCAGCGGAGCCTTGTTCCTGGCCTTCAAATGAGAGGCAAGCTTGGTCAGTCCGAAGCGCGCGGCTTGAGCGGCTAATTCGCTGAGCGCTCATTGGCAATTGTCGGTAGCGAATCAACCGTCGAAGGGTGCGGGGGGCTACACCCGACGCCAATGACCTACCTCACAGTCTTGATGAGTGGGTGTTCGCGGCGCAGCTGAATGGAAACCATCTTGAAGCAACCAGTAATTGCAAAAAGCGTGGCGCAGGCAGCGACGTAAGGAAACGACTCAAAGAACTCCATGCCTTGGATAACCTCACTTGTGGCCGCCGCGAGTTCCCACAGACTCCTGCTTGCCATGGCCACACATCCTGGAATGAGCACCCAAGCGCCAAGCACCTTTGCTTGTCGGCTTTGCGTGTATTTGAACAGCTCACGTAAGATTTTCACTTTGGATCTCCAATGGGTTTCGAGGGTTATCAGATTGCCTCACATGCCGGACGATGGCGAATCAAAATAGGGTGTCAAAATTCACTCTCAGGTCGGCCACTCCCCACTCGGATAAAGCGCAATTTTCCACCTTTTTCTCCCTGCAGGCGCTGAACCCCTTTTTGAACAGATTTACGAGTCACGACCGCGTGAAACCATGACCTAGGCGATGGAGTGGAAATTATAACGGCTAAGGCTTTGATCAGCTCCCAAGACACTGCGATGCCGGATCGACCGAGGCATGAGCTTTTTGCCACATAATAGCCCTAGGCGTCACATGTATGCTGAACGTATTGCAAGTTGATCTAAGATGCGTTGGATGCATCCTCTTTCCTGGCCAGAATCTCTTCCCGGGCAGGGGCCAGGATGTCCAAACAGCTTTTTGTCAGATTCTCATGCTCCATCAGCATCTCTGCCAAAGCCTTCCCAATAATCTGAAACCTATCGCAGGCCTCATCATCTTTTGCACGATCTGCAATATGTGACGCAGCTACGCAATAGAACTGAATCGCATTGGTCGCTAGATAAAAAGAAAATGAAATTTTTTCAGCTCGATGCCCATCAAACTGCTCCCTTTTCTCCTCATCACTAACCGGAAGTGCCTCCGAAAAGAATCGGTTAAACAGGTCATTGCTAAAGCTATGCGTGGAATCCGAAGCAGGTGCAAAAAGTACATGGTAGCCATATTCGTACCCGGTATCTCTAAATCGACTGTAGGCATCGGGCCACCCTTTGACACCCTTGGAGTCCAGATCGCCAAACATGCCTCGGATCAAATTCAGCGACTGCTCAAAGTCAGAAGACCTCTCAATACTCTCAGCATCATTACTTCTTACTGCGTAACGATTCCACTTCCGCGCCCGCTCCTTGGCCGTATTGAAATAATTCAGGAAAAGGGACTTCGGAGTATTTGACGTAAAGTCCTTATTAAAAAATATCATATTTATTGAGTTCTCAAGTGACGTACGAGACAAGGTCTCCGCCGCAGAGTAGCTTCCTATTTTCAAACCTTGAAGCATCGCCCTATTGAGATCTTCGACAATCTCCGCTGTAGCGTAACAGCACACTCTTGTAGGCATTTTGAAGTCGCCCATATCAGTCAAACTGACTTTATGCAAGGTCTCCTCAATATGACGCTGCAGTTCCTCTAGAGCCGGCAGATGGCGGGCATGCTGCAAATGTGGTTGTGTGAAATGCTTTTCTCTGTCAAAGCCATCCATATCTAACCCTAATACCTCAAAATTACACAGGCAAGGCGACTGGCTGTAGCTTGCGGTCTAGCCGCCATTCCAGCCTGGCCTTGTTAAAACGTCACTTCTCGCAAGCTCAACCTAGCAACCCTGACAGTGTCCGCAAGATCTTGACTAGTCACGCAGTCCAACATGCAAGCGGAGCGCGCAGTCGTGAGGATGGAAGCCCGAAGGGCCAAGACCGGCGCTGTTTACCGGGCTTGGTTCACGACAGCCGTCCCCGCAGGGGCACGTCCAAAATAAAGCAGATGATAACGCCCATCTGGCCGCCGTCCAATCATACAGCGGCTCTCCAGACGGCGGCGAAACGCTCAAGGGAATCTATTACAAGCTGGGGTTCCGGCAGCTCAAGGCTCTATCTGGGCCGATCACCTTAGTCAGGTGGGAGGACACAACCGAATACATGCTCCTCAATGCTAAGCGAGCCTCGGAGCTGATTGAGGAAAACAGCTGCTACCGGATGTCAAACCACCGGCAAGATGACGGGTGCACCGCTCGGACATTCAGTCAGTTACGCGACCCTTTCGCCAAGTGTGGAACTGGGCGCTGACAGGATGCCTGGTTCGTTGCTTGCTTCTTTGCTTGTTGCTTGGTCGTTGGGAGGTGTAGCAACAGGATTGAGCTCTTTCCGCTACGCCAATGACCCTGAACATCAATGGGAATGGGGCTTTCACAAGCATGCAGCTGAAGGCGTGTTGTCTTTATGGTGTGCAGCAGAGCGCAGTAGTGAATCGCCCTTGGTTTCCTAGACACTCTCCAAGCTCAGAAAATAGCGTTTCTCATACTCTACTGGCGACAGCTGCATAGCACCGCTGTGTCGACGCTTGGGGTTATAGAACATCTCGATGTAATCGAAAACATCACTTCGGGCTTCGTCACGCGTTGCGTAGATTTTTCGTCGGATTCGCTCCCGCTTCAAAAGCTGGAAAAAGCTCTCGGCTACGGCATTGTCGTGGCAGTTCCCCCGTCGGCTCATGCTGCTGATCACATTATTGGCCTTCAGGAAGCTCTGCCAATCTGAGCTACTGAACTGACTGCCTTGGTCTGAGTGAATCATCACTTGCTGCTGTGGCTTGCGTCGCCACACGGCCATCAGCATGGCGTCGATGACCAGGTCGCTGCTCATCCTGGGCTTCATTGACCAACCAATGACTTGGCGGGAGAACAGATCCAGCACTACCGCCAGGTACAGCCACCCTTCATAGGTGCGGATGTAGGTGATGTCGGTCACCCAGACTTTATTCGGCTCACTGACCTTGAACTGCCGGGCCAGATAGTTGGGGGATGCCACTGTTGGTTTTCCGCCATAAAACCCAGTACGACGGCGATAGCCCGTTTGCGAACGCAGCCCCTCTGCCTGCATCAAGCGACCGACTCGATTTCGCCCACAGATCTCTCCTAGCTCTCGCAGGTCATCGTGAATCTTGCGATAGCCATACACGCCGCCGCTTTCTAACCAGGCCTGCTTGATCAAGCCAAGCAGGCGCTGATCTTCTTTGGCTCGGGCAGATTGAGGTTGGGCCAACCAAGCGTAGTAGCCGCAGGGATGCACCTTGAGGGTTTGGCAAAGGCGCCGCACCGGGTAATTCGTCGAGTGCTTCTTGATGAAGGCGTACTTCAGTTGCACTCCTTGGCAAAGTACGCGGCGGCCTTTTTTAAGATGTCTCGCTCTTCAGTCACGCGCTTGAGTTCAGCGCGAAGCTTGCGCAGTTCGGCTTGCTGGTCATCGTCCTGCTGACGCTGCTCTCGGGTTTGCTGTAGAGCTTGATCCAGGCGTAGAGGCTGTGAACGGACATGCCCAGGCGCTGGGCAACATCGGCGACTGGCTTGCCTTTCTCGGTCACTTGCTTGACCGCTTCGATCTTGAATTCTTCAGGGTAACGCTGACGACTCATGGCACCTCCTATTTGGGCCTCATTATAAGGCTTGGAGGTGTCTACGAAATCAGGGGCGATTCACTTGGACGTAAAGCCTCAATCACACTCCCGGCACGACGTCTGGATGACTTAGATGATTGGCTGAGACAAGCACGTCCGACCTTATCTCAGTGAGTATCATTCATGTGAGACTCACGATGCCGCAATGGGCCAAAGCAGCGAGCGACAAACCCCCATCCGCGAAACAGGCTCACTCGCCTGATCCTGAAGCTACCGTCTCCTTTGGACGATAAGGAGGCAGATGGCCAAAAACGATCAACTGCTGGACATGATTGCGCAATATTAGGTAGTGCGCTATAAAATAGCGCGATATCATGCTGCTGACGTGAGATACGTCCGGGCGATGAGGAAATTTAGAGTGGACTTACTGACACCCCTGTACCAAACCCGGGTCTCGGCAGTCGGAGGCAGCTGCGGTGTAATCCGTAGCGACGATGATGTGCTCGCGCTTCCATATTCCATACCCGCGGGGTTAGGCGGCGAACGCGAAGGGACTACCTCCGAACAGTTATTTGCTGCCAGCTATGCCGCCTGCTTCAGCGCGACGGTTGTGCAGGTCATTCATACCCAAGCCATCAAGGTGCTCGGAAATGACATTGAGGTGATTGCCCAAATAGATGTCAATCCTGATGCCCGGGGCAGTCTAGGGTTTTCAGTAACGCTGGAAGTGAAGGTTGCGGGTCTTGATCAAGCAACTGCAAACACAGTAGTAGCGGCGGCGCATAAAGTGTGCCCCTACTCGAACGCTATTAAGGGCAATATCGATGTCCGGTTTTTGGTGACCGTAAGGTAACGAACAGGCGCATCGTCATTGTTGTTATCTAACTGATTATGTGTAGAGGCTTATGAAATCAAGCGTCCTAGCTCCAATTGATGCCTATTCGGATGCAACGACGGACGGCGCCGGTAAAGAGCTCTCTTTCGCCTTGTATGGCGCCGCCAACCGCATGGTACGACTCCACAAACCTTTTCTGGAGCCCCTAGAACTCACGTTTCCACAATATCTCGTGCTACTGGAACTGTTCGCCGGTGCGCCTCGCACAGTTGGTGAGCTTGGCGCCAAGTTGAGCATGGAAACCGGCACGCTTACCCCTTTGCTTAAGCGTTTGGAGGTCTCCGGGAAAGTGACCAGAAAGCGGGATGTCACTGACGAGAGGCGAGTAGTCATCGACCTTGCCCCTGCTGGCGCAGCTCTGCGAAAAGCCGTCCTGGCTGTGAGTGGGCAAATCAAAAGCGCTTGCCAACTCGACGAACAAGGAATTCTAGATCTGAAGAAGATACTCGACGCACTCGGCTGGCCCGCTGATAAAGACGCCGCATTTTAACCTTTCGTTTACTAAGAGGTGTTCATGGCGATGCAACCTGATCAATCCGCAACCCAACCGATCCCTGGCAATAAAACAACCTTTGAGGACGCGGTACGTATACGCCGCTCCATTCGAGGTTTTCTCGACAAACCCGTCGCTGAAGATATCATCCACGAGGTTTTGGAGGACGCCCAACACGCACCCTCCAACTGCAATACCCAGCCATGGAACGTCCATATCGTCCGTGGCGATCGGCTCAAGCAGCTCTCTCAATTGCTTCATGCCAAGAACGATGCGGGTGAATTTACCCCGGACTTTTCGTTCGATGTGAACGACTTTTATGGCGAGTATCGGGAGCGCAACAACGCGCTCGGAAAGGCTTATTACGAGGCCATGAATGTGATGCGCGAGGATAAGGAAGCTCGGCATCGCGCGGGTGCGATGAACTATTCATTCTTCAATGCTCCCCAAGTGGCCTTCTTGTTCATGCCATCTTTCGGTGATGACGTTCGAGTAGCCGGCGACATGGGTATGTACGGACAGACATTTCTGTTGTCGCTCGCCGCTCGTAATCTAGGGGGTATCCCACAGACTGCGCTTGGCTTCTTCGCAGAGACGATCCGCGAGTTCCTGGGCATCCCTGAAGAGCTGAAGCTGCTGTTCGGAATATCGTTTGGCTATCCCGATGAAGAGGCTCCAGGCAATCGTGTTCACATGGATCGCGTGCCGCTCGAGACAAGCGTGACCTTTCACTCTTGATTGATCTCCGAGATAGGCAACATTTCATTCCGGCTCCCCGAAACGAAATCTGTGCAAAATCGCGACGTCGTCCGCTATGCCGATCGTCGCGTTTTGGTGACGCATTTACGAAGAGGATCAGCACATGAAGATCGGCATTCTTGGCACTGGCAATATAGGCAAGACGCTCGTTCGCACGCTGGGCGCAGCGGGTCATGGCCTCAAGGTCGCCAATTCGCACGGGCCCGACACCATCGATGCGGACATGCTGAAGAACGACACTCGCGCTGTGACGGCGCAGGAGGCAATCGTTGATGTCGACGTCGTCATTCTCTCCATCCCGCTCAATCGCATCCCCGATGCGGCAAAATTGTTGGCTGCGATCCCGGACGAGACAGTGGTGATCGACACCTCTAACTATTATCCGCATCGCGATGGCAAGATCGACGCAATCGAGGCCGGCCAGGTAGAAAGCTTATGGGTCGCCGAGCAGATTGGCCACCCGATCGCAAAGGCCTGGAACGCAATCGGCGCCGCATCATTCGCAGACAAGGGCAAGCCCGCTGGCGAGCTGGGCCGTATAGCGATCCCCGTCGCAGCGGATCGCGACACAGATCTAGAGGTGACAATGAGGCTGGTCGAGGACAGCGGTCTTGACGCGGTCGCTGCGGGCAACCTGGCGGACTCGTGGCGGCAGCAGCCTGGTTCGCCGGTCTATTGTACCGACCTTAGTAGGGACGAAATTCCGGCGGCACTGGCTGCGGCGGAAAAAGACCGGTTGCCCAAACGCCGTGATTTGGCGGTGGCGGTTATCACTGAGCGCATGAGCGACGGGACGACGAATCCGGATGCGGATTACCTGCCGCGTCTCAACCGCGCGATCTACCACTAGATCGCGCCGCGCCGCACGCCGGCTCTCGGCCGAGCGCGCGGGCGCCCCCCTGGTATGGCAAAGGAGGTTTTATGAAGATTGGCATTTTGGGCACCGGCAATATCGGCCGGACGCTGGTGAAAACGCTTAGCAAGGCGGGCCACGAGGTAAAGGTTGCTAACTCGCGCGGCCCTGAAACGATTGACGCTGACCTGCTCGTGAACGGTGCGCATGCTGCCACCTCCGCCGAGGCAGTTACCGGGGTTGATGTGGTGATCATGGCCACGCAATTCAGCGCCATTCCCAAGATCGCGCCGTTGTTGGCTAGCGTTGCCAGCGATACGGTCGTGATCGATACCTCCAACTACTACCCCAAGCGTGACGGCGTCATTGCGGCTATTGAGGCCGGCCAGACCGAGAGCGCGTGGGTGGCGGAACAGCTCGGTCGTCCGATCGCCAAGGCCTGGAACGCCATCACGTCGGCCTCCTTTGCCGAGAAAGGTGCTCCGACAGGAACGGAGGGCAGGATCGCTATCCCGGTCGCCGCAGATGGCATTCGCGAGCGCGAAGTGGCGATGAGGCTGGTCGATGAAACGGGGCTCGATCCGGTCTACTCCGGCAGCCTTGCAGACTCCTGGCGGCAACAGCCGGGCTCCCCGGTTTACTGCACCGACCTGACACGGGACGAAATCCCTAAAGCGCTCGATGCGACCGAGCGGGCTCGTCTGCCGAAGCGCCGAGATCTGGCGATCGACGCGATCATGGAACGCGTCGGCGATAGCAACACCAATCCGGACTCCGACTATGCCGTGCGGCTGACCCGTGCGCTGTTCATGTGATCGCTGGGCGGCTGGAAATGCTTCGGCCCGTCGCCCCCTCTAATCATAGGAAAACCCCGATGACGACCAATAACACACCCCTCATCTTTCTCATGGGTACCACTGGCCAGACCGGTCGGCATATTCTGGAGGAACTCATATCCGACTCCGGTGGCGCGCGCATTCGGATCGGTGTTCGAAAGCAAAAGGATCTGGAGCGTCTACGCGCCGAGGGGCACGATGCAGTCCTGTTCGATCTCGACGATCCACGCACATTCGGCCCAGCGCTCTATGGCGTCGACCGAATGAACATCCTCACCGGCTACACCATTGCCATGACACATCAGACCAAAACAGTGGTGGATGCAGCGAAGAAGGCGGGGGTGCGGCATATCGTCAACCAGGGCGTATTCGCTGCTGAGGATGCTACAGATTCCAAATATTGCTGGTTCGCGTTGGTCGAAGCCTACATCGAGGCTAGCGGCATCGCCTGGACGCACCTGCATCCAAACGTGTTTCTCGAAAACATGCTCAGCGTATCGCCGCCCATCGGCGGCACCTTCTCGACGTTCTGGGGGGAGAACCGTGTCGGTTACGTCGCGCTTCAGGATCTCGCAGCTGTCACCGCCAAAGTCTTGCGTGACGGCCCGGAACGCCATGGTTCGAAAGACTATTATCTCAGCACCGAAACCATGACCGGCTCGGAGCTGGCCACCGCGTTCAGCGAAGTGCTCGGCCGTTCGATCCGCTGCGAAATGCTCGGGCCGGCGGAGCTTGAGGAGCGGTTCAAAAAGGGTACGGTGCAAGTTGAAGATTGGTACGCTCGCAGCGGGTTCGAACTTCTGACGCAGTTCGCCGACGGACGCATGGGCTACATGGGCACCGTCAAGGACGATGTTCCTTACTTGCTCGGGAGGCCCGCTATTAGAGTTCGTGAGTGGGCGCAGATCCATAAAGCGCAATTGCTCGCTCTAGTCGATCAACCTTCCACCTGAACCGCTCCCCCAAGTGGAATGGCTAAGCTAACAGAGCTGCCCACGCGACCTCTTGAAGGTCTGCTGTGATGACCCGCATCGACTCCGTCTGGCTCGCCACCGTTCAGGGGTGGGGCCTGCCGTGGTAGCGAGCAGGCTTTAGCGGCGCGATGAAAATGCTTCAGTGCTGCCATATTAGCCTAACGGTCTTGCGTCCAGATCAGAAGCGCAATGGATAGATAGCCCAAGACTGACGGTCTACCCCTGCCTTGGTAATGATTAGGCACGCAGTCCGCCGGCCGGGTAGGACGTGATAGAGCATCTCAACGGCTAGTTTTTAACGTTTCAAGCATCGCCTCGGCGGCCAGTGTGTGGACTTTGCGGGTCGGGTGCCATTCATCCCAGTAGTAATGGGCATCTGGATTTTCACACACGGGCTTGATATCTGGATAGGTGGCTTGGCACGGGGTATCCAGATCGGTCAAACCCACAACATCAGGTGCCGAGCGAAGCTTATCGCTGAAAGCCAGATGGTCAAAGTAGGTAATACTGACGTGATGAGCCTTAGCCAGTGTTGTTAGCACGACTGGCAGTTTTTGTTCGAGTATTTGCTGGTATTCTGTTGAATTCTTGACCTGATTACCCTGCACCACAGCCGGCACATGACTCAAATCCGTAGTCCCCACGACCATCAAGTGCTTGGCGCCTGCTCCAATCAGCGTCTCGGCGGCCTTCTGTATGTTCGCCACGCTGTTCTGGCTTAACACGTCAATCGACTCTGGGTGCGAGAAGTCGGCCCATTCAAAAAAGTCGTTGGCTGAGATGAAAATAAAATAGAGCGCGTTGGGATCCGCTTTATGCGTTTGAGCGGCTTGCAGATGATCGGTGATTTGGCCGAAAACCCCAGTGTCGCGAGATGGCTCCATCCAGGCATAATAGTTGCCGTTGCCGCTCTTGGCGCCGCCAATCCCGTAGTCGGTTAAGGGGGTTTTCAAGGCGTGAGCCAAGACCTCTACGGCGGTGAGGCCATTGCTCCATCGCCCCTTCCAATACAGCGAACCGGGTAGCTCCTGGGCATCTTTGACCTTCTTCGTGGCCAATGTTCTAGTGAAGGTTTCACCCGCACCATTGTCAGAGTAGCTGTCACCGAAAGCATAGAGATGGTCGTAGCTGGAGGCGCCAAAGGCAGTTGATGCAGCCAGTGTTAATAGAGCGAGCAAGCAAGCGCGTCGAGGCATTGAAAGTCTCCTAGGTTGTCACCCCAGACTACCGGCGGCGACGTTTTATCTCGCCACGGTTGCGACCTATGTTTAGCAGAGTACGCAAAAACTGTCCCGTTCGCGACAAGTGGTAGCGGGTGAGCCAAGCTGCGAGAGGCGCAGTCTTATGTTCTGTAAGGAAAATCCGAGCGACTATGGACGCAGGTGGGAGAAGCCGGTCGCGGTTTTGCTGTCGTTACCGACGAAGTCCGCGCACTCGCCCATCGCACTCAGCAATCCACGCGAGAAATCGAAGTGATGGTGAGCGGTATCCGGGAAGTCAGCGCCCGGGCACAAGCTACGCTGGATTGAGCTGGCAGCCTCTACTTGCCCCGTTGCTGCAGTGACCTATTGTTGCCCTACCTGCGCGCGGCCCTAGAGCAGCGTCAGGTTCAGCATCACTTCCCTCGGCACGCGATACCTCAAATACGCCATCGCACGGCGCGCAGACTTCGGCCGCCCCCTTGTCAGCTTCGAGCTCCACGATCGCTCGTTCTTTGTAACGTTGTCGCCGGCTTATTTAATCCAAGTTCACAAAGCCTCATTGGTACCCTGCCATTGGAGCTGCCCCTGGCACCGACCTCGTCGCATCTGGAAACACTACAATAGACGCGTCTACCCGCGTACGTGAGGTACTTTTTTACTAGCAAGATGTACCGAGCCCCTGATAAAACCGTTAGCTAAAAATGACGCAGCTTTACCCACTCACTGACTGCCTCAGCAAATTCCATGAGTGCAACGACGATCATCCAGGAGGGAGAAAATGGCAATTGACCGACGAACGCTGCTGCAGCTGGGCTCACTGGCAGGCGCAAGCCTTGTACTTCCCACTATGGCATCCGAACCTATTCTCTCTGACACCCAGACGCGGCTGCTGATACGCAACGCGACAGTCATCACCATGGATCCTACGGCGGGCGATTTAACGGATACAGACGTGCTGATTGAACATGGAAGAATCCGCCAAATCGGCAAGGCGCTGAACGCAAACGGGGCTGAGATCATTGATGCCTCTGACATGATCGTCACCCCAGGCTTAGTAGATAGCCATTGGCACTTGTGGAATAGCCTACTTCGAAACAGCGCCCCCATACCTGGAGGCCCGGCATTTTTTGCCACTCAGCAGGCTACGAGTAAGCGCTTTACTCCTGCCCTTACGGAGCTGAGCGTACGCCTTGGACTTGCTGAAGCTATCCACGCGGGCATCACGACTGTGAACAGTTGGTCGCACAACATCCGTGACCCGGAGTTTGCCCAAGCAGAGCTTCGAGCATTGACGTCGAGCGGTCTTCGGGCGCGATTGTGGTATGGCTACGCACAGGATCTCCCGGCATCCGCGCCTATGGATTTCACCGACATTCAACGCGTTCAGAAACAGCTGAAAGATCCGCCCCTTGCTCGTATCGACCTGGGCTTGGCCATCCGCGGCCCGGAACGCACAAAGCCTAACATTTGGCAGGAGGAGTTTGCTTTCGCTAAGGCACACGCTTTGCCGGTTTCCACTCACATCGCAGTCACTGCGCAGACCCAAGAGAAAAAGGCCGTGCAGCAGTTAGCAGATCGAGGTCTGCTCACCCCTGCCCTGCAGTTGGTTCACGCCACGCATGCGGATCAAGAGGATTTCAAAAGCATCGCCGCGGGGGTACCTCGGTCTGCATCACGCCATTGACAGAAATGCGTGTTGGCTATGGCTTGCCGCCGGTTGCGGCACTTCACCAAGCCAAATTACCCGTAACACTTGGCATCGATACCTTGGTACTAGGCGGTAACGCCAATCCGTTCATGATCATGCAGACATGCCTTAATCTTGCGATCGCCACCACTGGTAACGAACAGCAAATGGTTGCACGTGATGCACTGCACTGGGCGACTCAAGGCGCTGCTGATGCCATGGGCTTAGGAGGTGAGATAGGATCGGTCAGCGTCGGGAAACGTGCAGACCTCGTCCTTATCAGCACGAAAACACTGGGCATGTTCCCAGTGAATGATCCAGTGACCAGCGTCGTTCAATCCGCTACACCAGCCGATGTTAATACGGTGATTGCAGATGGCCGAATAATCAAACGCGACGGGCGGTTGATCGGCATTGATCTCGCAGCACTGGCTTCGCAAGCCTCAAAGGGCGCACGGCAACTCCTCTAGAGCGCCACGTGTTCGCAAAGAGAAGAATGCGATAACGCTCGAGGATGGGCGGTCACGGCGGGCAATGCACATCAGCTCATTTCTAGATGTGGGTGTGTAACCGTGCCGTCATCGCGTCACCGAGCTCGATCGAAGGAACAGCTTCGAGGGTGCGCCGCGCGTCGAGCCCTTGGCGCATTCTTCCAGCATCGAGAATTTGTCCCTCCAAACTCAGGGTAGCAAAGATCTGGCAGCAAAGTTCACGCCAACGGAGAGTTGGCGAATAGACTAGCCGCTGAACCTGTTGGTTGAGCGCGCTAGTCTTACGTTCGGACTGTTTGACTCAGTAGCCCTGCTTGCTGACGCATGCGACCTTCAGCCACCGCGGGAACCAAGCTTTGGAAAGTAGCCAACCATCTACAGAGAACTTGCCGGCTCCTGTGGCCATCACGCCGCCGAAGACGACGAGCAACAGCATCACATACTCCCATCCGCCACCGCCGGCTGAAGCCCAGGCATAGCCACGTGTCCATTCGCCACCGAAACCGATAGTCGCTACCAAGAAGTACAAGGTACTCATCAGCGCCCCCAACCTAGCGAAAACACCGAGCCCAACACTAATCGCCGACGCCAATTCAATAAGACCTCCCAGCACCACAAAAAAAGCGGCACCTTCCACAAGGCCGACGGCTTGAAACCCTTTCTCCATGTGGTGGAACGAAGAAAATCCACCGAAGAGTTTCTCTGTAGCGTGACACAGCTCGTTCAGGCCAAAGCACATGCGCACGACAGTGAACTGCCACACCAAGGACGCAAGCCATGCGCCAGACTTTCTATGCTCGGAGCGCAAGTCGTTGGCTACACAGTCTACAAATTGAAAAAACAGAGGAATGGCACATAGACCGCTTATGATCATCTGCAACTGTGCCCCGTTGATTGCGGCAATACGCCAAGCGATGAGGAAGGAAAGCAAGGATATGAGATAGCCCACGGTAAATAGGCGAGGTGTAATCAGGACGGCCGCGGCCAGGGAAAGCAGCAGCCAGATAGAGCAGAACCATGCCGCCAGATCCGGAATAGACTGCTGCATCCAACCACAATAAACAGAACTCACAAAGCAAATGGCAAGCGCAAGAACCGAGAAGCGATTATCGACCATTCCCGGTTTGAGGCTTTGGTAGTTCGTGGCGCTAGCGCCATCGACGACCGGCCGGCTAATAGCTAGCTGATTCATACATGACCTATGACTGGGTATGGCGCGCTCCTAGGCAGGAAGCGCGCAATGAGTGGTTGAGTGATTAACGCGCAGGGACAGTCGTGGCGTGATCACTTTCCGATGGATTCAGAGGCTCCTCTGGCCGACGTAGAGGGCCGACGACGAGCAGGTAGCTTAAGAATGCCCCCGCAGCATTCAAAGCAACGTAGATCAGTGCGCCGTTGAAAGATCCCATGGACTGAACCAGATAGCCGATAACGATTGGCGTCACGATGCCGGCGAGACTCCCAAAGGTGTTGAAGATTGCGCCATTAAGCCCAGCGCTGGTCTTTGGCGAGACATCGGAAATGATTGCCCAACCCAGTGCCCCAACACCTTTGCCGAAAAATGCCAATGCCATGAATAGCACTACCAACCAGTCGCTCTCAACGTAGTTACACAGGATCATGCTCATCGACAGCACCATACCGATGAAGATCGGCAGCTTGCGGGCCAGCGTCAGTGACACCCCGCGGCGAAGCATCCAGTCACTGATGACTCCTCCAAAGATTCCGCCGATGAAACCGCAAATGGCTGGGACGGCTGCCATTAGGCCCGCATCGAGCAATGACAGTCCGCGCTGCTGAACTAGATAAACTGGGAACCAGGTCAGGAAGAAAAACGTCATTGTGCTGATGCAGAACTGTGCGATGTAGATCCCCAGATACATCCTTTGCCCCAAAAGCGCTCGAGCATTCTTCCAGGTTTCACCCGGACTGCTCTTAACAGCAGATCCAGGGCGCTCAGTGAGGCTAGCCCCTCCACGACGAATGTGGTCGAGCTCCTCCTGACTGATGCTCGGATGATCGCTTGGGGCTTTGATACGCCAGATGAAGATAAAGCCGATCGCAACACCTACCGCGCCCATCACGTAGAAAATCCATGGCCACCCCCAACGCGTCGAGATCCATGCCAGCAACGGTGTGAACACCACCGCGGCGAAGTATTGCGAAGAGTTGAAGATTGCCGTTGCCGTTCCGCGCTCAGCGGATGGGAACCACATCGAAACGATCTTGCTGTTGGCAGGAAAGCACGGTGCCTCAGCGGCCCCTACAAAGAACCTGAGGACAAACACTGCAAGAAATGCCAAACCGACAGGCATTAAAGCGACTGTACCAATGGCCGCAGTGAAGACAGACCAGGCGACAATGGCCAATCCGAGTACCTTGATACTGCCGAAGCGGTCAATGGCCAAGCCGCCAGGCAACTGCAGAAGCATGTACGCCCAACCGAACGCGGAAAACAACCAGCCCATTTGCGCGTGCCCGAGCCCCAACTCCTGAGAGATGCTTGCACCGGCAATCGAGAGCGTGGCGCGATCACCCTGGTTGATGATCATCATGATGAAGAGAAGAGCGATCACCTCATACCGGCGATGCTCTGGAAAGAAGCGACGAAGAGAAGCTGTTTTTTTCATTGTCATTCTCGATGCCGGAGGGTGTTCCGGCAGGTGGGCCTGCCAGAATCTATGGCCTTAGATGGATGTTTGCCGAATGATTGCATCAGCCCGCTGCTTTACTTCAGGGCGCAGGGCAGTGCCCAGTCCAGACCGAGTCGGAGCTGCAGCAAAACCTTTCTCAATCTCCGGCAGATGGGTCACCAGCTCCCCGTACCATGTCGAAAGCGACGCACGAACGACTTCTTGCAGCACGGCAGTAGGTGCATGCAACGCCAACTGCAGACCGGCAAATAGCGCGACAGGGCCGGTGCAGTCATGCGGGGCTAGAGGCTTGTTGTAGGCTTGGGCCAGGGCAGCAATCTTGCGTCCCTCTGTGAAACCTCCGCACCAAACCAGATCAAGCATCAGGTAATCCAAACTGCCGGCATTGAGCAGATCCCGGTAGGCAACCGCCCCCCCCAGTGTTTCGCTAGCGCAGATGGGTACCCGTGTGCGACTGCGCAAATCTGCGAGCGCCTGTGCGTCGTCCATCTTGCACAACGGGTCTTCGACCCAGTACACATCGTAAGACTCCAACGCCTGACAGATGCGCAGTGCGGCTGCGCTATCCCACAAGCTGTGAAGCTCGCACATCACCTCAATTTGAGTACCTACCGCTTCACGGATCTTGCGGAAGACTTCAGCACCCTGCTCCACCTCAGCCAGAGTGATGGTATTGGCACCCTGTTGACGTGCGAAGCGGTCAAATGGCCAGATCTTCATGGCCGAATAGCCTTCTTCGACCAAGCTGATCGCCAGGCCTGCCGGATCCCGCTCGAATGCGAGCTGATCATCGTATGGGCCCTGTGCACGATCGCTATCAGCGATCTCTCGGCGAGCGCCTTGTTGGGTGTTGAATTCGTATCCGGCACAGGTGTTGTAGACGCGAATACGATCACGGCAAGCGCCACCCAGCGCCTCATGGATCGGAATACCGTGTCGCTGACCTTTCAAGTCCCATAGCGCAATATCAATCGCACTGGCTGCGCGAATTTCCGCACTGGCACTGTGGTACCCCACATAGGGCGTTGTGAGCTCAAGCGCGATTGCTTCGATGTGGCGCGAATCTCGACCAATCAGACCTGGTGCGATTAGCTCGTGGATCGCGGCCTCCACGGTAGCGGCGCCGCGGAAGGTTTCGCCCAGGCCGACCAATCCTTCATCCGTTTCAATTTCGACCCACACGAGCTTGGGTCTTTCTGGCAGGCGCAGCGTTCTAACGCAGGTGATTTTGGACATTATTGTAATCCCTGATGGCGAAAATAAATGATATCGTTACCATTTTTGGCAAAACCCTAACGCACTTACTCAGGGACAACAAGCATTTTCAGAAAAAATGATTATCATTTATGACGGATTGACGCCCGACTAGGTATGGGAGCCGTGCTTCCCCTTTCAACCAAATGAAACCCTACGTCTACTACGCATGCAGCCGACGCGGCTCCCTTCATACGATCCAGCAACATGTCGGCAGCCCTATCCCCTATGAGGGTGCCATCGACCTTGACTGTGGAAAGAGCGGGGAATGTATGAGCCGCAAAATTCATGTCGCCAAAACCCATGACACCTAATTCGTAAGGCACCTGAAGTCCGCGCGCCGCAGCTTCGGTGAGCACGCCATGCGCAATCGTGTCTGATGTGCAGACCACAGCCAACGGGTCAGCAGGGCCAGTAGGATTTTCCTCAAGCAACGCACTTAGCCCCTCTCGGCCGAAGGCAAGTGAAGGTGCACCAGGTGAGATATGACGCGCGATCTGAGTGATCCCATGCGCTTCGAGGGCTTTGAGAAAACTGTCAGCTCGACGTAGTCCTCGTGGATCGTCAACTGCCAACAGCCCGAAGCGGCGGTACCCTTGACCGATTAGATCGAGGGCTACCGCCCGCCCCGCCTCTTCGTGAGAGAACCCCACAAGCATATCGATCGGCTCTGAGCTCAGATCCCATGTTTCGACGACAGGGATACCTGCGACCCTGAGCCGATTCCGACACGCCAGCGTGTGAAGTGTGCCAGTAAGGATGATGCCATCAGGGCGGCGACTGAGGATTACTTCCAGCAATTCCTCCTCTTGTTGCCTCTGATGTCCTGAGACCCCCAGCAACACCTGATAACCGGCCTGCGCGAGCCGGGCACTGATGGCCTGAAAGGTATCGGAAAACAGGGGGTTGGTTACCATTGGCAGGACAACTGCAACGAGGCGAGTTCTGCTGGAGCGAAGCGCTCCAGCTAATCGGTTGTGCACATATCCGGTCTGATCGATAGCAAGCTGCACCTTGGCGCGCGTAGCGGCTTTGACGGCTTCAGGGCTGTTTAGGTAGCGAGAGACAGTCATGGGCGCGACACCAGCCAAGCGAGCAACGTCACTCAACGTGACGGAGCCGCGGTTCTTAATACTGCCTAGGCCTGATGACTCCACCATTTCGCTATCAATATCCGTGCTTGATCATGAACGTGGCGGTGATGCTAACAGCGATTGCGAAGTGATGGCGAGACTACTCCCTCCTACGCTTCCGGGGCCTTGACGATTCAAAATCACAAAACGGGTATTGAGAGCGCTCTCTTTTACCTGTTATTGTTTCTGCGTAATCTTGGACTGCGTAGGGTGATCAGGGCCTGGTTACCCTCCTCGTTTCGATCTGACACACGCGACCAATCTCCAGCCAATAACAACAAGGAGGTTCATCATGCTAGACGTCTTCAAAAAATCCCGGGCAGCCTTGCTTAGTCTTGGCATTGCCTCAGCTGCGGCAGCGTACAGCCATGTCAGTCTCGCTGACGAAGGCCCACTCCATTACCTGAACATTCAAACGATCCATCCTCAGACTCGCCAGGCGTTCATTGAAGCGATGCGCCACAACGCAACACAGAGCCGTGAGGAAGCTGCGAACATCGTGTTTGACGTGGCGGACATCGGCGGATCCGAGCCAACGCTCGTGCTCTTCGAAAGCTGGCGAGATGCGGCCGGCTACCAACAACACGAAGCCTCAGCACACGTTGCCCCGGTACTGGCGTTGGTGCCTACCTCATTTGCCGAGCCAGAACGCAAGTACCTCTTGCAGAACGTGCCCGGCCTCCCGGCGCCTTCTCGCAAGGTGATAGACACCCCTTCTGATACACGCAACTTTGTGCATCGCTTCGAAGTCGCGGCAAACCAGCGAGAGGCGTTCCTCGGTGCAGCTGCATCGTCGATAAACCATGCACGTCAACAGCCAGGGAATCGGGTGTTCGATATCTACCAGCAGCAGGACAATGCGAACGCTTTTGTGATCTACCAACGCTGGTCTGACACTCAAGCCTACCTTGACTACGCTGCGCTTCCGTCAGCCGCCGCCTTCAATGACACCATCCAGGCTGCTCAGTCAGGAGAGGCTGAACGACTGGATCTTCACGATCGCATAGTCCGCTAATCTACATCTCAGACCTAATCACACTGGCCGAAATGGTAACGTTCCCACATACATATAAGGGATCTTCGGGCTTTGAGCATCGCCCCGATAAGACTTGATAAAAAATGGAGATGTAAAAATGCAACATCGGACACTTTTCAAGAAAGCTATTCTGGCTGCCGCCCTGCTTCCCGCTCTCAGTTTTGCTGCCACCGATGATCGACTCAACACAGAGGTAACCGTCACCACGATCACCAACGCCGTCACGGCTACTGAGGATGGAACCTTGTTCGCCGGCCTACCTCGTTGGCATGCCACCAAACATACTCCCTCGCTCGTGCGCGTAGATGGCCCAACGAAGCTCACACCATTCCCTGGCGGCTCCTGGAATGAATGGTCGTCCGGAAAGGACGCGTCCAACGCGTTTGTCCAGGTCAACTCGGTACACGTGTTCGATGACGACACCGTCTGGATCGTCGACCAGGGCGCTCCTGACAACAAGTCGACACTGCCTGGCGCAGCCAAAGTCGTGCAGTTTGATCGCAAAAGCGGAACGGCATTGCAGGTGTTCCGTTTCAATGAACAGATCTTGCCACCAGGCGCTGTTATGAACGATCTACGCGTGTTCGACGGCAAGCTGTATATCACCGATGCAGGAGCTGGAGCGCTGATCGTTCACGACCTCAAGACGGGTGAAACCCTGCGTCGATTGGACAAGCGCCCTTTCCTGCGCCAAGCGGCAGACCGCCCCATCAAGGCCACTGGGGGACGGTTGTATGAGGACGAAAAAGGGGTTAGACCTGAAGTTCACGCCGACATGCTGGAGGTTACTCCGGACGGCAGATGGCTGCTGTTCTCGACGCCTAGCAGCCCGATGTACAAAATCCCCACCAAACTGCTCAATGATCCTTCAGTCACTGATGACGAGCTGGAAAAACACATAGAAGTTGCGTTCGACAAAGGCACCATCAATGGCACCGCTATCGACTCGCTGGGTAACGTCTACCTCGGACTGGTAGAAACCCGAAGCATTGAAGTCGTTGCGCCGGACGGCCGACGCGCGACTCTCATCCAGGATGACCGCCTCATCGGGCCTGACGCGTTATTCATCGATGCCAAGCGCCGCCTTCTCATCCCCGCGTCCCAAGGAGAGCTGATGGCAAACTTCAATCGCGGGGTGGACGCCACCTCCGGCGAGTTCCACATCTACTCGCTGCAGTTGCCGGACTCGGTGGAGGGCATCAAGCTCGGTCAATCGATGTCGTTCCGCAGATGAGTGCGCGGTTGACGCCCTGAATCCGATGTAGTGCTGCTTGAGGGTAACCGGATCATCATTAACACCCGGTTACACCTCCTACAGGAGAAGGCTGTACTGTCTGGCCGGCACACCTTATAGTCGTGCCGCCATGAATAAGCCATTCATTACACTTGATGACGTTGCTCTCGCCGCGGGCATGTCTCGCGCTCAAACCTCTCGCGCCCTGCGAGGGGATCCTGGCGTTCGTCCCGAAACCCGAGATCGCATCGCCAAAATTGCCGCCGGCCTCGGGTACCGCCCAAACTTGGCTGCACGCAGCTTAGTCAGCGCGCACTCCTCTATGGTGGGATTGCTGATTGGCGATCCGAATAACCCGTTTCATATCGAGATGGCCCAGTCGATCGACAGAGCCTTAATCGCTGCGGGTTTTGAGCCTATCACGACCCTACGAGCCGCTGATGATGCATCTATCACTAGCGCCGTCGAACGCTTGCTGAGGCTCAGAGCTGCGGGTGTGATTCTGATCGCAAACTCTCTCTCGACCAAAGTGATCGGTGAAATAGCTGAAAAACTGCCGTGCGTGTACCTGGGAAGCCTATGGATCAAACACCCTCGTGTTACGACCATTACGGTCGATGACAGTGACGGTATTCGTCAGGCCATGGAGCATCTTTTCGCGCTCGGCCATCGGCGCATCGCTCATCTCGGCGGTGGAAGTGAGGCCTCAGCGCGCGAACGAACCAAGGCCTACTGCGACGCCATGGCCGATAAAGGCCTGGAGCCGTTCTATCTGCGGGGCACTCATGATGCTGCTTCAGGCCGCCGCGGTGTCGACATTCTCTTCAGCGATCCAGAACCGCCGACAGCAATCGTCGCATCCAATGACTACCTCGCACTTGGCATCCTCGACCGCTTGCGAGGAATGGGCCTGGCAGTTCCGGAAGACGTTTCGGTCATTGGCTTCGATGACATTCCGAGCGCGTCTAACTCGGTATTCTCGCTCACTACACTGCGCCAAGACACCGACGCACAAGCTAAAGTCGCAGTCGACTCATTGCGAGAAATCTTGGCAGAAAAACCGAAGCGGACGCGACGCCACGTGATGCCCGTTGAGCTTGTATTGCGGCATTCTTCAGGTCCGCCACAGATTTCTTGATTGCTAACCTCTTCTCTGGGAGTCATTGACGAGACAATTTGTCGCGCCTATGATCCCGCCGACCAGCTTCGTCATTGATGCTCTGTGCATTCGACCCGCTGGCTTTTTTTTGGACTAAGAATGAGAGCGTTCTCATTTCATGCCGCGCCTGTCGCGGCATTATTCGATTCGGAAATGAGAGCGCTCTCCCGGCATCAGGTACATCTTCCAGCTGGCTAATAAGCGATTAATGGATATATCTGTGAAGGAGAAGAGATGGAGCGTCGAAGCGTCCTGAAAGCTGGTTTGGTGCTCATCGCAACCAGCGCAGCAGCCTCAATTTTTCGACCTGCTGGAGCCGCATTACGTGTGCTGACTGGCGGGAGCAGATGGCATGCAAAAGAAACATTGCCCCCAGCATCGGTCGATCCAAGCAAACGCGTGTTCCTATCCGACAAGGAATACGCCCAGGTCACCGCCATTTTCGATCGATTGATTCCGGCCGATGAGCTAAGCCCCAGCGCATCTCAGTCAGGCTGCGTGGTATTCGTCGATCATCAACTGGCCGGCCCATATGGACGAGGCGACGCCCGCTATCGCAAAGGCAGCGAGCAAAAGGGCACGCCGACCCAAGGGGATCAGTCGCTGCGCACCGCTGCTGAGTTGTACCGCACAGGCCTGGCGGAACTCGACACCTGCTGCGTCAAGCAATACGGCAAGGGCTTCGAAGCACTCGACCACGGCCAGCAGGACGCCTTGCTGGAGCAAATGGAGGGCGGTGCCCTTGTTCTCGGCACGATCCCGTCCGAAGCCTTGTTCAAGGTACTCCTAACAAACGTACAGGAAGGTTTCTTCGCTGATCCGCTTTATGGCGGCAACAAGGACATGGCCGGCTGGAAGATGATCGGCTTCCCAGGCGCGCGCTATGACTATCGAGACGTCCTGTCCCAGAAGGGCCAGAAAATCGACCTGATTCCGGTAAGCCTCATCGGTCGGATTTGACCACTGCCAATTAATAAGACGCCTTCTAGGCGCTGCCTGATTTGGAAGCACTCATGGATTACAAACGTCCTAAAGCCGACGCAGTGATCGTCGGTCTTGGCTGGGCTGGTTCGCTCATGGCCGAAGAACTCACCCGTGCAGGTCTCGATGTTATCTGCATCGAGCGCGGCCCTTACGAAGTAACGCATCGCAACTTCTCCCCTAACGTGGCCGCGGATGAGCTGCGTTACGGCGCCCGGCGCGAAGCGCTGCGCCCGCCAAGTGTCGAAACCCTGACCTTCCGCAATCATCGTTCGCAAGTGGCCCTACCAGGGCGCGACTTCAACAATTGGGTAGTGGGTTACAGCGTCGGCGGCGCCGGCAAGCACTGGTCTGCGAACTCTTGGCGCTTCTTGCCTTCGGACTTCACCATGGCCACCCGGGTCAAGGAGCGCTACCCGAAAATGAGGCTCGCCGATGGCCTGATCGTCCAGGATTGGGGCGTCACCTATGAGGAGCTCGAACCGCATTACGATCGCTGGGAAAAGATTGCCGGCGTCTCCGGGAAAGCGGGCGTACTCAATGGGCACGTCCAGCCAGGAGGAAACCCGTTCGAAGGCTCGCGCAGCGCAGAATATCCGACGCCTCCGCTGGAACGCTCGCGCTGGAATGACATCTTCCATGGCACCACTGAAAAAATGGGGCTTCACCCATTTCCAATTCCCGCAGGCACGATCGGCGCACCGTACACAAACCCTCTGGGCATCAATCTGGCGCCCTGCACTTACTGTGGATTCTGCGGTTTCTATGGCTGCGGCAATTGGTCGAAGTCGTCGCCCAACGCTTGCGTGATTCCGGCGTTGATGACCCGAAAGAATTTCACCCTGCTCACAGAGTGCACTGTCCTCAAGGCCGAAAAGGCACCCGATGGCAAGACCGTGACCGGAGTGACGTTTGTCGATTCTGATAGGAACATCGGGTTCCAACCGGCCGACATTGTCATCTTCGCGGCCTTCCAGTTCGACAATGTGCGTTTGATGCTGCTCTCGGAAATCGGCAAGCCCTATGACCCTGCGACCCGTACCGGCACCATCGGCCGTGCCTACAACTTCCAGACGATGTCCTACGGCTTCCTGTACTTCGAGAACGAGTACATGAATCCATTCATTTCCACGGGCGCTCTGGCGACCCAAGTCGACGACTTCAACGGCGACAACTTCGATCACACTGACCTGGGCTTCATCGGCGGCGCGGGGATCATGGCACTGTCTGACCAAGCCACTCCAATGAGCCTGGCTGATCGGGTTCCCGCGGGCACCAAGCTGTGGGGCGCGGAGTGGAAAAAGGCGTTCAAGCAAAGCTATCAGAACTTCGGGAAGATCCAGGGCCAAGGCACCTCCTACGCCCATGACGAGAGCTATCTGTCGCTCGATCCGAACTACAAGGATGACAACGGCCAACCGTTGTTGCGCATGACCTACGAGTTCAACGAAAACGACCGACTCATGGCGCGCTTCATCCGCGACCGTATCGCTGAGATCTGTAAGTCCACAGGTGCCAAACACTGGGAAGCAATCGCCTTCCCAGATGAGCCGTTCTCTCCAAGTCGAGCCTATGACAGCGGCCACACCATCGGCGGTACCGCCATGGGCTTGGATCCGGCTACCTCCGCGCTCAATCGCTACCAGCAGAGCTGGGATGCTCACAACTTGTTCGTAATCGGAGCATCGTCATTCCCCAACAACGGTGGTTACAACCCAACGGGCACGCTTAGCGCACTCACGCTCTGGACAGCCAAAGCCATCATCAATGACTACCTGCGCCAACCTGGCCTGCTGACCCGCTGAGGAGATCGCTGTGAAAAAGCTCAAGACCCTCGCTGCGATCGCAGTCGGCTGCGGCGTATTAGGCTTCGTAGGCTTTCTTGGTTTTGCCAAATACGGTGAAACCCGCACCTTCCCCACCATTAAGGCCGATACGTCCGGCAGCCTCGAGGCGCGGATTGAACGCGGCAAGTACGTAGCCGCCATGGCTGATTGCGCCGCCTGCCATACGGTGCCTGGCCAAGCGCCTTACGCCGGGGGCTACAAGCTGGAAACTCCGTTTGGCGTCATCAAGGCTTCCAACATCACCCAGGACAAGGAAACCGGGATCGGTAACTGGACACTGGATGCGTTCGACAAGGCCGTACGCCACGGCATTGGTCGCGAAGGCTACCTGTATCCCGCAATGCCTTACCCTGCCTACGCCAAGATGACCGACCAGGATATGGCCGACCTCTGGTCTTACATGCAGACGGTCGCGCCGGTCAAACAGGTGGTGGTGGAAAACGAACTGCCCTTCCCTTTCAATCAGCGCTTCCTGCTGGCTGGCTGGAACCTGTTGTTCTTTGAAGACAAGCCCTTTACGCCTCTGCCGGGCGTGACGCCGCTGATCAGCCGAGGCGACTATCTGGTCAATGGCCCAGGTCACTGCGCGGCCTGCCATACCGGCAAGAACCTCCTCGGCGGTGACGTTGCAAACGCCTTGCAGGGCGGCACGCTGCAAGGCTGGCATGCGCCCGACCTCACGCCCAATCAACACGTGGGCTTGGGGCAATGGGCGACCCAGGACATCGTTACCTACCTGAAGACCGGCGCCAACCACCAGGCCGTAGCCTCCGGCCCCATGCTCGAGGCCGTGGAGAACTCAACCCAGTACCTGACCGAGCCTGATCTGCTCGCCATCGCAGCCTACCTCCAGCAGCTACCGGCAAGCCCTGCGAAACACGGTGCGGCTATTGCCGGCGATGATCCGCAAATGGTGACCGGCAAATTGGTTATGGAAACGCAGTGCGAGGCTTGTCACCGCGCTGACGGGACGGGCGTGCGCAACATGATCCCGGCCTTCAGTGGCAATGCTCAAATCAACGCTAAAGATCCGGCAAGCCTACTCAATGTCTTGCTCCTCGGCGCTGAAGGCCCAGTAACAGAAGGCAATCCAACCGGCGCCGGCATGCCGCGATTCGACTGGAAGCTGCCAGACGACAACCTCGCCGCCGTACTCACTTACATCCGCAATAGCTGGGGCAACAACGCTCCTCGCGTCACCGCTGAGGATGTGAAAAAAGCCCGAGCAGACCTTAGCGCCGAGCCTTGGCTCAACCTCTGATCGATACCAACCGGGGACGGCCTGCCGTTCCCGGAGTACACCTACTCCCACCCACCTGGCTACTTACAAAAACAACCGTAGCCAGTATGAAACCGTTGGAAGAAGCCAAGTATGGACATCAGCATCTGCCCCCTCGCCTCCCGTATTCGTATTGCTGGGTTAACCCTTTCGGCGTCCACCGCGCTCGTTTGCGCGAACGCCTCGTATGCCGACGAACCTTTTGGGATGAGCTCCCGATGGATGACCGGAGATTGGGGAGGCCTTCGTACTGAACTGCTGGACAAAGGCGTTGATATCAAAATGGGCTATGTGGGCGAATCCGCATCCAATCTGCAAGGTGGATACCAGCCGCATCGCCATGTAACGCGTTACTCGGATCAGTTCAGCCTCGGGGTGGACGCCGATCTGGAAAAACTGATCGGCTGGCAAAAAATGAAGTTCAGCTTCGCCCTGTCCAACCGAAACGGGTCAGAGCTGGATGAAGTCACCAGCGACCCGCGCGCGAAAAGCTTCGGTGCTACTCAGGAAATCAATGGTCGCGGCAGTGTTACGCGTATCGGTCAGCTGTGGTTGAGCAAGGGCTGGCTGGATGACAAGATCAACCTGAAGGCCGGTCGCTACGCAGTGAGCGATGAGTTTGCAGTAGAGGATTGTGTTTTCCAAAACCTGGCGTTCTGCGGCTCGCAGCCCGGAAACTATGTCGACAGCATCTACAACGGCCCCATCAGCCAATGGGCTGCCCGTCTGCGCTATCGCGTGATCGACGACGTCTATGCCCAAGTCGGCGCGTACAACGTAAACCCATCGAACCTGGATAACGACAACGGGCTCAAAGTGCATGTGCAGGGTACGACCGGCACGCTGGTGCCCGTCGAATTGGCGTGGACGCCGAAGGTCAATCAACTACCTGGCGAATATCGAATCGGTTACTACCACAGCACTGCAGAAGCGTCAGATGTCTACAAGGACATCAACAACCAGCCGGCCGCGCTGACTGGCGATGACAACCGCACCAATTCCAGTCGTCATGGCTCCTGGATTGTCGCCAAACAGCAACTGACTTCTGTCGGTGGCGATGCTTCCCGCGGCCTGACCGTGGTCGCGAGCGCAACATTTATGGATCGCGCAAGTACGCCGGTGGACAGCTACCAAAAGGCTGCCCTTCTGTACAAAGGTCTGTTCGACGTACGCCCCTCCGACACGATTGGTTTTGGCATGGCTCGCGTGCATGGAAGCTCCCGGTTCCTGCGCAATGCGAAAACAGCAAATGATCAGTCTGGCGCGACCTTCAACGATGCAGGCTACGTGCCGGAACAGCACACGATGTATGTGGCTGAACTCAACTACCGCGCTCAAGTAACAGGCTGGCTCAGCGTCCTGCCAAGCCTCCAATACATCAAGAACCCTGACGGCCAGCGTGAGGTGGAGAACACCTGGGTGGCCGGTCTTCAGGTACAGACTCAATTCTGAATAAAAGACCAGCAGCACCTTGCGTAGGATCCGTGAATGAACCGAAGAGAAGCCCTTTTTTCGCTTGGCACCATTGCCGCTTCACTCGCTGTGGCCCCCAGCCTCAGTGCGGCGGAGCTCAAGGGTGTGCCGCACGAAACACAGCTTAGTGATGACCACCTGCCAAAACCAGCCATCCGCACAGGGGGTTTCCTGATACTCACCGCCAGTGAGCAACAAACATTGGGCGCGGTCTTTGACCGCCTCTTGCCCGCTGACCAATACGGCCCGTCAGCCACAGAAGCAGGCTGCTTGGAGTTCATTGATAGCCAGCTCGCCGGGGATTACGGATCTGGCAAGGCGCTGTATCTGGAAGGCCCAATCCGCCCAGAAAATGAGCGGGAACTGATGGGCAACCCTCAGTTCCTCGCCTCTCCACTGGTGCGTTATCAGGTAGGTCTTGAAGCATTGGATGCCTATGCCAAACGCAGTCTGGGCAAAGCGTTTGCTGACCTCTCTGCCGAGCAGATTGATGACTTCCTTGCAAAGCTTGAGGCGGGTCGCATCGATTTGGGTGGGGATATCGATAGCAAAGGTTTCTTCGAACTACTTCTGCAGAACGTACGTGAGGGCTATCTCTCAGATCCCATCTATGGCGGGAACCGCGATATGGCGGGCTGGAAGATGATCGGGTTCCCTGGCGCTCGCTATGACTATCGACCGTACATAGATCGTCGTGGCGAGAACCTGAAATTGATCCCCGTAAGTCTTATCCCGGCCGACTGAGCACCAAGGAATATTCGATGAATAATGCACGTCCCCGAGCCGATGTCGTCATCTGCGGCCTTGGCTGGGCAGGTTCGGTCATGGCCGAAGAGCTCACCCGCGCTGGTTTGAATGTCGTTGCCATAGAGCGCGGCGCTTGGCGAGACACTTCCACTGATTTCCCGCCTGCCGTCGATCCGGATGAGTTGCGCTGGACGACTCGTCGCGAACTGCTCCAACCCATGAGCGTAGAAACCACTACCTTCCGCAACCGTCTGGATCAACAGGCCGCACCTGTGCGCAACTGGTCGGCGTTCCAATATGGTTGGAACGTGGGTGGAGCAGGTACGCATTGGGCTGGCATGTCATGGCGGTTTTCACCTTGGGACTTCCAGGTCGCCACTCAGACGCGTGAGCGATATGGCGCCTCAAAAATGAAGGGCCTTCAGCTGCAGGACTGGGGCGTAACGTATGAAGACATGGCCCCGTACTACGATCGTTTCGAACGTATCGCGGGCACCTCGGGAATTGCCGGCAACATCAATGGCACCATCATGCCCGGCGGCAACCCATTCGAAGGGCCTCGTTCGCGGGAGTACCCTACCCCGCCGCTTAAAGATACCCACTGGATGCGCACATTCCGCGACGCATCCACGCGCATGGGCTACCACCCATTCACCATTCCCGCGGGCAACATCTCCCAGGCCTTCGTCAACCCATTGGGCGTCACGATGGGGCCTTGCACCTACTGTGGGTTCTGCGATTTCCACGGTTGCGGCAACTTCTCCAAGTCTTCACCACAGGCATGCATCCTGCCGGCGCTGATGCGCCGACCAAATTTCACGTTGCTCAGCGAAACCGAGGTGCTGCATGCAGTGAAGCATGACGACGGCAAAACGGTGAAAGGGGTCAAATTCATCACCAAGGAAGGCGTTGAAGGCTTCCAGCCAGCCGACGTGGTGTGCATCACGGCCTACCAGATGGACAACGTGCGCCTGATGCTGCTGTCACGGGTGGGTGAGCAATATGATCCACGCACAGGTCGCGGCACCATTGGCCGTAACTACAACTACCAGACGTGCTCGACCGTCACCGGTTTTTTCGATGACAGCTACATGAACCCCTTCATCGGCGGGGGCGCATTGGCGGTACAGATCGACGACTTCAATGGCGACAACTTCGACCATTCGAACCTCGACTTCATCGGTGGCGCGGGGATCATGGGGTACTCCACCAACGGCCGCCCGATCCAGAACGCCAACACCGTTCGCCCAGGTACCAAACGCTGGGGCACCGAATGGAAAAAGGCCTATGCGCGCGATTATCAGCAATACGGCGGCATTTTCTGCCAAGGCACATCCATGCCTGTCCGTGATGCTTATCTCGATCTCGACCCGACATACAAGGATCGGCATGGCCAGCCGTTGCTGCGCTTAACCTTCGACTGGAACCGCAATGATACCAACATGCTCGATTTTGTGACCGGGCGTGCAGTGCGCATCATGAAGGAAGCCGGCGGCAAGGAAATCATTGTCGAGAACCAAGGCGAGAAAAGCTGGAACCCCTACTCGCAGCACAGCTCGCACACCATCGGCGGTGCGGTAATGGGTGCCGATCCCACTACATCCGCGGTCAACCCCTACCTTCAGAGCTGGGACGCTCATAACTTGTTTGTCGTAGGCGCATCAGCGTTCCCGAATAACGGCGGTTACAACCCCACGATTACCGTTGGCGCCTTGGCCATCCGCGCCGCACGGGCAATCCATGAGACCTATTTCAAGAATCCAGGCGCACTGGTCAAGGGTTGATGAGCGATGACGAACTGGAAAAATATTGCTAAAGGCGCCTTGGCCGTGTCGTGCGTGGCTGCGGTTGGCGTGAGCTGGTGGGCATGGCGCACGTTTGACACCTCACGCTCAGATGTCGCTGACGATCAGGTGCCTCTCGCAGAGTTTCGAAGTACTGACCAAGCCGCAATCACGAGGGGGGAGTACGTCATGCGCCTCGCGGACTGCGCTGCGTGCCATAAGCCGAATTTTGCAGGCGGCTACAAGATCGACACCCCATTCGGGTCGCTGGTTACCTCGAACATCACACCAGACCGCGACACTGGTATTGGCAAGATGACCGAACATGACTTCTTCAATGCGGTGCGACAAGGCATGGGCTCCAACGGTCTCCTGTACCCGGCCATGCCCTACCCTGCTTATACGAAACTCAGTGATGGGGATATGCACGACCTGTGGGCGTACATATCAACCATCACGCCAGTCAAAAAGGAGATCAAGGAAAACGCAGGGATGAATTTCCCTTACAACATCCGCCTCGCCATGGCCGGATGGGACATGTTGTTCTTCGATAACACCAGCTTTGCTCCCGAGGAGAGTAAGAGCGCTGACTGGAACCGGGGCAAGTACCTCACCGATGGCCCCGCTCACTGTGGAACCTGTCACACTCCACGCAATCTACTGGGCGGGGAACGTACTGATGCCTACATGCAAGGAGCTTTGCTAGGTACTTGGTACGCACCCGACATCACACCCAATAGGACTACAGGCATTGGCCACTGGTCTGTCGAGCACCTGACCAACTACTTGAAAACGGGCTCGGATGGTGTGGCGGTCGCAGCAGGCCCTATGGCGGAAGCCGTCGAGCACTCCTTCCAGTATTACGCCACTAGCGATCTGCAGGCCATTGGCGCGTATCTGAAATCGCTGCCGCCATCTGACCACGTAGCTGGCAAGCCGATGACCTTAACCCCGCAAAAGATAGATTCATCTGCACTGGTGTATGAAGTTAACTGCTCAGCTTGCCACGGCTTGAGGGGCGAAGGTATCAGCGGAATGGTCACAGCATTTGCAGGTAACCGCCAAGTGCTGAGGGACGACTCGACCAATTTGGTGCATGCAATGCTGATGGGCGCGCGAGCACCACACACCGAGACTCGTCAAACCGCAGCTGGCATGCCGTCATTTGCATGGAAGATGAATGATCAAGAAGTAGCAGACATTCTCAACTACATCCGCAACTCTTGGAGCAATCAGGCCCAAGCCGTCACAGCAGAGCAGGTTTCCGTCCTGCGCAACACCCTGGGGGCCGAATCCAAGATGACTTCCCCTGCAATACCGGTACATCCTTAACTTCCCATGCCCATCTCGACCCGCAACACCTGCGGGTCGCCTTACTCAATTTTGCTTACCGTTGCGCCTGATAGGCGTAACCAGTCAACGCGCTGACCTAAGTGCGGGCAAAACTTGTAGTGGATCAACTGATCCCGGACACTGAATTGAGTCTTTCCTCAGCGACCGCAGGCGCTAGCCCTTCGTTGAACTGATGCGGTCACCGCGAGTTGTATCGCCCTATCAGGAACCGGTCGATATCCTGTTGCGCTAGCGCAGCGCTCATGTACTCCACCGCCGGTATCCATTCATTTTTTAGGCTACCAAATATTCGCTCCATCGGCGCATTATCATGACAGTTGCCGCGACGACTCATGCTCTGTATGGCTTGGTCATCGGACACCTCTCTATGGCGAGCATTCTCGCCTAAATGGGTGTCCGGTTTCATTAGACTACTACGCCGGCAGGTTCTGGGCGCACCGTGGGGAACGCAGCGCCTCAACTGGAGTGAGACATTGCCCGCGTAGTTCGACCACCATTGATCAATGAGGGTGTCAGGCACTTTCACCATGATGTGCTGGGCAACCGCGGTTCGAATGACCCGATCATGCTGCATGCCCACAACCGATCGGATGTTGTCCCGAGTAGGAAGAAGTCACCACGAGACGACAACCGCTTACGGTTGTGGATGATAGAGCCTACTTATGGAGGTAGGTGCCACCCGTTTTTATGCCCTACGATCCGACTACGCCATCTAGTAGCGTCGTCCCATAGGAATTGTCCACTACGCATAGCCACTTTTCCGTGATTTGTCTAAACACGTAGGTGGCCCTGCGCGAAATCTCGGTTTTCACACCGGTCTTGTCCGTGGCCTGTAGCAGAGTCTCCATGATAACTAGAGCAACATCACCTCCTTGTATAACCTGCATCTCTCCCTGTTTGACAACGATGCTGTTATTGAAATGCTCCGCAATGGCGACGAAAGCTTGGCGGATGGTGTCTTTGCCTGTGACTGTCAATCCAGGTTTGACCACGAGACTTGCGTCATCCGCATAAAACTTCATCAGTTCATCGAAGTCTTCGGCTGTGATGGCTCGATCAGCGGCCTCGATTGTGTCTTTAAGAGTTCGGGTAAGCGCGTCCAATCCTGTGCTCCTAGATGAGCCTCAGACGCAGGAATGGAAAATCCCGCTTCCGAGGCGGGGGGGTTGGCATATCGTGTGCAGTCCCGCCACCTAGGTGAAGGCGGTAATAATTGAATTTGCACAACGTAAACGGTAAATGTTCATGGCATGAATCTGCCGCATAAAACCAAGGAAATCAACTGACCATAGCGGCTTATCGCCACGATCACAAACCTTGGAATTCATCCAACACCAAGCCACCACCTTGCGCTATTGTCTCCCACACGGCGTAGATCCCCGTTAAGCGGGTTTGCTTTGCCATTTACAAGTTGCACGCACAAACCCCGGAACCTCCAACCCCAAACTCTCCCGCAACGTCGTCCCCTCGTAAGCCCTACGGTACACCCCGCGCTCCTGCAGCAACGGAACAACCTCCTGAGTGAATCGCTTGAACTGCGATGGGTGCCCAATGTAGATATTGAACCCATCCACCGCCCGCGCCTCGAACCAGTCCGCCATCTTTCGAGCGACCGTTTCCGCTGATCCAACGAATGCACCCGGCCGCAACTGCCGGCCGAATTCCACGGCCTGGCGCAGCGTGAATCCTTTTTCCCGGGCTTGATCGGCGATTCGCTTGGCTGCGGTGAAGAAGCTGCTGCGCGCGGCTTCGAGGCTTTCCTGGGGGAAAGGCGCGTCAAGATCGTATTGGCTGAAGTCGTGCCAGCCGAAGTTGCGACCGAACTCCTTGAGTGCGAGCTCGAAGCTGTGGTCGACTTCATGATAGTGCCGCTCGATTTCACGCGCGTGCTCGTCGGTGTCGCCTACGTAGATCTCGGCACCTGGCATGACCAATAGCTGCTCGGGATCTCGCCCCAGGCGCTCCGCCCTCCCCTTGATATCGCGATAGAACGCCTGGCCCTGCTCGATGCTGGCCGCGTGGGTGAACACGACATCGGCGGTGGCGGCGCCCAGTTCTCGGCCCTGCTCGGAATCGCCTGCCTGGAATATGACGGGCTGCCCCTGCGGGGAGCGCTGGATGTTCAACGGGCCGACCACGGAAAAATGTTCACCCTGGTGGTTTAGCGCATGCAGCTTGCTCGCGTCGAGAAACTGTCCAGTCTGCCGATCCCTTACGAAGGCATCTTCCTCGTAGGAATTCCACAGTCCCTGGACGACCTGCACATGCTCTGCAGCTCGGCTGTATCGGGTGTCGTAGTCGAAATGCTCGTCGCGACTGTAGTTTCCTGCGGTCCCTGCGTCGCCACTGGTGACCACGTTCCACCCTGCCCGCCCTTTGCTGATCAGGTCGAGCGACGCGAGTCGGCGCGCGACATTGTAAGGTGAGTTGTAGGAAGTGGTGAGCGTGCCGACCAACCCCAGATGTCGGGTGGTGACCGCGAGCGCGGATAGCAGGGTCAGCGGCTCCAGACGGTTGAGATAGTGTGAGGGGGAGCCTGGCGTGATGAACTGGCTGTCGACGATGAACATCAAGTCAAACAGTGCGGCTTCTGCCTGTCGGGCGATGTCGATGTACCAGTCGACGTTCACACTTGCGTCAGCCGGCAACTCGGGGTCGAGCCAGAGGTTGTGCCGCCCTGGGCCACCGCAGCCCATTGTCAGAGCGCCGAGTTTGAGCTTTCGTGGCGTCATGTTGGTCGTGTTCCTTGCAAGTAGGTAAAAGCCTTGAGTGCTGCCAGCCGATTCAGGGCTGAGCTTTTGCCACAGCGGGCTGGAGCGACGCTGCGAAGGAGTCGTCGAACAGACTCGCCGCCGGGTAGGCCTTGACCAGGCCCAGGCTGGCGAAGAAGTCCACGGTCATCTGGGCCTGGATGGGGGCTTGTGGGCTCAGCGGCTCGACGGTGGTTCGCGCACGGGCAAACCAGGCTCGTGAGATGTCGGCGTTCGCGCGGGTGCGTTTTGACCAGGCGTCGGCATAGGCGTCCGTGTTGGCAGGATTTTGCAGTGTCCAGTCGCGAGCTTTCTTCAATCGCTGCAGGAAATCGCTAATCAGCGCACGCTTGGGATCAATGGCCATGGCGTTGGCGGCAATGAAACTTTGCGCAGGAATCAGCCCGTCTGCCGTCGCCAGAATGCGCGCGCCCTGCCTTTCCTGCTGGGTGACGTAAGGTTCCCAGGTGGCGATCACGTCCACTGAACGACCTTCCAAGGCATGAGAGGCGTCCAGGGCGCTCAGATAGCGAAGGTCAAGCGAGTCTCTCGGAACGCCCGCTTTATCCAGCGCAGTGAATAACAACTGCTGGCTCCAGGAGCCTTTCCAGATCGCGGCGCGCTTGCCTTTGAGATCTTCGATACTGCGTATCGGTGAGTCTTTGCTTACCAGAATGGCAACGCCATCGAGGCTCTGGCGACCTACAGCAATCACCTTGATCGGCGCACCCAGGGCGCCCAGAAACAGAGCAGGCGCGTCACCGAGCAAGCCGATATCCAGACTGCCGACGTTCAGGGCCTCTGCAACGGGCGATCCTGCTGTGAATTGTTTCCACTCAAGGGTGTAAGGCAGGTCATTCAACACGCCTGCCGCTTCCATGACAGCTTGTGCGTTATAGCTCTGGTCCCCCACTACCAGCGTCTGCGCGCTCGCCGAGAGGCAGAGCAAGGACGTGGCCACTCCGATCGCCAGTTTCTTCAGGTAACGCACGGTTGTCTCCAAAGCCCATTCAGGACGGTGAGGATCGATCCGCGGGTACGGTCTCGGGGAATTTAGGATGTGGTCAGCAGCGAGGCTGTCAGTGCTTCGAGAGGATAATTCCTATGGACGCCGCGACAAGATAGAGACGCACGGGCAAGCCGTGAAATACCCAATGCGCATAATCCTATTACCAAAGATGCGTTGTGCGCATTAAGCGCTGTTTCAAGTTTCATCCGCTTCGCGCCTGATGCATTCGAAGATTGCCTCACTTCGACGGCGTTGCCTATTCGTCTATATCCGCGGGTTAGAGCAGCCGCATTCACGCGCGTCAGAAATACGTCCAATCAATTGAGTTGTAAAGATATCTACCAGTAATCGCCATTATGTTGACGTATGGACCTGCATCCGTTACAAGTCTGTCTGTATTGCACTACACCTGCATTCTCAATTATCCGGCTGCATGCCCCCCACTCTCCTGCTTTGAGTTCAGCTGCTGTCGCGTGGATGCTACGATCATCGACGAAAGGATTATCGAATGGATGCCACTACGGTCATCTTGCTTGTCTACTGCGCTTCTCTCTTTATTCTGAGCCTGCTGTTCTCTCGCTTGCCGGTACTCACTGCGGTAACTGCGGCCCGTTCTTCGCCGCTTGATGCCTTGCGTGGCATCCTGGCGACGGCGGTTATCTGCCATCACTTCGTAGTCACTTACTTCTGGAAAACAACGGGTAGCTGGATTCCTCCTGAGAGTGCCGTGCTCAACAATCTCGGGGCTGTGCCGGTATCGCTGTTCTTCATGATTACCGGTTTTCTGTTTTTCGGAAAAATATATCAGCGCCATCCAGACTTTCTGGACATCTTCAAATCGCGAGTGCTGCGGATCATGCCGCTTTACGTGTTCGTGCTGATATTCGTGGTTCTATTGAGCCTGTTCGAAACGGGTTTTGCCTTCATTACGCTGAAAGAACTGGGTAAGGAAGTGTTCAAGTGGCTGGTGTTTTCTGGCGGTTCGTTCAATGGTTTCATTCATAGCAACATCATGACCGCAGGGGTCCACTGGACATTGCGCTACGAGTGGCTGTTCTATCTGACGCTACCGATTATCGCCGCGCTGGTGAACAAGGTCTGGTACGGCCAGTATTCGTTGGCCTCGCTGTTGGTATGCGTCGTGATCGCTGTCGGCATGATGTTTGGCGTCGTCAAACCTGCCTTGTTGCTGCTTTTCGTGGCTGGTTTTATCCCAGTACTCATCAAGCGTCATTTCCCCCAGGGCATCGCCTACCTGGCTCACCCGTTGGTCTCAGTCGCCGCTCTCTTGTTGTTGGCCTATGCGATGACGCTGGAAGCCTATTCGGTACTTCAAATCGCCACGTTGGCCGTGCCTTTCCTGATCCTGGCGCTAGGCAACGATGTGTTCGGCCTACTGGCCAGCCGGGGCTTGAAATCCCTGGGCGAAGTGAGCTACAGCCTGTACCTGACCCATGGCGCAGTGCTGTACATCGCGTTTTCAACACTGCATCTGTTTTCGTTCGAAAACACCCAGCTGACGGACTTCGTCGTCTACTTGCCTGGGATATTGCTCGCCGTAGCGCTGGTGTCCTACGTCACATTCAATGGGGTAGAGAAACCGTTCATCAAAGTACGCAAGCCGAGCATTCGACAAACCGCAGAATTTGGCCAATTGCAGCCATCGCCGGAATATTAGTTGCAGCCCCATCCCAATCGTCAAATCCTGACCACTGATATCCATGCTTCTACAAACAGGATAGTCCGGGAAAACATTCCCTGGCGCGCTTAAAGCTGGCGCTGGGGCCCCAGGCGCATTCACTCCGTGACCACGCGCCGCACTCACCCGCTACAGCGCGCCTCGACCCACCCCATTACCCACCCGAACAATGTCAGCCATCACGGCCAAGGCAATCTCCGCCGGGGTTTTGCTGCCCAGCCGCAAGCCCACCGGCGCGCTGATCCGCTCGATCGCCTCATCATCCAGGCCGCCGATGCGGCGCACGCGTTCCAGGCGTTTCTCGCTGGTGCGCTGCGAGCCCATGGCGCCAATGTAGAACGCAGGCGTTCTCACCGCTTCAAGTAGCGTGAGGTCGTCCAAGCGGGGATCGTGGGTCAGCGCGACGACGGCGGTACTGGCGTGGCAGCCGCCATTGGCGATGAAGGTCGCCGGGAGCTGCTCGATGACCTTGACCCCTTCGAGGTCAAAGCCAGCAAGCAGCTCGGTGCGAGGGTCACAGACGATCACTTCATAACCCAGAGACACGGCAAAGCTTGCGCAGAACTCTGCGACGGGCGAGAGCCCCGCTATCAATAGCCGCCGCGCCGCGCCGATGCGAAACGTGATTTGCCGCTCGGACAGTTCGACCGTCGAACCCTGTGTAGAGCAGACGTCGAGTGTCCGGTCAAGGGTGTCCAGAAAAACCGTACGGATGATCCGCTGCTGGCCTTGGAGCGCCTGAAACATCAGGGAAAAATGCTCGAGTGCCTCGCAGCCGGCGACGAACTGCTCAACCAGGACGTCCAGCACGCCACCGCAGGGTAGCTTCAAAGACGGCGCCAAGCCCCCTTCCCCATAGCGAACGACCTGGTTGTCAGGCCCGAATTCGTTACGGCCAAGGCGTTCCAGGAAATCATCTTCCACGCACCCGCCGGACAGCGATCCGCAGAAACGCCCATCTGCCAAGGCAACCAGCATCGCACCGGGCCCGCGTGGCGCGGAGCCATAGGTCGACAGAACGGTACACAGGCACACGGATTGTCCCTGCTCAAGCCATTGCTGTGCTTGCTGGACGACTTGGAGGTCGAGACTGTTCATGGGGGTTACGGTCCGCTGTGTTGGCAAAATCCCCTGGCGAATGGGGCGTAATTACCCGGTTTAGTATGAAGGGGAGTCGCCGCGCAGAATTGCCTGATCTACGCGGGTTCTTGCCTATTCCTTGGGACCTTGGGACCTTGGGTCTGAGCTGACACCTCGTTGGGTCGGGCTTTACTATTCCGGTCTATGCTCGGAATAGGCAATAAAGACGTCTGTTCAGGCAATTTGCCTCTCGATTGCCCTGCAATACTCGCGTCGATGAAACCCAGTCGTGCACCGTGGGCCTGATCCGCCCAGATGCTCTTGAAACAGTTGCGTTAACCAGAGCGTTCTGGCGCTTTCTTCAGCCTCTTTCCAGACCAAGCATGGAGGAAGAGCTTGTGGCTCACCGTGAATACCCCACCGATTCTATCGAGCTGCAAAGCAGCTCCTCCGGCAATGCCGAGCCGCTCGTGGCCAACGATACCCGCAGGCTGGCCCAGGCCCTTAGCCGGTGGGCACGCAACGACGGCGATCACGAAACGCCCGTACCTGGCCTCACGCTGCACCGCCGCCATAAACTCACCATGCCCCTGCACTGTATCTACGGTCTGGGCCTGGGCCTGACCGTGCAAGGGCGCAAACAGGTGATCGTGGGCGAAGATCTGATGACCTATGGGCCGGGGCAATCGATGGTCACCAGCATCGATATGCCGGTGATTTCCAATGTCATCCAGGCCAGCGTTGCACAGCCTTTTCTGGGCATGATGCTGACCTTCGAGAATGCGCTGGTCGTCGAAATCGCCGAGCGGCTGCAGTTGTCGCAGAGGCTCAAGGACGAAGCCTTCAGACCCTTGTCCGTGAATGATCTGGACAGCGGTGTGCTGGATGCGCTCGAACGACTGATTGCACTGTTCGATCAGCCCGAACTGCTTAAATCACTGGCGCCATTGATCAAGGAAGAGATCATTATCAGGCTGATGAATGGCGCTCATGGGCCTCATTTGCTTCATGTCGTCAGCGCAGGGTCGCCCAGCCAGAACATCGCCAAAGCCGTCGCCTGGCTCAAACTTCATTACAGCGAGGCGCTGCGCATGGATGATCTGGCGACCATTGCCCATATGAGCCCTTCCACTTTCCGCCAGCACTTTCGTACCGTCACGGGAATGAGCCCCTTGCAGTATCAGAAACAACTGCGCCTGCAGGCCGCACGCCAGTTGATGTACAGCGAAAACATCGATGCCAGTAGCGCAGGCGGTCTCGTGGGCTATGAAAGTTCTTCCCAATTCAGTCGCGAATACAGCCGCCTGTTCGGCCATCCACCGCAGCGCGATATCAAGCGCATGCGGGTTCAATAAGTTCACGAATCGAAATAAATCGTTTTAGGCAATCATGACCCTGAATAGGGCAAGCCCGATTTCGTGATTCCTTCTAACGTGGGCTACCCCTTTATCGGAGCCCCTGTCATGGCCTCACTTTTCGATCCGCTCGCCGTAAAAGGCGTCACCCTGCGTAACCGTATCGTCGCCTCACCCATGTGCCAGTACCAGGCACGGGATGGACTGCTCAACGAATGGCACCAGGCCCACTACGCCATGCTGGCACGTGGCGGTGCGGGGCTGGTGATCGTCGAAGCCACCGCCGTAGCCCCCGAAGGTCGAATCACGCCGGGCGATGCGGGCTTGTGGAGTAACGAACACGTACCCGGTTTCGCAGCCGTCTCCAAGTCGATCAAGGCGGCGGGCAGCGTTCCTGGCATTCAGATCGGGCATGCAGGCCGCAAGGCAGGCTGCACACCCCCTTGGGAAGGAGGCGCGCCGCTGGAACGCTCCGATCCGCAGGCATGGACACCGGTAGCCCCCAGCGCCCTGCCCTATGTGCCTGGCTCGGATTACGTACCGGCGGAACTGACTCAAGAACAAATCCTGGTGACTCAGCAAGACTTCGTCGACGCGGCCGTTCGTGCACGACAAGCCGGTTTCGAGTGGCTTGAACTGCACTTCGCACACGGCTTTCTCGGGCAAACGTTCCTGTCACCGCAATCGAACGTCCGTGAGGATCAGTACGGCGGTCCTCTGGAAAACCGTGCCCGATTTCTGCTCGAAACCCTGAAGGCGGTGCGGGAGGTGTGGCCGGAACATCTGCCGTTGACCATGCGCCTGGGCGTGACCGAATTCGGCGAAAACACACATCAGTCGTTCTCCGAGTCGCTGCAGCTTCTGAAGTGGGCCAAGGAAGCGGGGTTGGACCTGGTCGACGTAGGGCTGGCCCTTACCAGCGCCAATGATCCGGTACCTTGGGGCCCCAACTTCATGGTTCCGTACGCTGAACGCGTGCGGCTGGAGACAGTCCTGCTGGTCGCGACGAGCTGGATGATCACGGACCCGAAAGAGGCTGACGCTTTCGTCCGTGAGCACAAGCTGGACCTGGTGTTCTTCGCTCGTACGCTACTGGCCAACCCACACTGGCCCTTCCACGCTGCTCGGGAACTGGGAATAGACAAGCCCGAAGCGGTGCTGCCCACGCCCTATGCGTTCTGGCTGCAGAACTGGTCGGCCTGAGTGGGGAGGAGCGTGCGGCGCCAACCACGCTGCCGCACGCTGCGCGTTTCACTCAGGTCAACAGCTTGTCCATGGTAAACGGCAGATCGCGGATCCGTTTGCCGGTGGCGTGATACACCGCATTGCCAATGGCCGCGGCCACACCCACGATCCCCAGCTCGCCGACCGCCTTGCCACCCAAGGCGCTGGCTTGCAGGTCGGGTAAAGCGACATCAATGGTGATGATCTCTGGCACATCAGCGTTCACCGGTACGACGTAATCGGCAAAAAAAGTCGAGAGTATTACCTTCAGCTCCATTCATTACATCCTTCACGAGAGCCCAGTCATGAACCCCGTCAACCCTCGCGACACCTCCGTTCACCTCATCGCCACCGTCCAGGCCAAACCGGGCAAGGAAACCGAGTTGCTGGACGCACTGGCAGCGCTGGTCGATGCGTCGATAGCAGAAGCAGGGTGTCTGCAGTATGCATTGCATGTCGAACCAGAGCGGCCAGGTGTTTTCGTTTTCTATGAAGCCTGGCAGAACCAAGCCGCTTTGGACGAGCATATGGCGTCGACTCACTTTCAGTCGTTTGTCGCGATATCGGGCGCCCTGATCGAGGGAACAACGGACATTCGCAAGCTCACGCGGATTCGCTGAAGTAGCCGGCGGCGAGGCTGGACATATCTGCCATGCCGCCAGTCACGCCCATGCATTCGGGTGGTGTCGAACATCTACCGCTTCGACGCCAATTCCTTGCCGCCATCGCGTACCCCTACGCCCCGCTCACCCCTCGCAATCCGACTGAACTTTGCTTTCGTCACCCCCCTCAATTGGCAAACCCTCACGAGTCATATCCATGCTTCCACACAGCAGACAAGGCCACGGGGCGCCCACCTTCGTGCTGATGCATTACCTGGGCGGGTCTCACCGCACCTGGTTTCCTACCCTTCCCTATCTCGACGGCGAACATGAGTGCATAGCGATCAACACACCGGGATTCGGCGATGCGGCGCAGGTCGAGGGCTATACCGTCGAAGCGATGGTCGAGCACGTGGATCGATGCATTCGGGAACTGGGCCTGACGAACTGCGTGTTGGTGGGTCATTCGATGACAGGCAAGGTTGCTGTGGTGCTGGCGTCACGCCGGCCCGACTACCTGAGCGGGCTTGTACTGGTCGCGCCCTCGCCTCCCGGCCCGCAGCCGATGAGCGATGCCGACCGAGACCAGCAGCGTGCTTACGCAAAGACCCGGCCCGAGGCTGAAGCCTTCGTCGATGAATCCAGCACGCTGCGTCTGCCTGACGACGTTCGCGAAGTCGCCATCGCCGATGCCCAACGGCTGAACCTCGATGCCTGGCGCGCCTGGGTCGATCACGGCAGTCGTGAAGACTGGACTGCCCGATTGGGCACGATCGATTACCCGGTGCTACTGGTCTGTGGCGAGCTCGATGAGCAGGTGCCGGGACCTGAAGAGCAGCGCCGGACCACGTTGGCGGCCTTTACGCGCAGTACGTTGGAAGTCATTCCGAACGCGGGTCATCTGATGCCGATGCAGACGCCTCAGGCGCTGGCGAAGTTGATGCTGACGTTCGCGAAGGAACAGTGCAGCAAATGATCATTCTCTAGCTACACCCGATTTGAAACATGCATTTGAACGCCGCCATGTCGGCATAATCGTTGAGCGAGGTGAATATGGATCTGGGAATCAAAGGCCGCGTTGCACTCATTACCGGTGCCAGCGGCGGTGTTGGCTTGGCGACTGCCAGACAGCTGCACGAAGAAGGCGTGCAACTGGTGTTGAGCGACATGGATCAGAAGAAGCTGGAAGAGGCTTACACCTGGTTGAAAGCCGACAGCGTGTTCGTGGCCGCCGACATGACCCAGCAGGACCAGGTCGCGCGCGTCGTCGAGGCTGGTCGAGACAAGTTTGGCAAGATCGACATCGTCGTTCACACTGCGGGCGTCACGGGCGCCAAGGGCGATCCGCTGGAGCTCTCGGACGAGGACTACCTCGAAGCCTGGAACACGGACTTCTTCTCTGCCGTCCGCGTCGCTCGGGCAACCATCCCTGATATGCGCAAACACAACTGGGGCCGCTTCGTCTGCATCACCTCCGAAAACGCCGTGCAGCCGTACTGGGAAGAAGCGGTCTACAACACCGCCAAGGCCTCGCTGGGTGCGTTCATCAAGAACCTGTCCTACAAGGAAGCTGCTCACGGCGTGCTGTGCAATACCGTGGCCCCAGCGTTCATCGAGACACCCATGACCGATGGGATGATGAAGAAGCGCGCCGAAGAGCTGGGTGTGTCCTTCGAAGAAGCCATTGAAAGCTTCCTCGAGGAAGAGCGTCCTGGCATCGTCCAGAAACGCCGGGGCAAGCCAGAAGAAGTGGCCGCCGCCATCGCGTTGCTGGTGTCTGAACGCGCGTCCTTCATCAACGGCAGCAACCTCCGCGTCGACGGTGGTTCGGTGCAGGCGCTGCAGAACTGACCGATGGTGGATCGCTGGTTTTAGTTCAGGACCGGATTCAGTAGCCCGCCTTGCGGGCTATGGATTCAAGTAGATGAGATCTGCGCCGCGCAGGTGTCATGCCAGTCGATATTCAACAGTCAGGTGACTGATCTCATGCACAGACTTCAGTGCGGCTCGAACGTCATCTGCAGAGCGTCCAGAATCGCCATGCACGCTGACAATCGCCGCTCGCGCCTGCGGACCGACCCGCCAGACGTGCAGGTCAGTGATGTCAAAGCCTTCGCCCTGCTGCAGCAGTTCGCGAATCTCCTGCGCCACCTGTTCATCTGTCCTGTCCAGCAGTACAGCCGCGGTGTCTTTCATCAGTGAATACGCCCAGCGAGCGATGACCACGGCACCTACCAGACCGATCAATGGGTCGAGCCATACCCAACCCAGGAACTTGCCGGCCAGCAATGCAGCGATGGCCAGCACCGACGTGACTGCATCAGCCATGACGTGTACGTAGGCCGAGCGCAAGTTGTTGTCCGTACCATGGGCCGGTTCGTGGTGATGATGATGATCGTGACCATGACCATGGCTGTGACCGCCGGCCGATAGCAGTAGCGCACTGATGATATTGACGATCAAGCCGACAACCGCAATAAGCGTGGCGGTGCCAAACTGAACCGACGTCGGTTGGAACAGGCGCATGACCGACTCGACGCCGATACCCGCTGAAACCAGACCCAGAACGAGCGCTGAGGCGAACCCACCCAGATCCCCTACCTTGCCCGTGCCGAAACTGAAGGCATCGTTGGCCGCATGTTTGCGTGCAAATCCGTAGGCTGCCGCGGATATTCCCAATGCAGCTGCATGGGTGGCCATATGGAAGCCGTCGGCAAGCAATGCCATCGAACCGGTGAAGTAACCGGCCGCTATTTCGCCGATCATCATCACCACGGTGAGGGCCACAACCCACAGCGTACGCCGAGCGTTGTGATCATGGTCGACGCCGAGGAAGTCATGACTGTGGCTGTGCTGGAGCGAAGCATTGGTCATGGCGATGTCATTTCCCATAGCGGCGAACGGCTTCGAGCAGTTCCTCGGTGCCTTTGGCTCGTTCTTCATCGCTCAAGCCAGGCTTGGCAACGTGCTCCCAGGCATGGTCCTCGAGGATCTCGTCAAGCAAACCGTTCATGGCGCCGCGGGTGGCTGCCACCAAATGAAGGGTCTTGGCACAGTCGGCGTCACCCTCAAGGGCCCGTTCGATGGCCTGGACCTGGCCAGCGATACGTTTGACCCGTTTGAGCAACTGTTCTTTTGCCGACTTGGTGTGCGCCATACCATACCCCCCTACCCTATAGTGGGAGGCATCATGCGCTGTGGCACCCGTGATCGCAAGTCTGTATCGATAGCCGTCAACAGAAACCGCCTGTTCAAGGCGGTTTGTGTCAGTCCTGCCACGCCTCATGGCGCGATGAAACGGTCCTCGTCCACCACAATATCCTGATAGGCATCCTCTGCCTCGGCATGCTGTGCAGCCCACACCCGATAAGTACCTTTGCCTATCTTGAAACCGCCTCCATCAGGCCCTTCCTCGTACCTGGCGAACACCCGAGGCTCCAGTTCCAGCTCGACAATACTGTGCTGCCCGGCCTCCAGGTCGACTTTGGCGAAACCTGCCAGCCTGCGAACGAAACCCTCTTCGCCCAGCTTGGCCACGTAGCACTGGACGACCAACTTGCCCGCCCGCTTGCCGCTGTTCATGACCTGCACAGACGTCTTGATGTGCTCCCCGTACGCCACGTTCAGGCCGGAAATCTCATACTGGGTATAGGACAACCCGAACCCGAATGGGAACAATGGCTTGAGCCGCTCGCGTGCGAACCAGCGATAGCCGACGTCCGAACCTTCAATGTCGTAATCGATCGGAATGATGCCGCCTTTGCGCGGCATGCCGGGGTTGGAGGTGGTGGTTTCGGGGTCTATCTGCTCGGGTCTGGGCAATTGGGCTTCGCTGGCTGGGAAGGTCAGCGGCAGACGGCCGGATGGATTGACCCTGCCGAACAGCACTCCGGCGATGGCAGCCGCGGCGCCTGAACCTGGGTACCACGCCGCCAGAATCGCACCCACCTCATCTTTCCAGGGCATGAGCACCGGGCCGCCGGATTGAATGACCACGACGGTAGCGCTGTTTGCCGCTGCGACCGCGCCAATCAGCGCGTCCTGGTTACCCGGCAGACCGAGGCCTACGGCATCCAGGCCTTCGGAACGCCACTCCTGAGCGAATACGATCACCACGTCGCTGCGGCCGGCCTCGACCACCGCTCGGTTGATGTCGCTACCGTCGAGAAAAGTCACCTCCTCGGCCGAACTTTCCTCGGCAATAGCGGCGACCAAAGGAGCAGGTTGATAGACCTTGTCCACACCAACACCCATGATCGTAGTGCCTTCCTTCTTCAGGCTGCCCAGCGGCGTGACGGCCGAAGATCCGCCACCACAGAGCACACCGTGGTCAGCGTGCTCACCGATGACCAGTATCCGTTTGCGCTTCTGCGGGATCGGCAAGCATCCGGCATCGTTCTTCAGTAGCACGATGCTTTCTTCGGTCTGACGTTGCGCGATCAGCTTGTGAGCGCTGAAGTCGATCGGCCGGGGCTTCGGCTCGGTCTCGTCCTGATCGAGGATACCCACTGCCAGCAGGCTGGTGAGGATCCGTGTGACCATGTCGTCGATACGCGATTGCGGCACCCGGCCGTCTTTGACTGCGTCGCGCAGGGCCTGGCCGAAATACTCCTGGTCGTCCAGGTTGGCGCCCGACTGCACGTCGAGTCCGGCCAGCGCAGCCTTGACCGTGGAATGGGTCGCGCCCCAGTCGGACATCACCCAACCGGGGTAACGCCATTGACCCTTGAGCACATGATTGATGAGAAACCCGTGCTCCGACGCGTAATCGCCGTTGATCAGGTTATACCCCGGCATCACCGCGCCGGGGTTGCCCAACTCGATGGCGATCTGGAACGCAAGGAGGTCCGATTCGCGCATGGCAGGCTCCGACAGATTGGAGCTGACCATCACTCGTCCAGTCTCCTGCCCGTTGGCGATGAAATGCTTCACCGTGGACACCACACCCTGCGCCTGGATACCGGCGACCGAATGGCCCCCCATTACACCGGAGAGCAGTGGATCCTCGGAAACGTATTCGAAGTTTCGGCCGCAGCGTGGCTCACGGATCAGATTGATGCCGCCCGCCAATTGCACGTTGAATCCTTTCGCGCGCGCTTCGCGACCGACCAGAGCGCCGCTTTCATAGGCCAACCGGGTGTTGAAAGAAGCACCCAGGGCCAGTGAACTGGGCAGGCCGGTGGCGTGATCCCCCGGACGCACATTACCGATGTTACTGATGCCAAGGCTCGCGTCAGCCTGCTGCATGGCCGGGATGCCCAGGCGCGGGATGGCTGGGTAATAAGCGGCGGAGCCAATGGCACCCGCAGGCTTCTGCGTATCGCCAACGGGAATGGCCATCGGGCCGGACAACCAGGAAAACTTCTCGTCTTCGCTCATTTGGGTGACAAGACGCTGTACCTGCGCGCGCAGGGTTTGAGCATCGGCAAAGATGGCGGGGTGCAAACTGTTCTGCGGTGTACTGTTCATCAGTCGGATTCCGAATTGCCGTTTATCAAAGTGACCCCTGCCAGGAAGAACCGTTTCAGCCAGTGCAAGGCACGCGACGTTCCGCCGCGCACCGGCAGCCACACCGCCTCGAACTAAATCGCTTCAGCTGAACCAAAGTTCAGATCGTTCAAGTTCCCGAAGCCCACCTGCATGTCCACTGACCACGCTTACCATTTCACCGAGGACCAGCGCCCGAACGTTGCCGGTGCGCCCTATCTTCCGCCGCACACCCTTGGCCGCAGAGTGGCCTATGTGATCGTTGCGCTGCTGATGAGCCTGTCAGGCACGTTCGGCAACAGCTTGATCACCGAAAACCTGGCGCAACTGGCCGGCGGCTATTCGGCGTATTCGGCCCAGATGGTCTGGCTCACTGGGGTGTTCGTCGGCGTGGGTGCCTGCAGCAACCTGTTCGTGATCAAGGGGCGGCAGCAGTTCGGGTTGCCGCTCATGCTGTTCGGCGCCCTTGGGCTCTACGCGCTGGCGGCAGCGGCGGATGTGCTGTTCGCCAATCTGACCACCGCGATACTGTCCCGCGCTGCGAACGGGCTGGCCACCTCGACGGCGGTGGCTTCAAGTGTCTATTACCTCATGTCGGCGCTGCCCCAGAGCAAACGGATTCTGGCGGTGGCCACGCCTATCGCCTGTGTCCAACTGGCTCAGCCACTGGCACGCCTGGTGCCGGTCGACTTTCTCATTGCCGACGGCAACACCACTCTGCGTCTGTTGGTGCTGCTGATACCTGTCCTGCAGATCGTGATCCTGGCGCTGAATCCACTACCACCTACCTACCGCATCAAGACCTTCGAGTGGGTAGACCTGATCACGGGCGTGTTCGTGGCGTGTGGCGCGGTCATGTTGGGATGCGCGCTGGCCACCGCGTCCACCTATTGGTGGAACGACGCACCATTCGTTGGCGAGCTACTGCTGGGCGCTGTGTTGACCATCGGTGCAGCCTTGCTGGTCGAGGCGTGCCGCAAGCGTCCCGAGATCGACATCGGCTGGCTGAGCAATCGCCATATCTGCACGTTCATGGGTATCGCGCTGCTGGAGCGTGTCTCGCTGGCCGTGCAGACCACGAGCGTGCCTGGCCTGTTCGCACTGCGCAGCCTCAACAACGATCAGTACCATGCCCTGTTCGGCTGGGTGTCCGTGGCGATGCTGGCAGGCATCGTGATCATGCTGGCGACGTTGAACCCGCGTTCGTTGCTGTATCAGATGGTCTCCGCGCTGGGCTGCATTGCCATGGGCGCGCTGCTGGCGTGCTTCAGCAACGGTTCGGTTCGCCCGCAGGATCTGATCGTGTCCCAGTGCCTGATCGGCTTCGGTGCCACGCTGTTCGTCGGCCCGGCGCTGCTCTACAGCGTCTCGCAAGTGCTGAAGCAGGGTCCGCAGGTACTGGTGCCGACCGTGTTGATCTTCGCCGCCACACAGAACCTGGGCAGTGTGATTGGCTCGGCCCTGCTGAACAGCGTCCAGTACGCAACGCAACGCTATGCGATCTCCGGTTATGCCAATCGCCTGAGCGCTACCGATCCACGCGTCGATCCGTCAGCGCTTTCCACGCTGACCAGCGAGGTGAGCCGCCAGGCCAGTGTGATCGGCTACCTGAACAGCTTTCGCCTGGTATTGGTGATTGCACTGGCCGCCACGCTAGTGGTGCTGGCCGCCGCCGCTTATTCCAGCTACTCCAATCGCCATCCAAAGAGGAAACCCACGTGAGCAAGGACTCTCCTTCCGAATCGTCACCGTCCGAGTCGTCCGACGATACCTGGAAGCCTGCCAAGCCCAGCCTGATCCAGCTCGGTGCAATTGCCCTGGTTGCGTTGCTGGCGGTGACGTTGGTGCTTTACATATGGCGTTTCTTTCCCTTCAGCGATGACGGTCCCTACACTGATAACGCTTACGTGCGTGGTTATGTCACGACTCTGGCACCGGAGGTCTCCGGGCACCTCACCAACGTGCTGGTCAAAGACTATGAAACCGTCCACGAAGGCCAGCTGCTGGCGCAGATCGACCCTGCCAGTTACGCCGCCAGTGTCGAGCAGGCGGTCGCCGACCTCGACGCCGCCAAGAGCGACCTGGCCAACAACGCCCAGTCTCAAGCGTCGGCCGTGGCGACCTTGAGCGCACGCCAGGCCGCGCTAGGTACCGCAAATGCAGAGTTGCTTCGCGCTCAAGGGGATTACGCCCGTAGCGAAGCGCTGGTCAAGGAAGGTGGGGTGTCCATCCAGGAGAGGGACACCGCGCTGGCGGCGTTGCGCAGTGCCAAAGGCGCGCTTGCCGAAGCGCAGGCCAATATCAAGGTGGCGCGCGCCGACGTGCGTACTCAAGAGGTGGCGGCACAAGGGTTGAATGCGAAAGTGCAGCAGGCCAAAGCGGCGCTGGACTCGGCCCGGATACAGCTCTCCAGGACACGAATCGTGGCGCCGGCCGACGGTCAGCTTGGCCGTGTCGAATCCCATGTCGGCCGCTACGTCGGCGCCGGCACTGCATTGTTCAGCCTGGTCGAAACGGACCGCTGGGTAATTGCCGATTACAAGGAAGCGCAGACCCATGGCATCACCCTCGGCCAGACCGCGCATTTCGAGGTCGATGCCCTCCCCGGCACGACGTTCAGCGGCATCGTTGAGCGGATGGCACCGGCCACCGGCCTGGAATTCTCGGCAATGACCGCCGACAACGGTACTGGTAACTTCGTCAAGGTACCCCAGCGCCTGGGCGTACGCATCGCCATCGATCGTGATCAGCCGCTGTTCGAGCGCCTGCGGCCGGGTATGTCGGTGGAGATAAGGGTGGATACGGACAGCCGCGAATGACCCGAAGATCATGTGCACCGGATGTTCGGCGGGCAGGATCAGTCCCAGGCAGACGCTGCCGTCCGCGGGACGGTCAACTCATCCAGTTGCCACCGTCGACGTTGTAGGTTTGCGCAACGATGTAATCGCTCTCCGGGCCAGCCAGGAATACCGCCATCCCGACCAGGTCTTCGGCCGTGCCCATTCGGCCGAAGGGAACTTCGAGGCCAACCAGGCGTTTCTTTTCGCCCAGAGGACGGTTCTCGTGCTTGGCGAACAAGGCATCGACACCATCCCAATGCTCGCCGTCCACGACACCGGGGGCGATGGCATTGACGTTGATTTTCTCTTTGATGAGGTTGAGTCCTGCCGACTGGGTCAGGCTGATCACCGCCGCCTTGGTCGCGCAGTAGACACCCACCAACGCCTCACCTCGGCGACCGGCCTGGCTGGCCATGTTGATGATCTTGCCGCCATGCCCCTGCGCGATCATCTGCCTGGCGGCGGCCTGGAGCGTGAACAACGTGCCGCTGACATTGATGGCAAACAGCTTGTCGTAGCTGGCCCTTGTGATCTCGGTGATCGGCGCCAGATCGAACAGCGCCGCGTTGTTCACCAGGATGTCCAGCTTGCCGACCTGGGTGACCACCGCCGCCATGGCGGCATCGATGGATGCCTGGTCGGTGACATCCATTTCAACCGCATACGCCTGCGGTCCCAGTTCAGCGGCGGTCGCCCGGGCACGTTCCAGGTTGATGTCGGCGATCGCGACCGTGGCGCCTTCGCGAATGTACGCTTGGGCGAATGTACGACCGATGCCCCGTGCCGAGCCGGTAATCAGGGCGCTTTTTCCTTCGAGACGTTTCATTGGGTCTACCTTGAGAGTACGTTGTTGGCGGTGCTGGTCGCTCCTCCAGGATCGTGCAGTACCTGTAGGAGCGGTCAGTGGCCGCGAAGGCGTTCATGAAATCACCACTAACCTGTGCGGCGGTGACCGCCGGCGTCGGGCCGGCGGGTGTCGTGGGCGGATTACTGCTTGGGGTAGCCCGCGCGCTTCATCTCGCGTTCGGTAGTGGACTGAGCAGATGCCAGTGCCTGATCCACTGACATCTGCCCGGTCAGCGCTGCACTGAACAGCTTGCCCACGGAGGTGCCTATCGACTGAAACTCCGGAATCACCACGTACTGGATGCCCACGTACGGCACCGGCTTGGCTGACGGGTTGGAAGGATCGGCGTGCTTCATCATCTGCAAGGTGACTTCGGCGAATGGGGCCGCCTTCAGGTAGGCGTCACTGTAGGTCGAAAGGCGCGTGCCAGGCGGAACGTTGGTGATGCCATCCTTCTCGGTGACCAACTGGATGTAGGCTTTGGAAGTTGCCCAGGTGACGAACGTCTTGGCGGCCGCCTTGTGCTTGGAGGTGGCGGGAATGGCCAGCGACCAGGCGTACAACCAGGACGAGCCTTTGTCGGTAACCTCGGTGGGCGCAGGTGCGAAGCCCACACTGTCGACCACCCTGCTCTGCTCCTTGTCGGTGGTGAACGAACCCGCCACGCTGGCATCCACCCAGATCGCACACTTGCCGCTGTTGAACAACGCCAGCGTTTCATTGAAACCGTTGCTGGATACGCCGGGAGGGCCGTATTTCTTCAGCGTATCGACGTAGAAATTCGCCGCGGCTTTCCACTCTGGGCTATCGAGTTCGGGCTGCCAGTGTTCGTTGAACCAACGCGCACCGAAGGCGTTGGCCGTGGTGCTGAGCAATGCCATGTTTTCACCCCAGCCAGCTTTGCCTCGCAAGCACATGCCGTACTGATCCTTGGACGGATCATTGAGCTTGGCGGCGAATTCACCCAGTTGAGACCAGGTCGGTTTCTCCGGCATGGTCAGGCCCGCAGCCTTGAACAGATCGGTGCGGTAGTAGGTGACGGTGCTTTCGCCATAGAACGGCAACGCGTAGAGGGTATCGTTGACCGAAAGACCCTGGCGGACCGCAGGGAAGATGTCATCGACGTCGTAGTCGGCCGGCAGACTCTGCATGGGCTCCAGCCAGTTCTTGGCTCCCCACAGTGGTGTCTCGTAGGTGCCGATGGTCAACACGTCGAACTGGCCACCCTGGGTGGCAATGTCGGTTGTCAGGCGCTGGCGCAGCACGTTTTCTTCGAGAACGACCCAGTTGAGTTTGATATCGGGATTCTGCTGCTCGAAGATTTTCGACAGCCGCTGCATGCGGATCATGTCGCCGTTGTTGACCGTCGCGATCGTCAGGGTCTCGGCAGCATGGCTGGCGAAGGCGACTGACAGACCAGCCGAAAGAATTAGCGCAGGGGTAATCTTCATGGGGCTCTCCGCTCCAGGCCGATTCGACCGGAGCTGTTATTGTTGTTGTCGACCATCGCCGCGCGGATCGTGCCGTGGCCGCAGCGCTGTACGAGCCGATTAGATCACCCCCGATATTCCCGCTCAAACGAATGGCGAACGTCATTTCGATACTTTTTTGACCGTCCTATGCATCGACGCGTGCGATCAAAAAAGTATCGAAACGGCGCAACGCAGGGTCTAGCTGCTCAGGGCGGGGTCAGCGTATGGTGCGTGAATTGGAGCCGCTGTACCCGATCCGCACCACAAACAAAAAGGGGCACTCGATGCCTGATAACCGCGCTGTCCTGTTCGAGCATCGGCCCGCCGATCTCGAAGTCATCCTGCCTGGCCCTGACCAGAGTTTCCGCTGGTATGAGCACGATTACCCCTACGAGCTCGCCCGCTGGAACCACCACCCCGAATATGAAATCCACCTGATCCGAGCAGGCAGCGGCAAGCTTCTGGCAGGTGACTACATTGGCCCCTTCGGCGCAGGGCATGTGGCCCTGATCGGGCCGGACCTTCCCCATGACTGGATGGGCGACGTTGCGCCCGGTGAACGCATCTGCGGCCGTGACGTGGTCCTGCAGTTCGATGGCGCCGCCCTGCTCAACCTGCGTGGCTCGCTGCCTGAACTTTCAGAGCTGAACAGCCTGTTGGCACAGGCACGACGCGGCATCGAATTTACCGGCAGCACTGCCTTGCAAGCGGCCGCCTTGCTGGAGGGCATTGGTAAGGCCCAGGGGCTGCAGCGGCTGATTGCGTTCCTGCAGTTGCTGTCCACGTTGGCCAGAGCGCCCAAGCGCGACGTACGAGTATTGGCCAGCGCCTTTTACTCGCCATCGCTGGACGCACGCAGTTCGCAACGTATCAATCAGGCATTCGACTACCTGATCAACGAGCTCACAACCGATCTGCGCCTCTCGACCATCGCCGCGCGCGTCGGCATGAGCGAGGCGGGCTTCTCGCGCTTCTTCAAACGCATCACCGGCCACGGTTTCATCGACCTGATGCGCAAGCTCCGGATCCAGCGCGCGTGCCGGCTACTCGTCCAGACCCAGCTCTCCGTGGCGGAAATCTGCTTTGAAGTGGGCTACGAAAATGTCTCCAACTTCAATCGCCACTTCCGCCACGAAATGGCCCAGACGCCCAGTGACTATCGGCGCACCGCGGTCGTGACGCCGTTCGATGGCACGGCTATCAAATCAGCGTTACCGGTTGCACGAGCTCGGTGATGGAAGTCCAACCTGCCTGCAGGCCAACTACCACTTCATCTCCCCCTTGGCGACCTTGGCGCTGAGTTCCAGTGACGACTCATCGCCCAACGCCGGGTAATGCGCCTTCATCGCCGCGACCAATGCGGTCGAGTCTTTGGCTTTGACTGTCTCGGCATCGAAGGTTTTTATGTAGTCCGCCGTGAAGCGTGCCGCGTCGATTGCCTTGCGTTCACCGGGCAGAAAGTGGCCGGGGATGACGGTCACAGGCTGGAGTTTCTCGATATGGGCTAGCGTGGCCAGCCAGTCGGCGTGGGATTTCGCACTTTGTGTGTCGGCCATCCAGACGTGGATGTTGTTGGAAAGCACGACGCCGCCGAGTACCGTTTTGGTTGACGGTATCCAGACGAAAGTACGCTCGGGTTGCGGGCCATCCAGGCCGATGACTTGCAGCTGTCGACCTTCCAGTTCGAGACGGTTGCCTTCCAGCACGTTCGGCACGATGACTTTGCCTGGAGCACCGTCGCCCATTTGCGGGCCCCAATAGGCCAGCTTGCTGTCCTTGGTTTGCTTGATGTGCGCGACGGTCTGCGCGGTCGCCAGCACTCTTGCCTTGGGAAAGGCCTCGGTGATGGTTTGCAGGCCGAAGTAGTAATCGGGATCGCCGTGACTGATGTAGATGGTAGTCAGTGTTTTCCCGCTCTGGTGGATGCGTTTGACCAGTTCTTCGGCCTGCGGCCGGGCAAATTGTGCGTCGACCAAAACGGCCTCTTTCTCGCCGGTGACAAGTACCGAGGACACCGGAAAAATCGCCTGCGGGCCCGGATTGTAGACCTCTACGCGCAGAGGTTCTGCGGCCAGGGCCGCCCCTGCGACCCCCAGCAGGATCAGACTGGCAAACACACGTCGTGCGATGAAGTGGATCATGGACATTCCATCTCGAAGGTTGAGGTGAATGGAGGTTAGATGAGATTTATCGCTCGAAAAACAGTAGATTTGCTGCATATTTGTTTCGGGAAATAGAGCTAATCATGGATAAGTTGTTGGCGATGCAAGCCTTCGTCACCGTCGTGGACTGCGGCAGTCAGACGGCTGCCGCCGATAAGCTCGGGCTCTCACGGCCGGTGATTTCCAGGTTTCTGGCGGAGCTCGAGGACTGGACAGGCGCCAGGCTCATGCACCGCACGACGCGGCGCCTGACCCTGACCGCAGTGGGCGCGCAATTGCTGCCACTGTGCCGACGAATGCTCGACCTGGCCGAGGACATGCAGGCGATCGCGACTCATCCCGAAGACGAGCCCGAAGGACTGCTGCGCATCACGGCCAGCACCTCGTTCGGACAGGCCCAGCTTACCCAAGCCATCACCGAATTCGTCGCACGCTACCCCAAGGTACGGATCGACATGCAACTGCTCGATCGCACGGTCAATCTCGTCGACGAGCGCGTGGATCTGGCGATTCGCATCACCAACGAGCTCGACCCCAACCTCATCGCCCGGCGCCTGACCACCTGCCGCTCGGTGGTGTGTGCCGCACCCAGCTATCTGAAAACCCACATGGAGCCTAAAACGATCGAAGACCTTTCCCTGCATAACTGCCTGACGCATTCCTATCACGGCAGCAGCCTGTGGCACTTCACCCGCGACGGGGAGCCCAGCAGCGTTGCGGTCAGTGGCAATGTCAGCACCAACGACTCCGTCACCACCTTGCAGGCCGCGTTGTGCGGGTCAGGCGTCGCGCTGTTGCCGACCTACCTGGCAGCGCCTCTTGTTCGCAAAGGAGAGTTGGTCGCCCTGCTGCCCGACTACCAGCCCATGACGTTGAGCATCCATGCCGTGTATGCGTCTCGTCGGCATGTATCGGCGGTATTGCGCGCGATGCTGGACTTTCTGGTCGTACGGTTTCCGGAAGAGCCTGCGTGGGATAGCGCAGTGGACGCAAGGTAATCGTTAATAGCGAGAATATGATCCGCTACATCGCAAAGTGTTGAATCACTGTTGCTCAGCAAACAGGACTTCAATATATAGCTAAAACTCAGTTCGCTATTCCACCATGGAAGTTGCAGGAGCATTTATATTTCTATTCAATCTAAGCACGTCTTGTATGGCGGCGGCTTCAACAAACTATCGCTGCTCTTTGTGTCGGACCCCTACGCGTTAATACAGCACTTATCTATCGGTGCTGCAGGACCGACCTACTTCTTATCTGGATCTCGGATACCAACAATGGCCAAACAGCTTCAAATTCTCGACGGCGGCATGGGCCGTGAGTTGTCGCGCAATGGCGCACCGTTTCGGCAGCCGGAATGGTCGGCACTGGCGTTGATCGAGGCACCTGAATATGTGCGGCAGGCCCACGACGCTTTCATCGAGGCCGGTGCGCAGATCATCACGACCAACAGCTACGCCGTGGTGCCTTTCCACATCGGCGATGCGCGCTTCGAACGCGACGGTGCGGCCCTGGCGCGCCTGGCGGGTGCCATCGCTCGCGATGCGGCCGATGCCAGCGCGCAGAGCGTTCGGGTTGCGGGTTCGCTGCCTCCGGCGCTGGGCTCGTATCGTCCGGATCTGTTCGAGCCGGTGCAGGCGGCCAGGATTCTTCAGGTGCTGATCGATGCCTTGAGTGATCAGGTCGATCTGTGGCTGGCCGAGACCCAGAGTTCCATTGCCGAGGTCCGGCTGGTCGCCGATCTGCTCAAGGACGACCCACGTCCGCGCTGGTTTTCCTTCACCCTGGATGATGCACTCAATGCTCAAGGCAAGGCTCAACTGCGATCCGGAGAAAGCATCACTGCAGCCGTGGCGGCTGCGACGCAGCTGAACGCGGCGGCCATTCTGTTCAATTGCAGCCCGCCTGAAGTCATGAGTGCCGCCCTGCTCGAAGCGGGCGCCCAGAGCAATTCCGCGCTGGGCATCTATGCCAACGCCTTCGAACCTTCGGATCAGAAACGTGGGGCCAACGTCGGCCTCAGTGCGATGCGGCGGGACACCGAGCCGAACAACTATCTGCGTTGGGCTCAGGAGTGGGTCGCCCAAGGGGCAAGTATCGTCGGCGGTTGCTGTGGCATCGGCCCGGAACACATTCACGCGCTGTCGACCGCCCTGGTCGACGCTGACCTTGCCCCCGCTGCACAGGATGCCTTGCATGTTTGATCGTCGTTCTTTCATCAAGGGCACCGGCGCGGCGGCGATGACAGCGGCGATGGCGTCTGCCTGGCCTTTGCGCGCCTTCGCACAGGACAGCCTGGAACCGAAAAAAGGCGGGCACCTGGTGGTCGGGTTGGACAACGCCTCCACCACCGACCGCCTCGACCCTGCCTTCTGGTTCGAAAGCTGGATGTACGTCACCGGCAGCCAGCTGTTCAACGCGCTGGTGGAAGTCGATGACACCGGAGCCATCGTTCCCTCACTCGCCGAATCCTGGTCCAGCGCCGACGGTGGTCGCAAGTGGGTGTTGAACATCCGTAAAGGCGTGCAATTCCATGACGGCCGGTCGTTGAGCGCAAAGGACGTCGTGTGGTCGCTCAATCATCACCGCGACGAGAAATCATCATCGCCCGTCAAGGTGTATCTGGAGCCGGTCACAGACCTGCGGGCCAGCGCCGAGCACGAAGTCACCATCACGCTGGCAGATCCGAACGTCGAGTTCATCGCATTGCTTTCGGCGGTCCATTTCGTGATCACTGCCGAAAACGAACCCTTCGAAAAAGCCATCGGTACCGGGGCCTTCATCCTGGAAAACTTCCAGCCGGGGGTGCGCATGCTGGTCAAGCGCAACCCCAATCACTGGAACCCTTCCCGCGGCCACGTCGATTCGGTCGAAACCCTGGCCATGAACGATTCGACCGCCAGGGTGGCGGCGCTGGTCAGCGGTTCGGTGCAGATCATCAATCGAGTCAATCCACGCATTGTCGGTCGCATCGAAAAGATGCCGTCTATCCAGCTGATCCGCGACAAGGACAGCCAGATCTTCACGCTGCCGGGCCTGGCCAATGTCGCGCCGTTCGATTCCCTTGATGGGCGACTGGCGCTCAAGTACGCCGTGGATCGGCAACAGCTGATCGACACGGTGCTGGGCGGCTATGGCTCGGTGGGCAACGACAACCCGGTCTTCCCCTCGAACCGGTATTTCGCCAAGGACATTCCGCAACGGCCCTACGATCCCGATCGGGCGCGCTTTCACTGGCAAAAGGCGGGCTTCGCCGGAGCGCTCACGCTGCACGCGGCAGACGCCGGCTTTCCGGGGGCGGTGGATGCCGCTCAGTTGTATCAGCAGTCGGCGCAGAAAGCCGGCATTCCCCTGGCCATCGAGCGCGTACCGAACGACGCCTTCTGGACCGATACCTGGCTGAAGAAGCCATTCTGCACCTCCAACTGGGGCGCGCGGCCCACTGCCGATGCCCTGCTGTCCATGGTGTTCACCAGCAATGCGCCGTGGAACGAATCGGCCTGGCGGGTCCCGGCGTTCGATCAACTGGTGAAGGCTGCGCGCGGCGAAACCGATGAAGACAAGCGCCGCCAGATCTACCATGACATCCAGCTGATGCTGGTGGATCAGAGCAGTGAAGTCATCCCGCTGTACGCCGACGCGCTGGCGGCCACGCGCAGCAATGTGAAGGGCTTCAAGTCGGTGCCTGGCGTGCCGCTGAGCGGCAACCGCGCCGCCGAAAAAGTCTGGCTGGAAGGATAGCCATCATGCCTGCGACATTGCCGGTTAGCGTAGGCGCAGAAGGGCAAAGCGTGTTGGCGAGCATGATCGTGCGACGGCTGGCGGTCGGCCTGGCGATGCTGCTGGCCACTTCGCTGTTGATCTTCATCGGCCTGAACCTGCTGCCCGGCGATACCGCCACCGCGATCCTCGGTCAATCCGCGACCCCTGCGGCCATCCAGGCGCTGAAGCTGCAACTGGGGCTGGATCAGCCAGCGGGCTGGCGGTATCTGCACTGGCTGGGCGGAATCCTGCAGGGCGATTTCGGCATCAGCCTGACTTCACGGGAAAACATTTCCGTCGCGCTCTCGGAACGGCTGCAGAACACCTTGTTCCTGGCCGGCAGCACGGCGCTGGTGGCGGTGCCCCTGGCGCTGCTCATGGGTCTGGTTTCGGTCCGCTTTCACGGTGGCTGGATCGACGGACTGCTGAACCTGTTCAGTCGTATGACCGTGGCCTTGCCGGAGTTTTTCTCGGGTTATCTGCTGATCTTCGTCTTCTCCATGACCCTTGCCTGGCTGCCCAGCAACAGCAGCGTGCAACTGGGCATGCCGTTGTCGGAGCGGTTGCTGGCGATCGCGCTTCCCGGTGCCACGCTGGTGCTGGCCGTGCTCGGCCACATGAGCAACATGACCCGCGCAGCATTGCTCAGCGCCCAGCGCAGCAGCTATGTCGACACCGCCGTGCTCAAGGGTCTCTCGCCGATGCGGGTGTTGTGGCGCCATGTGCTGCCCAACGCCTGGGGACCGATCATCAATGTCATCGTGCTGAACCTGGCCTATTTGATGGTGGGTGTGGTGATCGTGGAGAACGTTTTCGTGTATCCCGGCCTGGGCCAATACCTGGTCGACAGCATCGCCAAGCGCGACGTGCCTGTCGTACAGGGCTGTGCGTTGGTCCTGGCGGCCATCTACATCCTGCTCAATCTTTTCGCCGATGTGATTGCGCTGTTGACCAATCCCCGTCTACGCCACGGAAACTAGTCCATGCCCGCTCCAAGAATCGTTCACCTGCCCGGCATCGTCGGATTGATCCTGTTCGTTGTCGTCGCCCTCCTCGCGCCCTGGCTGGCGCCTCACTCCCCCGATCAGGTGATCGGCTCCGCATGGGACCTGCCATCGGCGCTGGCACCGCTGGGCACCGACAACCTGGGTCGCGACCTGCTGTCACGGTTGATCTGGGGTACGCGCACGTCATTGTCGGTGACCGCCGCCGCGGCGGCGGTGGCCTTCGTGTGTGGCACGACGCTGGGTTTCATCGCCGGCGCTGCAGGGGGTTGGATCGACCAACTGATCTCGCGGATCAACGATGTGCTCATGGCCATACCCACGCTGATTCTGGCGTTGGTCATTCTGGCAACGCTGCCCAAGACCCTGGGTGTGATCATTCTGGTGCTCGGGGTGCTGGAGGCCACCCGTATCCTGCGCGTGGCCCGCGCCGTGGCCGTGGACATCGCCGCCATGGAGTTCATCGATGTGGCCCGCATGCGCGGTGAGCGCCTAGGCTGGATCCTGTTGCGAGAAATCCTGCCCAATGCGTTGCCGATCCTGATTGCCGAGTTCGCCCTGCGTTTCGTGTTCATTCTGCTGTTTCTTTCGGCGCTGTCGTTCCTGGGTCTCGGTATCCAGCCACCCACCGCCGACTGGGGTGGCCTGGCCCGGGACAACAAGGACGGCGTCCTGTTCGGGGTCTGGGCAGCGCTGGTGCCCGGCGCGGCGATCGCCGCGTTGGCGCTGTGCATCAATAGCCTGGCCGACTGGCTGCTGGGGACCAACACCCGCCAATGGGGAGCGCGCAACCATGGTTGATTTCACACCGGTTGCAACGGCGCCGCTGTTGCGTGTCGAGCAGCTGCGAATCGCTGCCAAGGGCGAGCCTGAACGGCTGTTGGTCGACGACGTCTCCTTCAGCCTCGAGGCAGGCGAAGTACTGGGTTTGATTGGCGAATCGGGGGCGGGCAAGTCGACCATCGGGCAGGCACTGCTCGGTCATCTGCGCGAAGGCATGGCAGTTGCCGGCGGACGTATCCTGTTCGAAGGGCGCGACCTTCTGCACCTGTCGGAACCCGAGTTGCGCCGGATTCGCGGCAAGCGCATTGCCTATGTCGCTCAATCCGCCGGATCGGCGTTCAATCCAGCCCTTAGCATCGGAGCCCAGGTGATCGAGGCCGCGCAACTGCACGGGCTGATGGACGCACAAACCGCCAAGGCGCGGGCACTGGAGCTGTTCGCCCAGTTCTCGCTGCCACAGCCTGAGGCGTTCTTTTCACGCTACCCTCACCAGGTCTCGGGCGGGCAACTGCAGCGGGCGATGATCGCCATGGCACTGTGCAGTTCGCCGCAGTTGATCGTTTTCGACGAGCCGACCACGGCACTGGACGTCGTTACCCAACTGGGGATTCTGCAAGCGATCGCTCAGGTGATTCGCCGGGCAGGTGTTGCCGCGATCTATATCAGCCACGATCTGGCGGTGGTCGCACAACTGGCTGACCAGATCATGGTGCTGCGTCATGGGCGATGCGTGGAGCATGGCACCACTGAACAGATCCTCCAGCGTCCGGCGCAGGGCTACACCCAGGATCTGCTCAGCGCCGGGCGCGCGGGTCGCACCTTGGGTAGCACAGATGCCGCAGCAGCTGAGCTGCTGGTCATCCGCTCGCTGACCGCAAGCTACCGGCAGCAACCGGTGCTCAACGAGCTCTCATTGAGCCTGTGCCAAGGCCGCACGCTGGCGCTGATCGGTGAATCCGGATCAGGCAAGTCGACCTTGGGCAGAGCCATCTGCGGCCTGCTCGGCGACGTGGGCGGGTCGATGACGCTCAACGGCAAGCCGTTGCCCCCAACCCTGAGTCGGCGAACCCGTGAGCATCTGCAGCAGATCCAGATGGTCCATCAGATTCCGGACAACGCACTCAACCCCAGACTCTGCATTGGCGATCAACTGGAGCGCGCCGTGCAGACATTCACCGGGCTGAGCCGACCGCTACGGCAACGGCGCGTGGCCGAACTGCTTGAACAGGTCGGCCTGCCTGCGGACACTGCGAAGCGACTTCCGCACACCCTTTCCGGTGGGCAGAAACAACGCGTCTGCATCGCCCGCGCCCTGGCTGCAGAACCCGCCCTGATCATCTGCGATGAACCGACCTCGGCCCTCGACCCACTCGTTGCCCTCGACGTGTTGGCATTGCTGCGACGGCTGCAAACTGAAACGGGCGTGTCCTATCTGTTCATCACCCATGACCTGCACGTCGCCAGGGAAATTGCCCACGAGGTCGCCGTGCTGCACGACGGACGCATCGTTCGGCACGGCAGTACGGCCGAGGCGCTCAGCGCACCGCTCGACGACTACACCCGGCGCCTGGTCGAAGCCGTGCCGCAGATGCGGCAGGACTGGCTGATGCAAAGGGCCGGGTGACTGTTCTGTGCCGTTCATAGTCCCTACACGCGCCGCTCGGGCCGGAACATCAGGCAAAACCCTACAAGCACCACCGCTGCGAACCCGGCCGGAAACAGCCAGATACTCTGCCAGTCATGCAGCGTTCCCGATGCGTAGTGGTCGGTCACCTTCCCCGCCACCCAGAACCCGATCAGCATGCCCAGCCCATAGGTGGCCAGCGTGATCAGCCCCTGTGCCGAGCTGCGAAAGCGGTCGGGGGTTTTGGCATCGGTGTAGATCTGCCCACAGACGAAGAAAAAGTCGTAGCACACGCCATGCAGCGCGATACCGATCAGCAGCAGCGCGACCGCTTCACCGCCGCTGCCGTAGGCGAACAACACGTAGCGCAGCACCCAGGCGAGCATGCCCACCAGCAGCGCGATCTTGATCCCGAAACGGGCAATGAACAACGGCAGCAGTAGCATGAACAGCACTTCGGACACCTGCCCGATCGCCATTTTTGCCGTGGGATTGGCAACACCGATCTCGGCTAGGAACGGATTGGCGTTCTGGTAATAGAACGCCAACGGTATGCAGATCAGGATCGAGGCCAGGAAGAAAATCAGATAGCTGCGATCCTTCAGCAACCCGAGTGCATCCAGGCCCAACACCTGGCGCAGTCCCCGGCGCTCGCCGCTGGTTTGCAGGGGCGCGGTGGCGGGCAATGTGAAGCTGTAGAGACCAAGCAGCAGCGAAGCGATGGCCGACATCAGGAAGGTGTTGCGCAATGCTCCGCCCGCGATGCCTGGCGCCGAATCCCACGCGAACACCATGCTGATGACCAGACCGGCCACGATCCAGCCGATCGTGCCCCACACGCGGATGCGGGAAAATTCCCGCGCCGGATCCTGCATCTGCCGGAAGGCGACCGAGTTCACCAGGGCAAGGGTGGGCATGTAGGCAATCATGTAAGCCAGGACATAGGGATAGAACGTGGCGAAATCCGCTGCTCGATACAGCTGATACAACAGCACCGCGCCCAGCAGGTGAAGCACGGCCAGGATGCGCTCGGCGTTGAACCAACGGTCGGCGATCAGGCCGATGACGAACGGGGCAATGATCGCTCCCCACGATTGTGTGGAGAACGCCAGGCCGATCTGGCCGCCGCTCGCCCCCAGTCCCGTCGCCAGGAAGGTGCCCAGGGTGACGAATCAGCCGCCCCAGATGAAGAACTGCAGGAACATCATCACGCTCAATCGCGCGTTCATGGTTTTCATTGCACTCACCGTTTTATTGTTATGGCAGGTGTCGGTCGAAGGCTCGCAGGTTTCAGTCTTCGGGCAGGCCCAGTAATCGCCGGTTGGAATGAACATCGGCAGACACCCCGGCGAAATCGTCGAAGGCCCGTTGGGTGCGTGTGATCATGTGGCGCTCGATGAACGCAGCGCCCTCACCCGCGCCTTGGGCCGAATCCTTCAGGCAGCATTCCCACTCCAGCACGGCCCAGCCGTTGAAACCGTATTGGGTCAATTTGCTGAAGATCGATTTGAAATCCACCTGACCGTCGCCCAAGGAGCGGAAGCGTCCAGGCCGGTCGATCCAATCCTGATAACCCCCGTAGACACCCGCCCGGGCATCGGGACGAAACTCGGCATCCTTGACATGGAACATGCGGATGCGCGCGTGATAGCGGTCGATGAAACCCAGATAGTCCATCTGCTGCAGCAGCAGGTGGCTGGGGTCGTAGAGAATTGCGGCCCGCGGATGGTGGTCGACCGCCTGCAGAAAACGCTCGAACGAAGCGCCATCGTGCAGATCTTCGCCGGGGTGGATCTCGTAGCACAGGTCGACGCCAGCGTCTTCGAAGCAATCGAGGATGGGCAGCCAGCGCCTGGCGAGTTCGCCGAACCCTTGTTCGACCAGACCCTTTGGCCGCTGCGGCCACGGGTAGACATAGGGCCACAGCAGCGCACCGGAAAAGGTCGCGTGGGCTTTCAGACCCAGCCGCTGGCTGGCGCGGGCGGCAAGCTTGAGCTGGTCGCTGGCCCATTGCGTTCGGGCCTCGGGCCGACCGCGCACGTGGACCGGCGCAAACTCGTCGAACACCGCATCGAAAGCCGGATGCACCGCCACCAGTTGACCTTGCAAGTGGGTGGACAGCTCGCTGATCTGCACGCCGGCGTTTGCGCAAATGGCGTTGAGTTCGTCGCAGTACGTCTGACTGTGCGCCGCTTTTTCCAGATCGATGTATCGGGTGCCCAGCGTGGGCAATTGAATGGCCTTGTACCCCTGGGATGCGGCCCAGCTGGCGATATTGGCCAGGCTGTCGAAAGGCGCTTGGTCCGACATGAACTGGGCCAGAAATATGCCCGGTCCACGCAGTCCGTGTTCGGTTGCAACGTTCATCATGAAAGGCTCCGTGACTGCAGAGGACAGACCAGCTCGGTCCACTTGGCATCGCTGCGATGACTGGCGATGGCGGTTTCGATGAAGGCCATTCCACGCAGACCCACCTCCATGCCTGGCACGCCCGGTGCCTGGTTGCCGCCGCCACCGGCCTGGATGGCGTCGGCGAAATCTACGTAGAGATTGGCCATCGCCTCCAGGTAACCCTCGGGATGGCCGGCCGGCAGACGCATCCGTCGTGTGGCAGCCGCGCTGAGCCACGGCTGCCCGAGGCCCGAGCGCAAGACACGCATGGGCTGATCCAGCGAGCGATGGATCAGGCTGGACGGCTCTTCCTGACGCCATTCCAGTCCGCCCCGCTCGCCGTAGATGCGGATTTTCAGCCGGTTTTCCTCGCCGGCGCAGACCTGGCTGGCGATGAGCACGCCGCTCGCACCGCCGTTCATCTTGAACAGCATGCTGGCATCGTCGTCCAGCCGGCGGCCCTCGATGTGGGAGCCGAGCATGGCGCTGAGGGCGTGCACCTGCTGATCGGCGACATACTCGGCAAGACTGAACGCATGGGTGCCGATGTCGCCGATGCAGCCGCCGATACCGGACTGTTCCGGGTTGTCACGCCAATCGGCCTGTTTGTTGCCATCGCGGGAGATATCTTGGCTCAGCCAACCCTGGGGGTATTCGACGATGACTTTGCGCACCTTGCCGATCACGCCGTTGCGCACCAACTCACGGGCTTCCCAGACCATGGGGTAACCCAGGTAAACGTGGGCCAGACCGTACAGGCGATCGCTGCCGAGCAGCACGCGATCGAGCGCCTGCAACTCGGCCAGGTTCAACGCGGCGGGCTTCTCGCTGAATACGTGAAAGCCTGCCTGAATGGCCTGCCGCGCGACTGGGGCATGAAGATGATTTGGCGTGACGTTCACCACCAGCTGCATGCGCTGGTCACTGGGCAGGCGTGATTCGGCCTCGATCATCTGTTGCCAGTCCGCGTAGGTGCGTGCCGGCTGAAGCCCCAAGGCATTGCCCGTCCGCTGGTTATTTGAAGGATCGCGACTGAAGGCGCCGCACACCAGTTCGAAACGCCCGTCCAGCGCGGCGGCCTGACGGTGTGCCTTGGCGATGAAAGACCCTTCTCCACCGCCGACGAACCCCATTCTTGTCTTGTGCATGAAACCCAGCCTCAAAGCAGGTACCTGTCTGACGTACGATACGCAACCAGCCGATGTAACCGGTTACATCCCTAGATCGAATCTAGGCGCCAAACTGTGCTCTGTCAAACGGACAGCCGCGGAAAATCGGTCCCGGACCCTACCGCGAACTGCGGTAAGCTTCGCGTTGGTATTCCCGAGAAACGAGGTGGACTTGTCGAACATTCGTGAAGTGGCGCGTCTGGCCGGGGTTTCGGTGGCGACGGTGTCGCGCACTCTGAAGTCCCCGGAGCGAGTGCTGCCCGAGACCCGTGACCGGGTCAACGTCGCCGTGGAACAGGCCGGCTACCGACCCAACCTGATGGCCGTGCAGTTTCGCTCGCGGCGCACATTCAATCTGGTCGTCCTGGTGCCGAACATTGCCAACGGTTTTTTTGCCCGCGTTATCAGCGGCGCCCAGAAAGCCGCACAGGCCGCCGGCTATCGCGTATTGCTGTGCGACACCCTGGGTTGCGAAGCCACCGAGCGCGAATTTGCCGAGCTGGTACACGCCCATCAAGCCGACGGGGTTCTGCAGTTGCGCGCCTACGACCCGTTCGCTTCAACCAGCGGGCTCTCGGACGTGCCGCCCATCGTCAACGCCTGCGAGGTGCTGAAAAGCGGTCGTCATCCAACCGTCAGCCTGGATAACCGAGCGGCTGCCAAAGCCGTCACCCAGCACCTGCTCGACCTGGGCCACCGACGCATCGGCTTGATCAACGGACCGGCCGACAGCCCGCTGACTCACGACCGCCGCGCGGGCTACGAAGCGGCGCTGCGCGAAGCCGACATCGCACCCCACCCGGCAATGATCTGCCCAGGCGATTTCAGTCTGAAAGCCGGCTATGACGGTGCGCTGCATTTGCTGGCTGGGCCCGAGCGCCCCACCGCACTGTTCTGCGAAAGCGATGAAATGGCCATCGGCGCCTTGAAACGGATCAGGGAAATGGGCTTGCGCGTACCTCAAGACGTTTCACTGGCCGGGTTCGACGACATCGAACTGGCCGCCTACTGCGATCCGCCGCTGACGACCATCGCCCAGCCGGCCGAACAGTTCGGCCAGCAGGCGGTAGAGATGTTGATCAGCCTGATCGAGAAACGCCCGCTGGCGGCACGGCACGTGACCTTGCCCTATCAACTGACGATCCGGCAGAGCACCGCTCGGGTAGCGGGCTGATGATGCCCGTTATTGATTCGAGGCCGACGCGGAATTTTTCTGCCGTCGACACCGCTCCGAGCAATAACGAACTTCATCCCAGCATCTTTCCCATTTCTTGCGCCAAGTGAAGGGCAGACCACATGTGGCGCAGTGCTTTACCGGTAGTTCACTCTTTTTCAAACACTGTCTCCATCGACCAGCACCGAAATCATCCCGATCCGAAAATCATCAGAGGCTGTATGAAACCACAGTACCTCGCTAGAATGCGCCATCCGCCCATCACCTGGACAAACGTATGGACCTGCATCTTAGCCAAACGAGCGCGGCCGTCGCCATGGTCAACCGGCTCCAGTCCGAGTTGATGGAGCTGGGCGAAGTGCTGCGGGCCTTCAGGGATCAAGCCCATGTCGATGTCATGTTCGGCCTGGATTTCCGGCCCGAGGATGCGGTGCGCAATGAACCGATTGAAGTTCGTACGCTCTACGGCGATGAGGCAGTACACGCGGCGTTCGAAGCACTCACCAGTATCTGGGTCAAAGTTGGCCAGCACCCACGGGAAACGCTGCGTGTACCCGGTGTGATCGCCCTGCCCCGCGCGGCCATCGACAAGATCCTGCAGACGAACGCCACTCGTGGCGAACTGGGCAAGTTGATCGGGGCCATCGAAAAGACCAACGATCGCCGCAATGTCTGGGGCCGCTTCAAGGGTAGCGGGAACGGTATCGTTCCCAAGCAGGCTTTGCGCTTGACCCATGTGCTTACGGATCCCCAGGTCATCAACTTCTACTGGGATGACACCGGCTCTTCCGGCGCACGCAAGATGGCCGGCGACTTGATTGAAGAATGGAAAGAGTTGCTCGATCAATACCGTGACAAACAAGCGACCGTGCACCACTCCTCGGAAGCTGCGGCCGAGAACGCCCTGCTCTACGGCATCGACATGCTGGCCAAGCTCGACCCGAGCGAACAGGTCGCGATTCGTCGATTGGTGCAGCCTCATATTCGCGCGCGGGTTCGCAATGCAGACGCGAAAGTGAAGCCGATCATCGCACCGGTCCCCTTCGTCTACGAACTAGGCCAGCCAGCGCCGAAGGTCAAACCGCTTCAAAGTTACGAGCCGAAGATCCTGGTGAAGAAAAACACCCGCCTGGCATTGCTGGAAGATGATCCATATGTGGAAGCGATGAACCTGTTCCGCTACAAGGAAGAGCATCGTGTGTATGGACCAATGCCCGGGAAGGCAGAAGAGCATTGAGAAAGGTTTGAACTGGGAACAGAACTCAACCGCCCCTTCTGTTGTTAACTAGGCTGTGAACGCGGTGCGTGGGTCATCTAAAACGGCTTCACCGTCATGATGTTACTGTTATTGGATTAAGGTAATCATTGCAGCGAGGGATCTCAGTCAAGCGCGATGACGGCCCCTCCTTTGCTCACAGCACGCGGAAAGTAGATTGAAGACGCTGGAGCTGCCTGCCATGATGTTATTACTGCTCACCGATTGACGTGCCATGTGCTGCGCTCGATTCTTAATGGCTAAACTAGCCTGCCCTGCCATCAGGCCCCTCAACTCATGTCCATCGTCCCGCCCGACACTGCCGAACAGACAGCACTCACCCTTGAGGTGGTGCTGCGCTACCACTTGGCGTGGAAGCGGCGTGATCTTGAGGCGATTCTTGCGATCTACCATCCTCAGGTGCAGTACAACGATTTCTTTCAGAATCGCAGCATGGGCCTGGCCGAGTTGCGTGCCTACGTCTCCAGCACCCTGCCGCGTCATCCCGATGAGTATCTCGAGCACACCGACCGCATCCGAGCGGACGGCTGCACCGCGTTCATTCAGTATCAGACGGCCTTGAAAGGCAGTGGCGAGCGTGTGGTGTTTCGCACCAGCGAAGCGATCACGGTCTGTGATGGCCTGATCCTGCGGATAAATGAATACGCATCGCTGGTCCGCGACGGCGAACCGCAGGCCGGGCGTCAGGCCCCTGCCATCAGCAAGCTGGGGCTCTCGACACGCCAATTGGGGTTCATGGCACGGGACCTGGTCGACTATTTCGCCCGACAGCAGCCCTTTCTGGACCCCGACCTGGACCTTGCGCGAATCGCCAGCGCTACCGGCTACAGCCGCAACCAGTTGTCCTACCTGCTCAATCAAGTACTGGGGCAGAGCTTCTACCGCTACGTCACCCAGGCACGCCTAGCGTATCTGCTTGAACACCTGGCCCGTCATGGTGAAGACGCGCCCATCGACGCCTTGGCGGAGCGTGCCGGGTTTAATTCCACTTCGGCGTTCTACAAGGCTTTCCGCAGCCATACCGGCTGTACGCCCAAGGCCTGGCTCAAAACCCATTGCGTGCGTGCCCGCAGATAACATCTCCCCTGCCCCAGCGCATTAATCTGAATCGGCAATCAACCGACGGAGCATGTGATGGCGGGCTGGGCTGGCGTGAGCTTGTGGATGGAACAGCTGGGTGAGGCACTGACGCCGCGCCCGGCGCTGCGTGAGGATCTGGACGCAGACGTCGTGATCATCGGCGCCGGCTACAGCGGCCTCTGGACGGCCTACTACCTCAAACAACAGGCACCCCACCTGAACGTCGTTATCGTGGAAGCTCAGATTGCCGGCTTTGGCGCCTCCGGACGCAATGGCGGCTGGTTGATGGGCAATCTGCTGGGCGAAGACCGGTTGCTTGGGCCGCTGTCGGCGGCGCAGCGCCAAGCCGGCTACGACCTGCTGCATGGGATTCCCGATGAAGTGGCGCGGGTATGCCAAGCTGAAAGCATCGATTGCGATCTGCGCAAAGGCGGCGTGCTGTACTGCGCGGCGCGGTATCCAGAGCAGGAACGGCGTCTGCGCGAACAGCTCGATGCCGCTCGTGCTCAAGGCTTGAGTGAAGAGGACTACCGCTGGTTGAGTCCACAAGCCTTGCGCGAGCAACTGAACGTGGCCCAGGCCTACGGCGCCCTGTATTCACCGCACTGCGCGACCATCCAACCCGCACGGCTGGTCAGGGGGCTCGCCGAGGCCGTGGAACGTCTGGGTGTACGCATCTTCGAGCAAAGCACAGTGCTCGACTGGAAGCCGGGCCAGGTTCGAACCGAACTCGGTCGGGTGAAGGCCGCTTGGGTCGTCCCAGCAGTCGAAGGTTATGCCAGCGCCCTGCCCCCGCTGAACAAATACCAGGTGGCTGCACAAAGCCTGATCGTCGCGACCGAACCCTTGCCGGCCGATGTCTGGGCCGAAATCGGTCTTAACCGGGGTCAGGCTTTCAGCGAAAACAGCCGCCAGGTCACCTACGGTCAGCGCAGCCGAGACGACCGCCTGGTGTTTGGCGCCCGCGGAGGCTACCGCTTCGGGGGCCGCCTGCGCAGTGATTTCAACCTCACCCAGACGGAACGGGAGTTGCGTCGGCATCTGTTTGGTGAACTGTTTCCAATGCTGCGGAACGTGCGGCTGACACATGCCTGGGGCGGCAACCTGGGCGTCGCCCGGCGTTTTCACCCGCACATGCTCGCCGATCGCAGCCAGCAGGTCGCACTGGCGGGAGGCTATGGCGGCGAAGGCGTGGGTGCCAGCAACCTGGGTGGCCGCACGGTCGCGGCGCTGATTCTGGGTCGGGACAACGAACTGACTCGTCAGCCCTGGGTACTGGATGATCGGCCCCTGACCGCCCTGCCTCGCTGGGAGCCCGAGCCGCTGCGCTGGCTGGGTTACAACGCCATTATCCAGAGCTTCGTTCACGAGGATCAGGTACTGGCCAATCTCCATGCACCTCGGTGGCGGCGCCAGATGGCTGAAGGCCTGGCCGGTTGCATGGAACGTCTGATGAAGTCCAAGGAGCCGTTTGCATGAAGATCGATCACTTTCGCGACACTGCCCGCTGGCCCTTGGGCGAGCCGGGTGCTGTGGCCGTACCACTGGGCGAGCCATGTTCACAGGTTGCCACGACGAACGTGGAGCGTGATGACGGTGTCGAGGCCGGCGTCTGGGAGTGCACGCCCGGTCGCTGGCGGCGCCAGATCGTGCAGCGGGAATTCTGCCATTTCATCCAGGGGCGCTGCACCTTCACTCCCGATGGCGGTGAGCCTCTTCATATCCAGGCCGGCGACGCGTTGATGTTCCCTGCGAACACGACGGGCATCTGGGACGTACAAGAAACCGTCCGCAAAAGTTATGTGCTGATTTTCTGAACTGCCTTCATCCATAACGCCTAGAACAAAGGTTGAGGTCTTGTATGTTGAAGTCGATCGTTCCATTAGTGTTGATCGCGTCTACCGCTCAGGCAGCCGATACCGTCAGGATCTATAACTGGAGCAGTTACATCGCCCCGGACACCCTGCAGAACTTCACCGCCCAGACCGGACACCCGACGCAGTATGACCTGTACGACAGCAACGAGGTGCTCGACGCCAAGTTGATGGCCGGGCATTCCGGCTACGATGTGGTATTTCCTTCCAACCACTTCATGGCCCGGCAGATCACCGCCGGCGCGCTGAAACCCCTGGACCGAAGCAAGCTCCCTAACTGGCAAAACCTCAACCCGACCCTGATGAAGGTGCTCGAGGCCAACGACCCTGGCAACCGCTACGGTTTTCCCTACCTGTGGGGCAGCACCGGCATCGGCTACAACGTGGCCAAAGTCAAGGCGGTTCTGGGCGACGTGCCGATCGATTCGTGGGATATCGTGTTCAAGCCCGAGAACATGAAGAAACTCGCCCAATGCGGCGTGGCCATGCTCGACAATGGTCCCGAGATCCTGCCTATTGCCCTGAACTACCTTGGCCTGCCGCATCACAGCAAAAACAAGGCCGACTACGAGAAAGCACAGGCCTTACTGCTCAACGTGCGTCCGTATGTGAGTTACTTCCATAACTCCAAATACACCAGCGATCTTGCGACCGGCGACGTGTGCCTGGTGGTCGGCTTCTCTGGCGACGTGATGCAAGCCGCCGCCCGAGCCAGCGAAGCCGGGAATGGCCAGCAGATTGCCTACGCCATTCCCAAGGAAGGCTCACCGATGTGGTTCGACATGGTCGCCATGCCCGCCGATGCGCCTGACGAGGCCGCCGGCTATGCGTTTCTGAACTACCTGCTCGAACCCAAAGTGATGGCCGGTATCAGCAACCACGTGCACTACGCCAATGGCAATACCGCTGCCGAGGCCCTGACTGACAAGGCTATCCTCGACGATCCGATGGTGTACCCACCTGAGAGCGTGATGAAGAAGCTCTTCGTGTTGGAGGCAATGCCTCTGGAAAACGACCGTCTGCGCACACGGGTGTGGAGCCGGGTCAAGAACGGACAGTGAAGTCATCCGCCGATGAGACTGGAATCATTGGCGGTGTTTCTCGGCGCAGGCGGCGTTCGGATATGATGATTTGCAGCGATGACGGGAACACTTTACCGGCTTCGGTTTCTCGCAACCCGATTCAGGTCGTCGGCAACAGGCACCAGAACCAGTACCATCAGCGTCAACGCCAGCGGAACCGTTGCAACATAGCCAATAGTCTTGAACCCCAGCGCCCCGATCAGTCCCCCCAAAAAGAAAAAACCCAGGAGCGAAGTCAAGGTCATCAGGCGCGGCAGGTTTGCCGACACCTTCAACGGATTGATTGGACTGGGGCCGTTCCAATACAGCAACTTCCCGATCTCGATACCGATATCGGTCACGATGCCCGTGATATGAGTCGTGCGTATCTCCGCCCCAGAGAGTTTGGTGATAAGCGCGTTTTGCAGTCCCATGATGAAACACAACAGCATCACCGTCAGGGAAACGAACAGGCCGTCGACGCCCGCGAGCCGAGCACCCAGCAGACCAAAGCACAGCAGCAATACGGCCTCTACCAGAAGCGGCAACGCGTATTCGCTGTGCAGGTCATGACGACGAGCGAAGTTCACCATGATGGCTGAGCATGCCGCCCCAACGAGAAAAGAAAACAATGCTCCGATGCCTGCCAGGGCCACCTCGTAAGCACCCAGAGCGAGATGGTCGGCCATCGCCGACACGATACCGGTCATATGCGACGTGTATTGCTGCACGGCCAGAAAGCCACCTGCGTTGATGGCTCCGGCAACGAACGCGAGGATACATCCCAATTGCGTGTTGCCAGCCTTGCTGCGGTCTCTGCCGGTCAGCTTTCTTGAATAGTGAATCGGCATGCTGTCCACTCTCGATGTGATGAGCCGTTCAATACGCCAAAGTCCTGTAACATGCCCTTCTTTTTTCAAGTGGCAGCCTTCTGGTGTCCGTAACTCCTCTCACCGCACGTGAAACCTGCCAGTTGCTTCGAGACATCGCCTTGGGGACCCGCACGTTATACCGTCTGGGCGACGCGTGCTGGGCCAACACCCTCGACTCAACGCTGACGGTCGGCGCCGATGGGTGGCTCATCACCTTCCATACGCACGACGACGGTCGCTTCCATTGCGAGCGTTGCCAGAGCCCTGAAGGCCGACTGTATGCCTTCGACTCGGCCCAGCGTTACGGCACCGATCCTATCGAACTCTTGAGCACCTGGGAGCATGCTCGACTGGCGCAATTGCTGGCCGAAGTCTGAGCCGAGCCTTCGACAGCCGGTCTTCAGACCCCATAGCCGCAGCCGATACCCTTTCATCAAGCTACCCTGCCCCGCTGGTAACACCCCACCATGCCTCCTAATCCCGATCACGTAGATTTTCTGTCCCTCCTGAACGCCATTCAGGAGTTCATCGTCGTCAAGGACGGCGCCGGACGATGGCTGTTCTGCAACAAGACGGCCCTTGCCGCCTACGAAATGAGCAGCTTCGACTACGTCGGCATAACCGATGCCGAACTGCTCACCTTGCAACCGAAGTTTGCCGAGGGTTTCGCGCGCAACGTCGAGACGGACGAGTTGGCCTGGCGCAACCGCCGTGCAACGATCGTCGAAAAATCCTTCATGGGTCAGGATAACCGCATCAATACCTGGGAGGTCATCAAGACGCCCTCCTTCAATGCCGATGGCACGCGCTACCGGCTGCTGATCGTCAGCCGCAACATCACCGAACGCAAGCTTGCCGAGAAGGCCCTGCAAGCCAGCGAGGAACGCTTCAAGAACCTCGCCCACCTGGATGCCTTGACCGGTATATCCAACCGCAGGGGGATTCTCGACCTGATCGCCCATGCATTGGCTCAACCTACGACGCCTGCCAGCACCCCACTGCCTTCGGCACTCATCTACATGGACCTGGATCGCTTCAAGCTGATCAACGACCAGCGGGGTCACGAGCTCGGCGACGAGTTGCTGATCGCTTTCGCCCGACGCACCCGCCTCTGCCTGCGCGAGGGCGATCTGTTCGGGCGCATCGGTGGCGACGAGTTCGTCGCGTTTGTACCGCACACCGATCAGGCACAGGCGCTTCAGGTTGCCAGCCGCCTGTGCGAATCCCTGAGCCACCGGTGGAATGTGAAGGGCCAGGAAATCCACACCACCTCCTCGATAGGCATCGCGTTCTACCCCGAAGCGGGCGAGGACGTGCACACGCTGCTGCGCCATGCGGATGAGGCGCTGTACCAGGCCAAGCGCGCGGGCAGATCGCAGATCAAGGTGTATTCGGCGCAGTGATCGACCCACTTGGGCGCCAGGCTCAACTGGACACTCGTTCCGCCCTGTCCAAAAGCCACGTCAGCAACAACCCGGGGATCAGGAACCCCAGTGAGACCAGGGCTCCGTGAAGGATGTGCGTCAGCGGCTCCTGCAAGGTAGCCACGAATTTCATCGGCGAAGCCAGTGGGGAAAGCTGCAGGAACAGGAGGACCAGCACCGTACAGGGCCAGACCAGACTGACTCCGCGGCGCGCGCTGATCCGCCAGGCATAGACAGCCAGCACCGCCGAGAAAGCGCCTTCGAGGACCCAGGCGAGCGTTCCCAGTTTGCCCCACAGCCCATACCCGTAGTGCTCGATCGAGTGTGGGTAAAGTGCCAGGTCGCTATTGTGCATCGGCCAGTCGGCGATGAAGTGTGAGAAGGCCGCCAAGGCCGCCAAGGCCGCCACCGCCGCGACTGCGCGGTGCTTGACGAACAGCAGCCCCCAGATCATGGACCAGAACAGCGCAGCGAGCAGGGAGTGGTCCCAATCGATAAAGGTCAGATCGAAAAACAGGTAGGGCCCACTGGCCAGATTGGGGGTTACGGTATTGAAACCCAGCAGAATGAAGATCCCGTCCAACAGATCCAGAAAGCCGACGCCCATCATGATGGGCAACGCGGGAACCTTGGGGTAACGGGCCTTGATTGCCAGGCCAATTGCGAAGTGACCAACGTACATGCTGTGTTCCTGCTTCCAGTAGGCCTGTCGTCTACAGGCTAGAGGCTTTTGATACTATCCAAGGCTCGAAAACAAGATTGTCGGGTATTGGCAATGTCGGGACCATTTACCGCAGTGCCCTCCTCACTCTGGTCGCTACCGCCCGAAGTCGATGCGCGTCTGCTCCAAGGCGCGCGCGTGAAAAGGCTGGTGAAGTCCGAGGCAGTGTTTCCCCAGGGTTCGGAACCCCTCGGCATGTTCCGGGTGATCAGGGGTACGTTGCGAGTCAACAGCCAGAGCGCCAGCGGACGTCAGCTCTTTCTTACTTCGCTGGGTGTGGGGGATTGGTTCGGGGAAGTCCCGCCTCTGGATGGTTTGCCGAGAACCTATGATGTTCGCGCCAGCTCTTCAGTGGAGGTGGCCGTGCTTCCTGCAAACGCGTTCTGGCAGATCATCGAGGAGCGACCGGATGTGCTGTTGGCTATCACACGTCTGGTCTGCAGTAGATACCGAATGGCGCTGGATTGGGCCGCAAGTGCAATCCTCACGCCCCTGCCCGTCAGGCTGGCCACGCGTCTCGCGGCCATGATTCATCGCTCGGGTAGCCAGCAGGCGCCCATCCTCAAGGTCAGTCAGGAAAGTCTCGCCCAGCAGCTGGGCGTTTCTCGCCAGAGCGTCAATCGGCAGTTGAAACGCTGGGAAAGCGAAGGGCTGTTGACACTCCAGTACCGTGCGATCGTCATTGTCGACCTGCAAAGGCTCGAAAACGCCACCCGAGAACACTAGGCTGCCCTCGCGAAAGTGGGGGGATGATCGCGGCCAGCCGTAGTGTCATGATGTTATCAATGGTCCTGTGCCATCGCGTGCCGGCGCAGGCGGCGGCAAAGACCTACCGCGAAATCATCCCGGCCGCCTGCTCGGTCGCCTCGGTCGTCCGCGTCGCCAGCTTGCGCACCTCGTCCGCGACCACGGCGAACCCGCGCCCGGCTTCGCCCGCGCGCGCTGCTTCGATGGCCGCGTTCAGCGCCAGCAGGTTGGTCTGATTGGCGATGCTCTGGATGGTGGACACGATCTGCGACAGCTGCGCGATGTTGTCTTCCAGGGTGCGCTGGTGCTCCACCTCCGCTTCGCGCAACGCCTGCTGCTCGTGCAGCAGATTGACGTCCACCAGCGCGCCGACCACGCGAAGGGGGGCGCCCTGCGCATCCCGACGCGTCTGGCCGCGAGCGCGGAACCAGCGATACTCGCCGGTTTTCATTTTCAGCCGGTACTCGATGTCGAACGGCGTCTTGCCCGAGCGATCGTTCAGGTGGCTGCCGAAAGCGGCCAGGCTGCGTTCCTTGTCCTCGGGGTGCAGTCTGGAGGCCCAGCTGTCGAGTACATCGGGAAACTCTTCGACGGTTTCGAAGCCCAGCAGCCTGCGGAATTGCGTCGACCACCAGAAGGGATTCTTCGGGTTGACCGGATCCCCAGCGATCACCTCCATGTCCCAGAGGCCATCGGAAAGCATCTCCCGAGCCAGTTCGAACCGCGTGATGATCACTTCGTGCTCATGGTCCCGTTGCAGCTCATCGTGAATGTCGCGCAACGAGCCGGCGACCCGCACAGGCCGACCCTGGGCATCGCGCAGGGTCTCGCCCTGGGCGTAGAACCAGCGGTAGCTGCCGTCTTTCATCGCCAGGCGATTCTTGACCTTGTATGGCGTGTGGCCTGACTTGTCGTTGAGGTGACGTGCGAAGGCATCCAGCGTCGCTTGTTTGTCCTGCGGATGCAGGCGATCTGCCCAACTGGCCAGCACGTTCGGGAAATCACGCTCGTCATTGAAACCCAGCAGGTTGCGCAACTGCTGCGACCACCAGAAGCGATTGTTGGGATTGACCGGGTCGCCGGCCACGACCTCCATGTCCCACAAGCCTTCGCTGGAGGCGCGGTTGACCAGGTCGAATCTGACCTCGTGGGCACGAGCCGCTTGTTCGGTTTCGCGCAACAGTTCGCGGGCGGTTTCGAGTTCCGCTTCGAGGGCGGCAATCCGTGTTTCGGCGTGGCTGCGGGATTGATTGACGGCCTCCAGCGCGCGATTGATCGCCGGGGCGGCGGCACACCCTCGCAGCTGAGGTTCGGTACCCTGAGTGAGGGCGGACAGCAATTGTTGCAAGGCGCGCCGATCGCGGCGCAAAGGAAACAGGACAGGCATGAATAGAGCTCTATACAGGTGGCGGGCCTGATCCATGGCACCTCGCCATCTGTATCGTCACAGAACTGGAAAACTGTATAGGTTTTTAAAGGTTTTTCCGGTCAGTCCGTGAGTCATGAGATTGCTGCAAACAGAATGATTGGATACGGGCCAGTCCCCTCACTCAGCCTTGCCCAACACCGCCTGCAACAACACGTTCGCACCGGCTTCAGCCCAGTGCGGGTGGATGTGCTCTGCCTCGTTATGGCTCAGGCCATCCACGCAGGGAACGAAGATCATGGCGGTGGGCGCCACTCGGTTCAGGTAACAGGCGTCATGCCCGGCACCGGAGATGATCGAACGACTGCGATAGCCCAGCTTTTCACTGGCACTGCGGACCACAGCCACACAGTCGGCATCGAACGCGATGGGGGCATACTGGAAAATCTGCTCGACGTGCCAGTGCAGACCTATGGCCTCGGCGATGTCACGTACCGCCGTGCGCAATAGGCCATCGAGTTGCTCCAGTGCGGACTCATCGGGATGACGGAATTCAACGCTGAAATGCACCCGCCCCGGCACCACGTTTCGTGAGTTGGGATGGATCTGCGCCATGCCCACCGTGGCGCGGCCTTCGTCGCCATTGGCGAGACCGAGGCCGTTCACCGCTTCCACGACTCGCGCAAATCCCAACAGGGCATCCAGGCGATGGTCCATTGGCGTGGTACCGGCGTGAGCGCTGCGTCCGATCAGGTCGACTTCATACCAACGCTGCCCCTGCGCCCCGGTTACGACGCCAATGGTGAAATCCTGCGCCTCCAGGATCGGCCCCTGCTCGATGTGCAACTCGAACGCCGCATGCACCGGCCCGGCCTGGCAAGGATGGCTACCCGCGTAGCCGATGTGCTCCAGCGCCTGCCCAAGGCTCACGCCTTGCGCGTCTGTACGCGACAAACCATAGGCCAGGTCGAAGACACCGGTATAGACCCCGGAAGCGATCATCGCCGGGGCGAAGCGCGAACCCTCCTCGTTGGTCCAGTTGACCACCTCGATGGCCCGCTGCGTCTGGACACCTTGATCGTTGAGGGTGCGCAGCACTTCCAGGCCAGCCAGCACGCCATAGATGCCATCGAACTTGCCGCCAGCCGGCTGGGAGTCGCCGTGTGAGCCGGTCAGTACAGGCGCCAGGGTGGGGTCAGTGCCTTCACGGCGCGCGAAGATGTTACCCATGGTGTCGACACGAATGATGCAGCCGGCCGCGCGCGCCCACTGCACGAAAAGATCGCGGCCCAGGCGGTCCTCATCGCTCAATGCCAGGCGCGAGACGCCGCCAGCGGATGTGGCGCCATGCTGGGCCATGGTCATCAGCGATTCCCATAGACGCTCGCCGTCGACTCGCAGCGCCGCGCTCATGACCCTGCCTCCTGAGGCTTGGCGCGATAGCGAAAATCACAGCGCGGCGCACCGCCCATGATGGTTTGGGTACGGGTCAACTCGATGTCGGGGTTATAGCCCACGATGAACAATTCGTCGCGATTGCAGGAGAGCAGATGGCCGATCTCGCCCAGGCCCATTTCGTGGTACATCTCGGCATAGCGGCAACGCTGCACGTCATAGTCATAATGTTGGGCATCGCTGGCGATGACTTCGACTTTCAGGGCATCGTCCTTCTCCCACAGTACCTGCAGTTCGACGAAACTTTGCAGGTCGGCACCCTCAGGCTCACGTGCGGCGAAGTGTCGGCCTGCTTCGATCGCGGCGTTGCCCACGGCCTCGCCGATCACCGCAGCGGCGTGGGCCTGGCCGTGTTCGCGTTTGAGAATCTCGTAGATCGGCTTGATGATTTCGGCTTCGATGCGCCGACGGGCCAGAATGCCCAACTCACCGTCATGACTGCTCATGCTCTTTCTCCTGCAAAGGCGCGGGTTGGCCCGCGCCATTCTGGTTACTGTTGTTTGCCGTGAGCCACGCTGACCGGCTGCCATTGATTGGCCTTGACCTGGTACACCGTGAACGAAGGGTCTTTGAGGTTGCCCTGAGCGTCGAAGGCGATGGTGCCGGTGACTCCTGAATACTGACTTGCACGCAAGACCGGCAAGTACTTGGCCGGATCCACCGAGTCGGCTTTTTCCAGGGCGGCGATCAGGACGCCGACACCGTCGTAAGCAAACGGCGCGTGCAATTCGATGGGCGCCTTGAAACGCTCGCGGTAGGCCTGTTCGAAAGCCTTGCCACCCGGCATCTGCGACACCGCCAGGCCCGGCTCCAGTGCCGTTACGCCTTCTCCGTCTTTCTGCGCCAGTTCCAGGAACGTCTGGCTGACGAAACCACCGGCGCCCATCAACGTGGCATTGATGCCCAGTTGCTTGATGCGACGTGCCAAAGGAGCCGCCTGAGCATCGACGCCGCCGAAGAAGATCAGGTCCGGATTCTGCGCCTTGAGCGTCGTCAGCACCGGGCTGAAATCGACGGTCTTGTCGTCCACGTATTCGCGGGCGACAACGTGGCCTGCGTGGTTGTCGACCGACTTGACGAACTGGTCAGCCAAACCTTGCCCGAAGGCGGTACGGTCATCGATGACGGCAATACGCTGCGCTTTCAGCGTCTTGAGCGCGTAATCGCCCGCTACCTGACCGCCGTCGTCGTCATGGCCCATGATGCGGAAACTGGTATCGAAGCGCTGCTGGGTGTACGCATGGCCAGTGGCGACCGGTGCTACCTGGGCGATACCGGCATCGTGGTAGACCCGTGCCGCCGGAATGCTGGTGCCTGTGTTCCAGTGCCCCACTACGCCAACGACGCCGGCGTCTACCAGACGCTGGGCCACGGTCACCGCAGTGCGCGGGTCGGACTGGTCATCTTCGCTCAACAGTTTGAAGGTAACGGCTTGGCCACCAATCTTGATGTGCCGCGCATTGGCGTCACTGATGGCCAGGCGTGCGCCGTTTTCCAGATCTTTGCCGATACGGGCAGAGGGACCGGTCAGGGGGCCGGCCAGGCCAATCAGTACTTCCTGATCGGCCTGGGCGATGGCGCTGGCCAGGCCGCTGAGGGCCAGTCCGATGACGGCGGCGCGTTTGAATGGAGTAGAACGTTTCATGTCGATTTCCTGTGGTTCTCGGGCTGGCGATGCCAGTCATACGCGGGTCGGAACACGCCGGCCGTCCGGTAGCGTCGAAGGTGCAGCAAAGTTCGAAAAAGGATCGGGGAGGAACACCTGTGCCATCGTCATCCGATCGAGCGTTCACTCACCCAGATAGGCCTCGCGGATGCCGGGATCATCGAGCAGTGCGGCACTGTTGCCAGTGAGATGGATGCGACCGCTGTCCATTACATAGGCGCGGTCGGTCACCTGCAGCGCCAGGCGAGCGTTCTGCTCCACCAACAGCAGCGTCATGCCGGCCTGGCACACCGCGTCTATCACCGCGAAGATCTTCTCGACCATGATGGGCGCAAGGCCCATCGACGGTTCATCCAGAATCAGCAGCCGTGGACGTGACAGCAGCGCTCGAGCCAGGGCCAACATCTGTTGCTCGCCGCCGGACAACAGCCCGGCGGACTGACCCAGGCGCTCGCGCAGACGCGGAAAATGCTCGAACAGCCCTTCCATGTCTTCATCGACTTGCTCGCGGTCACGCCTCAGGTAGGCGCCAGCCTGAAGATTCTCCAGCACGCTCATGCGGGCAAAGATGCCGCGCCCCTCCGGCACCAGGGCAATACCCTGCCGGGGCAGGCGGTGGGCCGGAACCGCGCGAATGGAATGACCGTCGAATCGGATGTCGCCAGAGGCCATGGGCAACAGGCCGGCCAACGCCTTGAGGGTCGACGTCTTGCCTGCTCCGTTGGCGCCGATGAGGGTGACGCGCTCGCCGGCGCTGACGTGCAGATCGATGCCTTTCACCGCTTCGATGGCGCCGAACCGCACGCGCAGGTCGCGAATATCCAGCAGCACGTCAGACATGAGCGCCTCCTCCCAGGTAGGCCTGGATCACAGCTGGGTGTCGACGGACCACATCGGGCGCGCCCTCGGCAATAACCCGACCGTAGTCCAGGACGCTGATGCGGTCGCAGATGCCCATCACCAGTTTCACGTCATGCTCGATCAGCAGCACGGTGTGTCCGTCATCGCGAATTCTCTCCAGCAGGCTGCGCAGCTGAAGCTTCTCGGTGGCGTTCATGCCGGCTGCTGGCTCATCGAGCGCCAGCAGCCTGGGTTCGGTGGCCAGCGCACGGGCGATTTCCAGACGACGCTGATGTCCATATGAAAGTGAATCGGCTGGGCTGTCGGCCCATTGGCCAATGCCGACGTAATCCAGCAGCTCCTGCGCCGTGTCGCGGGTTTCGCGCTCTTCGTCACGCGCGCGGCGGTGCCGTGTCAAGGCAGCCCACAGGCCGTTGTGGGTGCGCACATGGCGCCCGACCATGACGTTTTCCAGGACCGTCATGCCTTTGAACAGGCGAATGTTCTGGAACGTACGGGCGATTCCAGCCTGTGCCACCTTGTGCACCTGCGTCGGCCGGTAGGCAACGCCGTCGAGCAGGAAGCGCCCTTGCTCGGCTTGGTACAGCCCGGTGATCACATTGAAGAAGGTGGTCTTGCCCGCCCCATTGGGCCCGATCAATCCATGCACATGACCTGGCGTGATGTTCAGGCTGACGTCGTCGAGCGCGAGCACTCCGCCGAAGCGCATGCTGACCTGTTCAATCTGCAATACAGGTGCGCTCATCGTCCACCTCCCGATGCCGGCCACAGCCCGGCCGGGCGGTACAGCATCGCCAAGATGAGGGCTAGGCCGTAGATCAACTGGCGGATGATCTCTGGATCGACCGGCACATAACCGAACAGAGCCTGTTGCAGCGGTGCCAGACTGGCGCGCAGCAGTTCGGGCAATGCCGCCAGCAACAGGCAGCCCAACACCACGCCCGGAATGTGGCCCATACCGCCCAGCACCACCATGGCCAATACCACGATGGATTCGTTGAGGCTGAACGACTCCGGCGACACAAAACCCTGAAACGAAGCAAACATGGCGCCGCTCACGCCACCGAATGCAGCGCCCATGGCAAAGGCCAGCAATTTGAAACGCACGGTGTCGATACCCATGGCCTTGGCGGCGTCTTCGTCCTCCCGAATCGCGACCCAGGCGCGGCCGATACGCGAATTCTCCAGGCGCATGCAGATGAATACGATCGCCAACGCCAAGGCGGCGAACAGGTAATAGTAGAGGTAGACCGAGGGCAGGCGCAGACCCAATACATCCTGGGTTCGCGCCAGGCTGAAACCGAACAGGCTGACCGGATCCACCGAGGAAATGCCTTTGGCACCGTTGGTGATGTTCACCGGGCGATCCAGGTTGCGCATCAGTACACGAATGATTTCACCGAAGCCCACGGTAACGATGGCCAGGTAGTCACCGCGCAAGCGCAAGGTCGGCGCGCCCAGAAGTACACCGACGCCGGCTGCCAGCAATGCGGCCAACGGCACCAGCCGACCGATGCCGACATGCAGTCCCGGTCCGAACCAGTCCGCCAGCAACGCGAAGTGCACCGTCAGATGCGGCGAGGCCAACAGCGCAGTCAAGTAGGCGCCCACCGCGTAAAACGCGATAAATCCCATGTCCAACAGACCGGCATAACCCACGACGATGTTCAGCCCCAGCGCCAGCATCAGGTAGAGCAGCGCAAAGTCCAGGGTCCGCACCCAAGAATTGCCACCGGCCTGCCCCACTACCCAGGGTGCCAGCAATACCGCCACGGCTAGCAACAGCCCTCCAGCTCGTGCCTTGGCAACGGATCCTATCGATAGACCCTTCATGCGCGGCTCGCCAGACGTTCGCCCAGAATGCCCGAGGGCCGCAGGACCAGTACCGCGATCAACACCAGAAACGCGAACACGTCCTGATAGTTGCTGCCCAGCACGCCACCCGTGGCCTGCCCCAGATAACCGGTGCCCAGCGCTTCGATCAGACCCAGCAAGATGCCACCAAGCATGGCGCCGCGCAGGTTGCCGATGCCTCCCAGCACGGCTGCGGTGAACGCCTTGATGCCCGGCAGAAACCCCATATAGAAGTTGGCGCTTCCGTAGTTGCTGGCCATCATCACGCCAGCCAATGCTGCCAACGCGCCGCCTACGGCAAAGGTGATGACGATAACGCGATCGGGATCGATGCCCATCAGGCTTGCCACCTGCGGGTTCTCCGCCACCGCGCGCATGGCCCGGCCCAGCCGGGTGCGTTCAACCAGCAGCCACAAACCAGCCATCACCGCCAAGGCAACAGCGATGCTCGTCAGCGCGGTCGCATTGGTGATCGCGCCCGTGGGGCCGGGTGTTACCTGGATGGGGTCGAGCGGCAGCAGTTGGGGAAACATCAGTGGATTGCGCGACCATATGAGCATGGCCACGGTTTGCAGCAGCAATGACACGCCGATTCCACTGATCAGCGGCGCCAACCGTGGCGCCTGCCGCAGGCGGCGGTAGGCTACGCGTTCGATCACGATGGCCAGTAGCGCGCAGCTGGCCATGGCCAGGAGCGTTGCCAGCAGTAGCTGGACCACGCCAGGCAAGTCAGGCAGCGCAACCTGCAACCCCTGCAGTGACGACAGGCCCACCAGGGCACCGACCATGAGCAGATCGCCGTGGGCGAAGTTGATGATGCGCAAGATCCCGTAGACCATGGTGTAGCCCAGGGCGATCAAGGCATACAGGCTGCCGAGCAAGAGCCCGTTGAGCACCTGCTGGATGAGGGTATCCATGGTGTTGAACCATTCCGAAGACGACGACCGCGGCACAGTAATAATCTATTCTATTTTTATCAACTCTCGAATTCTACTAAGCTTATTCCATCTGATTTAACGCAATATACAGCTCAACATATGAATAAAATCAGGGGTTTCCGCACATTTCGAAGACGTGGTAAATTCAATATATGAATATTTTAGAACAATTGCCCAACGATCCCCCGCTGCGTGCAGTGCGCACGTTCGAAGCCTTCGCCCGTCACGGCGGGGTCAATTCCGCGGCACGCGAACTGGACATTTCACCCTCTGCGGTCAGTCATCAGTTGCGCTTGTTGGAAACCTTCCTGCAACAGCCGCTGACCATACGCCAGGGGCGTAACCTGGTGCTGACCGAAGAGGGCCGCGAATACTACCGAGCCATCCGCTCCGCCTTTGCGGTGCTGCGCAGCGCCACTGAACATGTGCGCGAAAAATCCGCACTGCGGCAGATCACCATCAGCATGATTCCCATGTTCAGCTTCAACCTGTTCATTCCACGCCTGCCGGTGTTCCTTCAAGAGAACCCAGGGCTGGACATCAACGTGACCTACGCGAACCACCGCAGCTATCCCAGCGATGCGGCGGACCTGTCGATCCGATTCGGTACCGGGCACTGGCCTGGCTACCATAGCGAGCCGCTGCTCAGCGGCGCGCTCACGCCCTATTGCAGCCGGGACTTTCACGCCGCCCGTGGCCCACTGAACAGCCTGGAGGACCTGCGTCATGTGCCGCTGCTGCACGACGAAGAGCGCGGCACCTGGGCGCAGTGGTTCGCCGAAGGCGGGACCAAGCACCCTGGCGCACTGCAGGGCATGATGTTCGAAGACGGTCAGCTGACGTTGACCGCAACGCTCACGGGCCTGGGCTGCGGCCTGTTGCGGGCGCCGATGGTGGCGCACCTGGAGGCCTCAGGCGAACTGATCAGGCTGTCGCCGCGGGAAATCGACGATGGGCGCGCGTACTACCTGTGCCGCCGCACGGGTGGCGAGCTGTCGGTCGAGGGCAGCAAACTGTACGAGTGGATAAAGCGCACACTGGGAAAATGATCCATGAGCGCTGACGGACACTGCAAACGGGCCGACGCTGCAGCTGCAGCGGTGTACGCGACTGGACTCGCTGGCAAAAAAGTATCAGCACGGTGCAAGAACCGGGCTACCAGCGCCCCGGCCTTTCAGAGTATGTTGCCGAAACTTTGCGGATGCCCGCGGCGATATTGCCCGGCTCCACGTTCGATCCATTCGAGCGATGCCCTACATAACAAGAGGAAGCTGGATGAACAGGCAACTGCCCGCAGTCGTGGTGTTTGGTGAAGCACTCACCGACCTGGTCCAACACGCACCCGGGCGCTGGCAGGGCTATCCGGGTGGCGCGCCGTGGAACGTGGCGCGGGCCATGAGTCGCCTTGGGGTCTCGACGGCGTTCGCCGGTTCGATCAGTACCGATTCGCTGGGGGATGAGCTGTTCAGGCAGTCCGAAGCCGCAGGCCTGGACATGCGTTTCCTGCAGCGTATCGACGTCGATCCGTTGGTGGCGATCGTGCCCTCCAGCCACCCTCCCCGGTATTTTTTCGCTGGCGAGGCCGATCTGCATTTCGACGTTCAGCTTCTGCCGGCGGGCTGGCTGGAAGCTGCGCAGCTCTGCCATTTCAGCTGCATCAGCCTGGCGCGCCAGCCACTGGGTGACAGGCTGGTGGAGGTGGCTCGGCAGGTGAAGCGACACGGCAAGCTGATCAGCTACGACCCCAACTGGCGCAACCTGATGGACAGCCGTTACCGCGAGGTAACCTTTCCGGCCATGGTGGAACTGGCGGACATCATCAAGCTGTCGGATGAAGACTTGCGTCAGATCTATCCCGGTTTGAGCGAAGAACAGGCCCTGCAGCAGCTGCGCGAGATGAACGCGAACGCTCAGGTACTGTTCACCCGTGGCGCCGATGGCATGGTGTTATTCACCCTGGGCAGCAAGGTCGAGCAGGCCGCCATCGCCGTCGAGGTGGCCGACACCGTGGGTGCCGGCGACGCGAGCATGGCAGGCTGGCTGGCTTCGGGCCTGTTGGGCATCGAAGCGGCGCAGGCGCGCCTGGCCTTCTCTGCGGCATGTGCTTCGGTGTCGTGCGCCAATGCGGGCGCTTATGCACCCAATCGTGAAGAAGTCGAACAGCTCTTGGCGCGTTCAGGTGGATCGCGTTGAACCCTTCGCGGCCACGGACCGCTCCTACGGGAGGGCTGCATATCACCGTAGGAGCGGTCCGTGGCCGCGAAGCCGCCGACGCCGTCCATTCAGCAGCCCAGCGCGTCGGCGGCTTCAGTCAATGAGCTGACGACGATGTCCCACGCCTGGGTCGGAGCGAGATCCTTGGTCTGCTGGGCTCCGTACTCGGTGGGCCGGCAGACGAATACCGTGCGCATACCGTTTTCCCGTGCCGCGACGAGGTCGTCGTTGTGCGCGGCGACCATGGCGGTTTCCTCGGGCAAACGCCCCACGGCGGCGATGGTCCGTTGATAGGTCACTGCCTGAGGCTTGTAGGAGCGGCTCAGCTCTGCACCGCCAATCACGTCCCATGGCAGACCGGCATATCGGGCCAGGTTGAGCATGCCGGCAATGTGCCCGTTGGACAGCGCGCCGATGGCGAACCTGCGCTTGAGTCGGGTAAGCCCCGCCACGGAGTCGGGCCACGGGTCGAGGCGTTCCCATGCCCCGGTCAGCTCGTCGCGCTGCTGGCCCGGGATAGCGGCCAGGTCCACGCCATGTCGCGTCAGCACCGTGTCCAGGTTCTCGCGGTTGAGCACATCCAATGTCACGTATTGCCGCCGCCCCGACCTCACCTCCTCCATCGAGGGCTGATACAGCCCGCGCCAATCGCTGGCGAACTGCAACGGATCGACTGAAATGGCATGACGCGCCAGAAAGGGTTCCACCTCCCGTGCCACGCTGGTACGCCAGTCGACGACGGTACCGAATACGTCGAAACCCAGGAAAGCGACCTGATCGAACACAGGGTTCATGTTTTGCCCTCGACGATGGCGCAGGGAATATCCCCGCACTTGCTGTACAGGGATAGACCGGCGTACCCCTCGGCCGTTTGATCGGAATTCACCGCAGGCACGATGAATGCCAACCACTGACCTCAACCGATCGGCAGTTCGCCGGTCACGATTGCCGTGACCAGAAAGATCCCGAACATCGGCAGCGACCACTTGAAGAACTCTTTCTGGTATTCACCGAAGGTCATCTCGGTGCGGTTCATCAGCAGGAACAGCCAGGCCACGGTGGGGCTGGCGTAGCGCAGCGCCTGGCCCATGAACGAAGCGACGCCGATTTCGGTGGGGGTGATGCCGAAGCTGTACGCAATCGGCGCGACCACCGGCAGGATGCCGAAATAGTAGGCGTCCACCGGCAGTGCGTAGCAGGCCAGCGCGCCGAGGAAAGCAAAGATCAGCGCCGTGTGGCTGCCCATCGATTCGGGGATCAGGCTGGCCATGTGCTCGGCCACCGCGCCGGCCATGCCGCTGCCGTTGAAGATGCCGAGGAAGCAGCCCGCCGCCAGAATGATCGATGCCACCGCCACCGCATCGCCGCCGTTGGCGGTGATGCGCTCGCGCTGCTCCACGGCGGTGTAGTTGACGGTCAGTGCCAGCGCCGTGCCCAGCATGAACACCACCGCGCCACTGGCCCAGCCGGCGATGAGGATCACCAGCATGGCCACCGTCAGTGCCAGGTTGAACAGAAACAGCTTGGGCCGCTTGAGTTCCTTGTCGTGGTCTTCGATGACCGTGACCATGTCGGCGATCTGCTCGGCGGTGACAATGACCTTTTCACCGGCAACGAAGCCCAGGCGCTTGCGCTCCTTGATGCCCATCAGGTACGCCATGCCGAACACGTAGATGAACGACACCCCCAGAATCGGCAGGATCGCCACGAACAGCGTGTTGACCTCCAGGTTGAGCACAGCCGCCGCCCGTGCCAACGGACCGCCCCAGGGCAGGCAGTTGCCCAGCCCGCACGGCAGGATGATCAGCATGGCCAGGTTGGACAGCTTCATGCCCATCTGCTTGTACAGCGGCAGGAACGCGGTGGTGATGATCAGGATGGTGGTAGTGCCGTCACCGTCCAGGGTCACCACCGAGGAGGTGAATGCCGTCACCAGGATGATCTTCAGCGGGTCGCCGTTGGCCTTGCGGATCAGGTACGTGCACAGCGGGTCGAACAGCCCAACGTTCATCATCAGGCTGAAATACAGCACGGCGAACAGAATCATCACTGTCGGGTTCACGGTGCCCAGAGAGACCTTGCCGTCTGCGCCCTGGGAATAGAACAGGCCCTCCCTGATCCACTTGATGATCATCTCCAGCGGCACACCGCTGAGCAGGCACACCAGCACCCCGACCGCCAGTGACACGACGATCAAGCCAGTGAAGGGCGAAAGTTTCTGCTTGATCACCAGCAGCAGGAACGACGTGATCAACGTATAGCCCAGAATGGTCAGCATCCGAACGTCTCCACCTATTATTTTTATCGTGAGAAGCAGCGTCTGTTGCGCAGGCCCGGCCTCGGCCGCCGAGCCTGTCGGGCTTCAGCGGCCCTGCAGCAATTGGGTGACCCAGTCGGGTGCCAGCTCGGGCAGCGGCTCGCCGCCATCGCGGCAGCGCACGTAGTGGTCGATCACTTCACGGCGCTGCTCTTCGTAAGCGCTCTTCTTTTCCGATGCTTCGAGCACTTCCAGCAGGCGTGCCCGCGGCACTACGGTGACGCCGTCGTAGTCGCCGAACACCAGATCGCCCGCTGCCACCTCGACGCCGGCGCAGGTCACGGTGGTGTTGATCTTGCCGGGCCCCTGCTTGCCCGGACTGCGCTGCATGAAGCCTTTGGCGTAGACGGGGATGTCCAGCTCGGCGAGCGGCACCTTGTCGCGCACGCAGCCATCGATGACCAGCCCGGTGAGCCCGACGGCCTGCGCAGCGCCCGCCATCAGGTCGCCGATGTAGGCCCGCCCCGGATAGCCCTTGCCGGCCACCACCAGCACATAGCCCGGTTGTCCCTGATACACGGCCACGTGAATCGGAAAGTTGTCGCCGTCCTCGGTGTCGACGGTGTACGCGGTGCCGAGCATGACCTTGCGCTCGTCGAGCGGCATCAGGTCGGCGTCCATGGCGCCGTTGCGGGCGATGCCCAGCTTGGCCATGCCATCGCACAACTGGGCGGGACTGAGCTTGCGGAATCGGTCGAGCAGGTCTTGGGGGATCAGTTCAGGCAGGGGCAGATAGTGTTCGGTATTCATGCGGTTGTCCTCAGCGATGGTTGACCAGGTGGCGAATGGCGGCGCGGTAGTCCAGTTCGCTGCCGTTCTCGCCCAGTTGCGTGTGCCAGTCGGTGGCGGCGAGCTTTTCCAGCTGGCGACGGCTGGCCCGGGACATGGTGGCGTCGACCCCGGCGTCTTCGAGGGTGGCGACCACGTCGTCCATCTCGGCGCTGCGGCGCTTGGCGTGGATCAGGGTGCGGGCGGTAAAGGTGTTGGCCAGTTGCTCGACGGTCTTGCCATCGAGGGATTCGCCCAGCGACTCGACCAGGGTGTCGAGCACGCCGAACTTCTCCCCCGCCTGAAAGGCTTCGATCAGCAGTTGCGGTAGCCCTTTCATCACTACGCTTTTGAGCATCTTGATCGCCGACGCGGCGCCCGCCTCGGCGTCGAGCACGGTCAGGCGCATGCCGTAGGGCGTGAACGCTTCTGCAAAAACCGATGCGCCCTCACCTGCCAGCAACATGGGCACGCGGTGATTGTTGCCGGGCACCGTGCCCATGACCGCGGCGTCGCAGAACGCCACGCCTTCGGCCCTGGGCAATGCGTCGATGGCCTGCTTGACGGTGGGCGCGGCCGAGTTCATGTCGACGTAGGTTTGCCCTGCGATAAGCAGCGGCAGGATGCGCTCGGCAACTGCCAGGGCGCTGCTGGCGCTGGTCAGACAGAGGATGAAGCGGGCGCCTTGACAGGCGTTTTCCAGAGAGTCGAAGAGCGTGACTCCGGTGTGCTCGGCGCGCTGGCGGATCGCCGCGCCGCGTTGGGGATCGTCTGCGTGGGCATCGTAGGCACCGAGTTGCAGATCGGCTTGGGTGTACAGACCGGTGGCCAGGTGGTAGGCGGCCTCGCCAAACCCGATGAAGACCAGTTTCATCCGTGTGTTCCTTCTTTGTATTGTTATTGAAGGAGTGGGAGCAAGGCATGTGCCAAAGTTGGCCGACCGAATTTTTATTCAACAGGATCAGGGAGTTAAGGTCGGTGGGAATACAGGACTGAAGTCCGCTCGCGTGCAGGGTGATTTCACTTGATTGCAAAAGCTTTCATCAGCCCCTAACGTGCAATGCGCGCCATCGATCCATGACAACTCCAACAAGAAGGACGCCTCCCATGCAGGGCAAACTGGCAGTCATCTCCCCCTCCACCACCCTTACCACCGTGATGAACCAGGTGTTGGACCGACGCGGCCTGACCGTGGCCGTGGTGGAGGCCGCGCAGCACCAGGCGGTACTGATGGCGCAGCAGGCGCTCGACGCGGGCGCCAGTGTGCTGATCAGCCGCGGCAAGACCGCCAGCGTGCTGCGCGAGCGCTTCCAGGTGCCGATCGTGGAGGTACGTCATACCTTTTTCGATTGCATCAATGCCTATCACCAGGCGCTGAAGGTGTCGGAGCGAATCGCCTTCCTCGCCACTTCGGACGGTTACGCCGCCATCCTGGAAAAGGCCCGGCCCTTCATGCCAGCGGTGACCATCTGCTCGATCGACCCGTTCGGCAGCGCCCAGAGCACCGACCTGCAACTCGACCGTCTGCAGGCCGAAGGCATCGAAGTGGCCATCGGTGGTCTGTCGCTGGAGCCGGCGGTCCGGGCACGCGGTCTGCGATACGTGATGTCCGAGGCCGATGCCGACGCCGCCGTCGATGCCATCGACGAAGCCCTGCACCTGCTGCGCATCGAGCAGGAGCGTCTGCACAAGCGGCTGGAACTGCAGGGCCGCTACGAAATGATCCGCTCCATCCTCGATTGCGTGTCCGAAGGCATTTTCAGCATCGACAGCGAGGGGGTCATTACCAACATGAACAATGTCGCCACCCAGTACCTGGGAGCCGTAGGCTGTGGCGACAAGGTGGCCGGTCTGCTGCCCCAGGATTACTTCGCCCGTGTGCTGGACAAGGGCGAGGCGGTGCGTGGCGCCCTGATCAACCTAGGGCGCCTGTCGCTGACCCTGAGCATCGCGCCGATCACCTTGGGCCAACAGGTGATCGGCGCCGTCGCGACCCTGCAGAAGCAGACTGAAATCAAAGCCATCGAGCAGAAAATGCGCCGGCAACTGGCGCGCCAGCACGTGGCCGAGAACACCTTCACTTCGATCATCGGCAGCAGTCCGGCGCTGGCCAAGGCCAAGCGGCTGGCGCAAACCTTCGCTGCGGTGGACAGCACGGTGATGATCGAAGGCGAAACCGGGACCGGCAAAGAGTTGTTCGCCCAGAGCATTCACAACGCCTCGAAACGCCGCCACGGACCTTTCGTGGCGATCAACTGCGCAGCCTTCGCACCTGGCGTGCTGGAGAGCGAGCTGTTCGGCTACGTGAAAGGCGCTTTCACCGGTGCCCTGGCCGAGGGCAAGGCCGGTGTGTTCGAGCTGGCCCACACCGGCACGATCTTTCTCGACGAGATCAGCGAAACATCGGCGGAAATCCAGCTCAAACTGCTGCGCACGCTGCAGGAGCGCAAGGTGGTGCGAATCGGCGACGACAAGGTCACGCCGGTGGACATTCGCATCATCACCGCCAGCAACAAACGCCTGCCGCAGTTGGTCGCCCAGGGGTTGTTTCGCGAGGACTTCTTCTACCGCATCTGCGTGCTCAAACTGCAATTGCCTGCCCTGCGCGAACGCCGTCAGGACATTCCGGAACTGGTCACCCACCTGCTGGCCAGCTCAGGCATCCCCGCTGCGCCCCCTGGGCCGCAGCTGCTGGCGCGGCTGAGCGCCCACGAATGGCCGGGCAATATTCGTCAGCTGGGCAATATCGTCGAACGTCTGGCGGTCATGAGCCAGGGCCGCGACATGAGCGGCGCCTGGGTGGAAGAAGCACTGGAAGACTTGCCCCCGCCCGCCCCGGCCACCCCTGGAATCGCCCGCAGCGAGCAGCAGGTGCTGCTCGACACGTTGCAGAGCGTGCGAGGCAACCGCGAACAGGCGGCGCGGTTGTTGCAGATCAGCACCACGACCCTGTGGCGGCGCATGAAGAAGTATCAGGCGGCCGACCCGGAGGCCTTCGCTGCGACCCGTCTTTACGGGCCGCAGGAATCATCGCTGAAGGGCTAGCCTGGGGCTTCAGGAATAGACCTGGACGCGCTGGCGGACCGGCTGGGCTTGGCGTACAGGCTGCTGCTGACGCGTCAGTTGCGCCTGGACCACGGCCACCGCATCCAGCACGCGGTGCGTCCAGCGTTCGTCATCGGGACGGACCACGACCACGCGAAAGCCGTGCTCGTGGCCCTCGCTTTCCACGCCTTCGGAGTCGTCGACGTGCAGGTCGATATCGAAGGCCGGCGGAAACTTCGAAGGCGACAGGCTCATGCCATGCCTGGCCAGGGCCCGGCTGTGGACCTCGCTGTTGACCACGCCATCCACCCGAATGCCGTGCAGCAGCAGCCAGCGCTTGATGTAGGCCGGCGTGCGGCCCGACGAGGTGTACACCCAGATGCTGCAACCCTGACGGCGCAGTTCACGGGTCAAGGAGCGGGTGCCGATACGCAGTGGCTCACCCAGCCAGCGGTGTACGAAGCCCGGCAGCCAGCTGCGCTCGGCTTCACTGTGATGGGGCAGGCATGCCAGGGTGTCGTCGATGTCGAATGAAATACGCACGCGCGGACGGTTGAACGGATTCATCGGAATAAGACCTGTGATCGCTTGCCACATCGGTTTGAGCCACGTTTGTAGAGTGTCGGATTCATCGTCCCCTGCCCTCATGCAGCGCCAGCTGCTTGTGAGTGAGGAAGAACTTTTTCGGGTCCGGCGCCTGTTCTTCGAGAAAGGCGGCGTACTTCTTCTTGATCTTGGGCAATTCGTAAAGCGCCTTGACGCCATGCTTGGCGGAATTGCGGATCACCGACGAGGGGTTGAAATAGCCCGGCGCATTATCCACCGAGAGCACGAAAGGTGGTAGCCCTGCGCGGATCAGCAGGTAGCTGACGATCAGCGAGCCGGTACGGTTGTTGCCTTCGATGAACAGCTGCGGCTTGCTCAGAATGCGCACGTACACACCTGCCGCACGCTTCCAGACCGACTCGCTGCGGTAGGTGCAGTACCAGTTGTAGAGGTCCTTGATGCCGCCTTCGGTGTTGTTGAAGAAATGCTCTTCCGTGGCAGCCAGGTGCTGGGCGAACTCGACGCGGCGCGCCGGATCACGCCCGCAGAGCACGGTGGCGTTGATCTCCAGCATGAGGTTGACCTGTTGCAGATCGAACAGGTCCACCCCCTGCGCCACGTAGTCGTCGACCAGGGCGTAGCCGGCCAGGACGTTCTCCACCACCTCGTCGGTCAACGGATCACGCTGCTCGGTGAAGTGCTTGCTGAGCTCGGCGAAGCGGCCCTGCACTTCACGCAGGGCTCGTTCGATCGCGGCCAAATCAAGACGACGGGTTACCGACATGAATGATCCTGAATCCTTGAGGAGTGAGGCAAAACGAGGGCTTCCTGCCATCGCTCAGCTGAACTTGCCGCTGATGTAATCACCGGTCATCTGTTCGCGCGGGTTCTCGAAGATCTGCGCGGTCGGGCCCATTTCCACCAGGTAGCCGGTGCGCGTGCCCTGGGAGATGTCCACCGAGAAAAACGCGGTCGTGTCGGCGACGCGGATGGCCTGCTGCATGTTGTGGGTGACCAGGGCGATGGTGTAGTCCTTCTTGAGCTCCACCATCAGTTCCTCGACCCGGCGCGTGGCGATCGGATCGAGGGCCGAACACGGTTCGTCGAGCAGCAGCACTTCGGGCTCGGTGGCAATGGCGCGGGCGATGCACAGACGCTGTTGCTGGCCACCGGACAGCGACAGGCCGCTGACCTTGAGCTTGTCCTTGACCTCGTCCCACAGCGCGGCACCCTGCAACGCGTGCTTGACCCGATCGCCCAGGTCGCCCTTGTAGCGGTTCAGCCGCAGGCCGAAGGCGACGTTGTCGAAGATGCTCATGGAAAACGGGTTGGGCTGCTGGAACACCATGCCGATGTAACGGCGCACCACCACCGGGTCCACGCCCTTGCCGTACACGTCCTGACCCAGGAAGTGCACGTGGCCTTCGAAGCGAAAGCCTTTCACCAGGTCGTTCATGCGGTTCAAACTGCGCAGTACGGTGCTCTTGCCACAGCCCGAGGGGCCGATGAAGCCGGTGATCTTGTTCTTCTCGATGGGCACGTGGCTGTCACGCACGGCCATGAAGTTGCCGTAGAAAATCTTGTCGAGCTTGCAGTCCATGACCACAGGTGCCTGGGTCGCGAACGGGACGGCTTTTTGCACGGATAGTACACTCACAATATAGGTGCTCCCATTCTCAGAACTTGGGCTTGCCGAAAACACGACTGACAATGTTCACAAACAGCACGATCATCACCAACACGAGGGAGGCCGCCCAGGCGAGCTCCAACTGGTTGTCGAAGGGCATGCCGGAAAAGTTGTAGATCAGTACGGCCAGCGACGCGGTGGGGTTCATGACCGCCAGGCTGCCGTCGTGGTAGATCCAGTAGTTGCTGAACAGCGCGGTGAACAACAGCGGCGCGGTTTCCCCGGCGGCGCGTGCCACGGCGAGCATGACCCCGGTGAGGATCGCCGGCATGCCGGTGGGCAGGATGATCTTCCAGATCACCTGGGAGCGCGTGCAGCCCATGCCATAGGCGGCGTCTTTCATCACCTTGGGCACCATCTTCATCGACTCTTCGGCGGTCAGCACCACGATCGGCAGCATCAGCACCGCCAGGGCCACACCGCCCGCAGGGGCCGAATAGGTACCGGTGGTCATCACCACCAGCGCATAGGCGAATACCCCGGCCAGGATCGACGGCAGCCCGGTGAGCATCTTCGCCGCGAAACGCGCGGCGTTGGCCAGCTTGCTGTCGGGACCCAGTTCGGCCAGGAACACCGCCGCCATGATGCCGACCGGCACGGCGATCGCCGCAGCGATGCCGACCATCACGAAGGTACCGGCCATGGCGTTGCCGAAGCCGCCGCCGGTCTCGAAACCGGTCGGTGGCAGTTCGGTGAACACCTCGAGGCTCAAACGCGCCCCACCGCGGGTGATCAGCATGTACAGCACCGACAGCAGCGGCACGCTGGCGATCAGCGCGCCCGCCCAGACCAGGGTCGTCAGCACCAGGCTGCGCAGGGCGCGGCCTTCGAACTTGCGTTGCAGACTGGGCAAGGCGGCGGTGGGCGTGCTCAGGCTGTTCATCATTTAGTCCCCCGTTGTGCGTAGACCATGAGCATGGAGCCGATGACGTTGACGATCAGAGTGATCAGCATCAGCACCAGGGCTGCGTACATCAGCACTTCGATCTCGCCCGGTCCGGCTTCCGGGAAGTTCAGCGCCAGCAGGGCCGCCAGCGTGTTGGCCGGTGCGAACAGCGACAGCGAGATGTTGTTGGCGTTACCCACCAGCATCGCCAGGGCCATGGTTTCACCCAGGGCCCGGCCCAGGCCCAGCACCAGCGAGCCGAAGATGCCGGTCGCGGCAGACGGCACCATGACCTTGAGGATCGCTTCCCAGTGGGTGGTGCCCATGCCATAGGCCGCTTGCTTGGTTTTCATCGGCACGGCGGTCAGGGCGTCCTGAGACACGGCGGCGATGGTCGGTAGAATCATGATGGCCAGCACCAGCGCGGCGGGCAGCAGGCCCGGTCCGCTCAGCGATGTGCCGAAAAAGGGGATCCAGCTCAGTTCGGTGTGCAGCCAGGTGGTCAGCGGACGAATGGCCGGGATCACCACGTAGATGCCCCACAGGCCGTAGACCACGCTGGGGATGGCCGCGAGCAGTTCGACGATGGTGCGGAACACGGAAGCCAGCTTGGCCGGAAGGAAATCCTGGGTCAGGAAGATCGCCATGCTGATGCCGAAGAAACCGGCGATGACCAGTGCGATGAAGGCGCTGTAGAGCGTACCCCAGATGGCCGGCAGAATACCGTACTTGCCCTGGTTGACGTCCCACACGCTGCCGAACAGCACGTCGAAACCATGTTTTTCCATGCCGGGCAGTGCCTTGCGCCCTACTTCGAAAATCAGGGCAAATACCACGGCCAGAATCAGTACCACACCGACGCGCGCAAGCGCACGAAACGTGCGGTCGACCAGAAAGTCCTTCGTCGAAGGCGGCTGGCAGGCTGAGTCCGGGTTATCCGGTACAACGAAAGGGCTGTTCATCGATAAGTTCCGGGGTGTGGAAGAAGACCTCGCCGGCCAGGGCCGTCAAGCCATTGCCGAGCGAGGTCCCGCGTCTGTCACTGAATGTTGGCGCTGGCTTTGCGAACCTTCTCGACAACCGACGGCGGCAGCGGGATGTAGCCCATCGAGTCGGCGATCTTCTGGCCTTCGGTCAGGCTGTACTCGATCATGTCGCGCATGGCCTTGGCTTTTGCGGGGTTGCCGTTGTCCTTGCGGAAGATCATCCAGGTGTAGGTGGTGATCGGGTAGGACTTCTCGCCCTCGGGATCCGGCAGCCAGGCCACCAGGTTTTCCGGCATCTTCACCGCGGCCAGGGCCTCGGCGCCGCTCTCGGCGTTCGGTACCACGTACTTGCCGGCCTTGTTCTGCAGCACGGCGAAGTCGACCTTGGCCAGTTTGGCGAAGCCGTATTCGATGTAGCCGATCGCGCCCGGGGTCTGGCGCACGGTGGCGGTCACGCCGTCGTTCTTGGGCGACTTGATGAACTTGTCGCTGGCAGGCCAGTTGACGGTGTTGCCCTCGCCCAAGTCAGCCTTGAACGCCGGGTTGATGGTCGCCAGGTGCTTGGTGAACACCGCGGTGGTGCCGCTGGAGTCGGCACGCACGACCACGGTGATCGGCATGTCGGTGAGTTTCAGGTCCGGGTTGGCGGCCACGATCTGCGGATCGTTCCACTTGGTGATCTTGCCCAGAAAGATGTTGGAGTAGACGTCGCGTGGCAGTTTCAGGCCCTTGGGGCTGCCCGGCAGGTTGTAGGCCAGAACGATCTCGCCCGCAGTCATCGGCAGCAGCTGGGCGCCTTCGGCGACCTTGGCGATGTCTTCATCTTTCATGGCCGAGTCGCTGGCGGCGAAATCGACGGTCTTGTTCAAAAAGTCCTGTACGCCCGCACCGCTCCCCTTGGACTGGTAGTCGACGGTCACGCCATCGGATTTCTTGCTGAAGTCCTTGAACCAGGTGAGGTAGATCGGGGCCGGAAAGCTGGCGCCAGAGCCGGTCAGGCGGATGCCGTCAGCGGCGAAAACCATGGAGCTGGCGCTGAGCGAAACGGCAACGGCGAGCGCGGCAGACTTCATCAAACTTTTCATCTAAGAAACTCACTGAGATAAAGGGCAACGGAACTGTGCACAGCTTTTGTGACGGTTTGATGAATCCGACGACCGGTGCAGTCGAATTCGCGCAAAACGGGGGCCTCAATCTCATTCACATGTTGTAACCTCCCCCGGCCCTTGCGTGTCCATCCTCGGTGGTCAGGCAAGGGCAATCGGTGTTTTCACGTTTCCGAGCTCCGCGCGTGCGGACCTCCGCTCAAAGAGAATCGAAAGATGCGGCAATCCATGATCAATCGTTGGTGTATGGGCTTGCTGGCCTTGTGCCTATGGGCCAGTGTGCCCGCCCTTGCCGAACCCGCGCCTGCCCCCGCGGCCAGCACCGACAGCGCGCCGGTCGAAGTCCTGGCCACGCCGGCGCAGCTCAGCGACCAGCTCGACCAGATCCGGCAGAAGGTGTCCACCGCCGCCAATGACGACCTGCTCGCCAGTCTGCGCCAGGCCGCCCTGCAGGTGCAGCGTCAGGCCGAAGCCCTGCTCGCCCGCCAGAGCGTGGACATGGGCCATCTGGACGACCAGCTCAACGTGCTGGGCGCCGCCCAGCCCGACGAGCCGCAGACCCTGACCGCGCAACGTCGGACCCTGGTCAACCAGAAAAAAGCGCTGACCACCGACCAGACCGACACCACTGCCCTGAGCACCTCGGCCAGCGACCTGGCCGCGCAGATCCTCAATTTGCGCCGCAACCTGCTCGACACCCAGATCAGCACGCGCTCGGCCAGTCCTTTGAGTTCTGCCTTCTGGTCCAGCCTGATTCGGCCCACCGAAGAGGATGTGAGGAAGCTCGGTGGGTTGTGGCAGGACGTCAAGCAAGTCTTCGACACCGCCATGGCGCCCGGCTCGCGCGGGACCTTCATAATGATCCTGCTGTCTGCCCTGCTGGTGTGGGTGGTGGCCCGGCGCCTGATCGAACGACTGCTCGTGCGGGCCATGATCCGCTGGTTTCCCGAGGGTCGATTGCGCCGCAGTACCCTGGCCCTGGCCACGGGATTGACCACGGTGCTGACCATCAGCGCCGCGACCTCGCTGCTGCAGTGGGGCATCGTCAGCCACTCCCAGCCCAGCGCCAATGTGCTCAACCTGATCGATCAGGTGCAGACGCTGATCCTGTTCTGCGCGTTCCTGGTGGGCATGGGCCGCGCCCTGCTGATGCTGCCCAACCCGTCGTGGCGTCTGCCCAACATTCCCGACCCGGTGGCCACCGCCATCGGTGGTCTTCCGGCCGTGCTGGCACTGTCCCTGATGGTGACCGGCACGTTCGAGCGCATCAACAGCGTGATCGCCAGCAGCCTCGCGCTGTCGGTCGCGGTGAACGGCCTCACCGCGCTGCTGGTCGCGCTGATCTTCGTCTACGGCCTGGTGCGCGTGCGCCGGACCCGTCGCCGCCTGGCTCTGGAGCGCACCGCAGGCTTCGTCGGTCTGATCCCGTTCATTCTCGCGGTCTGGGTCGGCATCATCCTGCTGGGGTTGCTCAGCGGCTATCTGACCCTGGCCTACGTGCTGACCGTGAAGCTGTTGTGGATCGGCCTGGTGACCTCCACGGCGTACCTGCTGACCGTGTTCTTCGTCGACATCTGCGAAACCCTGCTGTCGCCCAAGCAGGCGGGCGGTCAGGCCTTGGGCGCCATGCTCGGGCTGTCGCCACGCCATCAGGCCCAGGCCAGCACCCTGCTCGCCGGTATCGGCCGGACCTTGCTGCTGTGTATCGCACTGATCCTGGCCTTCATGCCGTCCGGCTCGAACCCCAGCGAACTGCTGGCCAGCTTCGCCCGCCTGGACGTGGGCAGCAAATCCCTTGGCGATCTGAATATCGTTCCCGGCGACATCCTCCTGGCCGTGGTGCTGCTGGTCGGTGGATTGCTGAGCATCCGCATCCTGAAGAACTGGCTGGGTGATCGCCTGCTGCCGGAAACCAACATGGACGCTGGCATGCGCGCCTCGCTGGTGACGCTGGTGGGCTACATCGGCTTCGTATTGCTGGGGATCGGCGTGCTGTCGACGCTGCGCATCAGCCTGACCAACCTGACCTGGGTGGTCAGTGCGCTGTCGGTGGGTATCGGCTTCGGCCTGCAGGCGATCGTGCAGAACTTCATCTCCGGCCTGATCCTGCTGACCGAGCGGCCCGTCAAGGTCGGCGACTGGGTCAGCCTGGCCGGTGTGGAAGGCGACATTCGCCGCATCAATGTCCGCGCCACGGAGATCCAGATGGGCGACCGTTCCACGGTGATCGTGCCCAACTCGCAGTTCATCACCCAGAACGTGCGCAACGTGACCATGGGCAATGCCTTGGGCGTGGTGGGCATCACCCTCACCCTGCCGCTGGACACCGATGTCCTGAAAATCCGCGAACTGCTGATGACTGCCTACACCGAGCATGAAGCGGTACTCGCCGACCCGGCACCTTCGGTGACCTTCAAGGACCTGACCAGCGCTGGCTTGCTGATCAGCGTCAGCGGTTTCGTCAACAGCCCGCGCTCGGTCGGCGGCACGCGCAGCGACCTGCTGTTCACCATTCTGGATCGCCTGCGCACCATGGGCGTGGCGCTGTCGGCGCCGCAGAGCATGTTGCTGATCAACGACAAGGTCGACGCCGCGCCTGTGCAGGAGCCAAAGCCCGTGGCTTGAGGCCCCGCGCCGTTGGTCTGTCCCCGCCCAAGGCGAGGAAACCGTAGCCGCGGCGCGAAGGTCGGTTCTGTAGCGGTCGTGTGCGCAAGCGACCGCTCGGTTCCGTCGCCTTCAAGGAGAAGCTGCATGACTTCCGTCCCGCCCGACCGTCCCACCGGACTCAACCCCCCCGAACTCAACCGTCGCTCACTGTGCAAGCTGCTTGCCGCAGCGGCAGGCACCGCGGCCCTCGCGCCTCAAGCCATGGCCGAGGGGTTCACACCCCCTACGGTGGTGGACGTGGGCAAGGTCGAAAACGGCAGCGTGACCTTCCCGCCTTGGCGCGGTCCCGCCGACACGCCCTCCTCGCAACCGGCTAGCCCATTGCCACCTGAGCAGCGCGTCGGCTTCGCCATCGTCGGCCTGGGTCGACTGTCCCTCGAGGAAATTCTTCCCGCTTTCGGTGAATCGCTGTACGCCAAGCCGGTGGCGCTGGTGTCCGGTACCCCGGACAAGCTCAAGGCGGTCGCGACCCAGTACGGCATCAAGCCCGAGGCCTGCTACAGCTACGAGGACTTCGAGCGGATCGCCGACAATCCGGACATCAAGGTGGTGTACATCGTCTTGCCCAATGCCATGCACCGCCAGTTCTGCGAGCGGGCAGCGGCCGCAGGCAAGCATGTGCTGACCGAAAAGCCGATGTCGGTGTCTTCCAGGGACGGTCAGGCGATGGTCGAAGCCTGCCGTCAGGCCAAGGTCAAGCTGATGGTCGCCTACCGAATTCAGTACGAACCCTACAACCTGCGCGCGCGCAAGCTGGTGCAGGACAAGCAGCACGGTCGCCTGGTCGCCTACACCGCGACCAATACCCAGACGGTGGCCGAGGACGGCGAGCGACAGTGGCGGCACAAGAAGGACATGGCCGGCGGCGGTTCGCTGCCGGACATCGGTCTGTATTGCCTGAACACCGCCCGCTTCATCACCGGCGAAGAGCCGGTCGAAGTGTTCGCGCAACTATACTCACCGGCCGGCGACCCACGTTACGCGCAGGTCGAGGAAACCGTTCAATTCACCCTGCGCTTTCCCTCGGGCACCTTCGCCAACTGCCTCACCAGCTACGGTGCGCGCGACGACAAGTATCAGCGCCTGAATCTGGAAAGCGCCTGCGTCGACATGCCCAATGCATTTCTCTATCAGGGCCAGCAGTTGTCCATCATCGAGCGCGACGGTGACGCGACCCGCAACGGTCGCCTGACCCTGCAACCCAAGAACCAGTTCACTCAGGAGTTGGACCACATGGCCCAATGCGTGCTGCACGACCAGCAGCCCTGGACGCCGGGGGAGGAAGGCGTGCAGGACCACAAGCTGATGGAAGCGATCTACGAAAGCGCACGCACCGGCCAGGCAATGAAGCTGGAACCGGTGCAGGGCCTGGATCACTTCCGTGGGACGCCGCCCAAGCAGAGCTGAAGGATCGGCCAAGGGCGTGCAGGCGCACGCCCTCGTGCCAGTCCAGTCAAGTGGTCAGCTGCGTTCGGGTGAGAACAGCGCGTTGATGTCGGCGGTGATCTGGTTGTTGGCGCCCAGGTAGTCGATCAGCTCGGCAGCGCGACTGCCACGCAGGCCAGCCGTGGTGATTTCGCCGTCATACACATAGGTATACACGCCGGACACCGCAAAGGCCTTGAGTTGGGCAATATGCCGTGACTGGGCCGCTTGCGACTGCTGGAATTCATCGCTCTGGAAAAACTTCCGACGCGCCAGCGGACTGACGAATGCGATCTCCAGCACGGCTAGTTGCTCACGTACCGGTGTCGCGGTGTGGGCGACATCCGGCGCCGGCGGGTGCATACCATCGTTGTTGAACGGCGCGCACAGGTGCAGACGCACCTTGAGCACCGCGTCGCTGGCCGCCAGCAATGGGCCCAGCTCGTCGCGCAGGTACTGGTGCAGGCTATCCAGTGTGCCACGCGGGCTCAGGTGCAGATGAATGCGATCAGCCTGGTCCAGGCCGTTCATCACTTCATCGCCGGTGCGGTTGACCAGATTGATCGAACCTTCGGGCAGATCATAGGCCAGGGTTTCCTCGAACATGTTCTGCTCGTCGCTGAACAACAGCGAGCTAGCGTCCTGAAACTGCTTTTGATCCGCTGCAGACAGAAAACCGATCTCCACGCCGCCGTCGAGTTCGTAGTCGCTGATTTCCTGGATGCCTTCGGCCAGGGGCCACAAGTGGGCATCCTGCTCGCGGGAAAGATGGTGCTGGATGTACAGGCCCAGCCCTGGAAGGCGCGCGCACAGGGGGCCGTGCACATCGCGCCAGTAGTGAGCGAAGACGTCGTGCGGTACCCGTGGTCGACGTTTGACAGTGGTATAGCTGTTGATTTCGATCATGCATCACCCGTGGGATTGGAAACAGTGTCTGTTCAGAGACCGTGGCTGGGCACGGGTTCAACTTGACTGCTCACGCTCCCGCAGGGGGAAGTGCTGCTAGGGGCTGGAAACTCGGTTGACGCTGGTAATGCCACCGTTCCAGATCATTTCGTAATGGGCGCTCTGGATGATCGAGGCGACATGCCGGGGGGTCATCAATGCCCAGCAGTGGTTGCCCGGCGAGCGGACCGAATGGTACTGGAGGCCCGCTGCGCCCAGTTGCCGAAGCTGCGCACCCAGGACATTGGCAGCGCTATAGTCGTCGGGCGCATAGATAGCGTCGTGAAGCGACAACTCGGTGGCATCCCGACAGCCGCTGTCAATGAATGCGCAGACTAGGCTGCGGAATACGAACCGCTCGTAGTTCAAGCCCGCAACCTTCGCCCAATAGCGGTTCTGGTGATGGTGCACCTCGGCAATCGCTGTCTCGACCGTGTCGGCCAGGTACAGCACGCCGTAGCTGCCGTCACTGAAGCGCGAGCCGTCTGGGTTGACGTGGGTGAAGGGCGCGGTGGCATAGGAGCAGCCAACGATACCGAACGGGATCTGCTCCAACGGGATCAACTGTAGGATGCCGACCTCATTCTGCAGCCTGGGGTTGGTCAGCGCCTGAAGCCGGTAAAGCACTTCGAATTCTTCGGCATCGGCAACATCGTCGAACAGCGCAATGGGCGGAAACCTCGAGTTGATCAGACGATGGGCCTGCACGGCGGTGCCAGGCGAGGTGGGCAAGCGCGCCGCCGTCACCATTGCGCGCCCCGCAACGCATCGACGCGGCGGAAGGTTTCGTAGAGTGAGATGAAATCACCTTGGGCCATGATGTCGAGCGGTTTGCGGCCATTGAAGAAAGCATTGGCGTTTTCCATGCTCGGAAAGCCGTAGACGTTTTCCGGATTGTCGAAAATCGTGCGCAAGGCGGCATGGATGTTGAGCACGAAGCTGATGCGGTGCATCTGATCCATGTCCAGATTCACGGACCATTGGGCATCGCCCTGTCGGCCACGGGTGTACGTGCTGCGCGAGATACGCAGGATCTTGCAGGCCTGCTCGCCCGACGCCTGCCATCTGTCCAGGATGCGCAAGGCCGCGTGCAGACCTGCTACACACTGGTTACGGGTAAACCCGACATTTTGCGGGGAGGCAGTCATGGTCAAATTCCCTATTGGTCTTCAGACGCAAACTTAGCATCTAAAGGTCTATAGAATCAAATCATGGACACATCATCTAGCCTTTGGGCAATCGCTCGTGGTCGTTCAGCGCCTGGTACACCTCCTCGACCCATGGCTGCCAGTCTATGGACGGCAGCGCGATTGACCTGAGGCGTTGTTGCAGACGCTGCAACGCATCGGCCAGATCCATGGCGCCGGTCATGCGTGCAGCGCCTTGCATGCGATGCGCCAGAGCAAACGCCGGAGGCAACTGCTGGTTCTCCAGGGCTTGGATCAGCTCGCGCAAGTCGTCCCGACACGTAACAACCAGCAGTTGATCGAGGGCCTGCTGGGTTGTCGCATCGAGTGTCCATGCAGGTGGAGCGGCCCATTGCGGGTCCAGAGTGAGAAACTGACTGCACACCCGCGCCAGTGCTGCCAGTTGCAGGGGTTTGAGCAACACATCGTTCATGCCGTTGGCGTAGCAGCGTTCGACGTGCTCGGGGTCGCTGGCGCCGGAGATGGCGACGATGGGCAGGTGCGCGCTGGTTCCGGACAGTTGCCGGATGCGCCGGGCCAGGGTGTAGCCATCGATGTCCGGCAGTTGGCAGTCCAGCAATATCAGGCCCAGGTCGTCCTGCTCGGTGATGGCGGCCAGGGCCTGTGCGCCGTTCCCGGCCACGGTGCTCGGGTAGCCCAGCGTCTCCAGTTGCTGGGCGATGACGTGTTGGTTGAGTACGTGGTCTTCCACCACCAGCACCGTCTGGCGCAACGCCAGCGGCGCGTCTTGCACAACCGGCGCCACTGTTGTCGACACGACCGATGCAGGCGCTTCCAGCACCACGGGCAGGCGGCAGGTGATCTCGGTACCCCGGCCCACGATGCTGTGCAGGGCAATGCTGCCACCCATCAGTTGCACCAGCTCTCTGCAGATGGCCAGGCCCAGCCCGCTGCCACCGTAGCGCTCGGCCGTGCTGTCGTGGGCCTGGGTGAACGCATCGAAAACCTCGTTCTGGCGATCCGGTGCGATACCGACCCCGCTGTCGCTGACCTCGATAGTGAGCTGTGCCGCCGAGCCGTTGTCGATCATCCTGCAGTCCAGGGCCAGACCGACCCTACCCTGGTGAGTGAACTTGACCGCGTTGGACAGCAGATTGGACAGGATCTGGCGCAGCCGCAGCCGGTCGATCCTGACCGACGCGTGATCCAGCCCGCGAGCGTGGTACTCCAGGGTCAGGCCTTTGCGGTGGGCTTGCAGGCGATACAGTTCGGCGACGCTGCGGCCCAATCCAGCGAGATCGGTGGGCTGCGGGTCCAGTCGAACGGCGCCCGCATCCAGGCGGGTGATCTCCAGCACATCGTCGAGCAGCTCGAGCAGGTTCACGGCCGAATCGTTGGCCAGGCCGACCCACTGCTGCTCGCGGGCACCCAGCCGACTGCGCGACAGCAATTCGATGGCCGACAGCACCGCGTTCATCGGCGTGCGGATCTCGTGGCTGATCATGGCCAGAAAGCGCGCCATGCGTCGTTCGCTGCGCTGCGCTCGGCGTTGCGCCAAACGGGCACGGCGAGCCAGGGTCCCGAGCAGCAGCAGTAGCAGGACACCGGCGACGATTTCCGGCCAGTAGTATTGGGCCAGGGTCTGCCAGGTCGGCGCGCCGAAATCGGTCTGTACCAACCAGCGCTCGTAGATGTCGTCGGTAGCCTTGGACGTCAGGCTCTGCAGCGCCTTGTCGACGATGCTCAGCAACAGCGGCTCGCTGGGTGACACGCCCATGGCCAGCACCACAGGCATGTCCGTCACCACCCCGGCCAAGTGCAGGCGACCGGCATATTTGCGACGCAGCATGGGTTGCAGCACCGCATCCAGGCCAATCGCCACATCGGCGCGCTGCTCAGCCACGGCGGCCAGGGCCTGCTCGGCATCGGCAATCAACAGCAGGTGAACATCGGGATGGTGCTGGCGAAGGTAGTTTTCATAGCCACCCCCGCCCTTCACCGCCACAGTCTGCCCGGCCAGGCGGCTGGCAGTGAACAGCATCGGCGTGCTGGCGCGGGTGATGGCCACCGTTGCGCCAAAGAAATACGGTTGGCTCAACAGGATCTGACTGCGTGGCTGCGCACCCAGGAGCCGCTCGGACACAACCGAGGCCAGCATCAATCGTCCCGTGGCCAAGGCCTGCTGGGTCGCCTGCCAGTTGGCGCTGGGCACTCGAACCAGGCGCAGGCCAGTGGTGCGCTGAATGTGATCGATGTAATCGCGGGTCAAGCCGCGGTGCTGGCCGTTTTCTACATACTCGATGGGCCAATACGGATCGACCGCGTACTCCACCACCGGGTTGTCGCGTATCCAGGCGCGCTCGGGATCAGTCAACGCCAGCGCTTGGACATCGAGCGCAGCGCTGCAGCCCAGCGCGATCAGGGAAATGACCCAAGCCTTCATGATGCAGTTGCCCGTAGGGTGCGTACGGGCAGACTAGCAGCGCCGAAGCGTGACAGGTTTTTAACGTTTCGGCGGGTTGTGCAAGGATTTTTTCAGCGACCTGCATGCCGCTCGAAGCGCCAGCAGCGAAGCCTACTGGCGCTGTACCACAGCCATCTGCGAGGCCGGCGCCAGGCGCGCGGCAATATCGACGGACAGTGCCTGGGCCGCACTCCAGCGCAGGTGGATGGCATCGACGAAGGCCGTCTCGCTGATCCGGTGATCGGTATCGGCGTTCCAGAACTGCGCGCCGCTGTGCGCCAGGGTCTGGCGCAACCGGCTGTCGAACTCGGCCAGCAAGCGGCCCCGGCTTTCGTGTTCGGCTTTCCACTGCGGATGCAGCGGCGTCGCCACCACGGTCAACGGGCGCCCTTCACGCTTCAGGCGCTGGGCCAGGCTGTCCAGCGCCGCGAAGCAGGTCGGGTCAAGCGGTTCGGGCTGGCCGTAGAGCAACTCCCGGGAATTCTGCGTGTCGAGCGGGCCGTCGCCGTAGCGGTTGAACACCAGTGGATCGAACTCGACCTGCCCGGCACGCTGGGCCTTGACCGTACGCGCGTTGCGCAGCAACGAGCCGGGGCTGAAGTAACGCATGTAGGGCAGCCACGCCGAGCCTTGTCCATACACATAGGCATCGGCGTCGCGGCGATCGAAAACAGCGGTCGCGACCGTGCTGCATCCGGCGAAATCCAGCGGATCGACGATCATCAGGACCTGCTCGACCGTGGTTTCGCGGTCCAGCAGCCAGTTGGCGACGTACACCGACTGGTTGGCGTGCAGCCCGCAGAACGCGCCGTTGAGTGGCCGCATGCCCGGCGCTCGTTCAGCCACGGTCTGCCCGTCGAAGTGGCGCCAGGCCACCGAGGAGCCGATCACCAGCACGTTGGGCGTCGGCACCGGGTGCTCACGCATGAACCCCAGTTTCTCGTCCGCGCACAGGCTGTTGGAGAATGCCGGCGGCGGCAGGTTGCCGGTGACGCGCAGGCCCAGGATCAGGCTGGCGAACAGCGCCAGACTGCCGAACAGCCCGACACCCATCCAGATCAAATAGGCAGGACCCATGGCCGCCCGACCGGCGGGCGCCGCTTGTGGCTGTGGGGTGGGTTGCATGGGTCAACTCCCAAAACGTTTGCTTTCGATCAACTGGACGAATTGTCCGACGTTGCGCAATGACTCCAGCTCCGCGGTGCGGAACTTGATGCCGAAGCGTTGCTCGGCGGCGACGATCAGCATCACGTGCATCTGGCTGTCCCAACCCTCGACCTGGTCGGCCGTGGTGTCGTCGTTCAGCTCCAGGCTTTCATCGTCGAACAGGTCACGGAACAGCTCGGTCAGTTCCTGCAATACGGTCGTGGTTTCAGTCATGGCGGATCTCGATGTGGTGGTTGAAATGAGGAGGAGTCGCAAGCAAGTAACGCCAGAACGTGGCGGTCGAGGCAGGATCGGGGTTCGGCTGGTGAACGAAACCCAGTTGGGGGTAATGCTCGGCGACCATGGCGTTGCGCTCACTCGGGCGATACTCGCCGATCAAGGCGCGATAGCCCGCGTTCGTGGCGTATTGGGCGAGCGCTTGCAGGGCCGCCTGTTCAGCCTGGCGCCCCAGCACGCGACAGCTCATCAGCCACGTGTCGATGAACAATTCGTCGCTGGCCCAGGCCGCATCGGCACGTGCCAGCACGACGCTGATCAGACCGTTGTCACCGAACTTGTCGGTCAGGCGCAGGCTCAAGGCCAGTGCGCCTGGGCTGTCTGCCAACTGCTGCACTTCTGCCTCGCTGTAGCGTCGGGTCGTCAGGTTGAACTGATTGGTCTTGTTGATCAGTTGCGTGGCCCGCGCCCGCTCGGCCGCGCCTATGGGCCGCACCTGCATGACCATCTGCAGGCCCTTGAGGTAGCCGACCATGTCGGTGGCCTCGGCCATGGCGGCCTGACGCTCGCTGTTGGCCCGGTAGGTCTGCACCCGGGTACTGTCGTCGGCGGTGAAGGCGATGGCCTCGAAGTAACCCGCCGCCGCGACCCGCGCCGGGTAGTCGGCGACGTCATCTGGCAGTTCCGGAACGGCGACCTGGGGCAACTCGCGGCGCACGATGTCACGTTCGGCCGGGTTGTCGTCGACGAAGACCAGGCTGTCCAGGCCAATGTTCAACTGCTCGGCAATGCGCCGCAGGTTGCTCGCCTTGTCTTCCCAATTGGCTACGAACACCGCGATATCGCTGCGCTTGAGGGCCATTTCCGGATGACCGAAGGCGGCTTCGGCGACCTGCTGGTCGTTCTTGCTGCACACCGCCAGGATCACGCCGCGACGTGCCAGCTGCACCGCGTAGTGCTGGAAGGCCAGAAAGGCTTCGCCGGTGGCGCTGCCCTGCCCCAGGTACAGACCGTCTATGCCATCGTCGCCGACCACGCCGCCCCACAGGGTGTTGTCCAGGTCCAGCACCAGGCACTTGCGCGACCGACCGACCACGGCGGCGGCAATGCGCGCCAACTGGTCGCCATACAGCGGTGCCCAGACCGGGCTGACCAGCTGCTTGGCCTGATGCCAGCGCACCGGGTTGGCCAGGCCGTCACCGTACTGGCCGCAGGCAGCGCTCCAGGCCAGGTCCATGAGCAACACGCCGTCCTCGGCTGCGGCGCGGCGAATCTCGCTGTTGAGGCGCTCGAGCAAGGCCCGCGGCGAGCCCGGCACCTGCGCGTCGAAGTGTCCGAACAGCGCCGGGCCGGCAGGCACCCAGGTCTGCTGTATGACCTGGGCGGCGTAGCGCTCGCGGGCCTTGCGCCAGAGCCCGCGCAACTCGGCGACGCGCGCCTGCACGGCGCTTTCGGTTTCTTGCGCACTGGCATGCAGAGGGCAAGCGGGAGGCGAGTCCAGGGCATCCAGGGCCAGCAGGATGATTTGCGGAGCGAACGCCTCCAGCGCCGGATCGTCGCCGAGCAACGCCTGGCGATACTGGCCATAAGGCGCCAGGTACAGCGACACACCGACCTGACGTTGCAGCGCGGCGACGCGGATGCCCGGCAGCAAGTGGTCAACGGTGTGCGAGGCCAGCACGGCCATGCGCAACGGGGTGAAACCGGATAGTGCCGACTGCCCTTCACGAGCAAGCAGATCGATGCCCTCCCTGGCCAGGCGATCCAGGCGCAGGGTCAGGGTGAAATCGCGACGATAGCCGGCCAGCCGGGCGGCTTCGCGCAGGCGTGCCACAGGATCGCTCAATGATTTTGCAGAAGCGATCGCCGCGCCCAGGTCGGGGTGTTGTGCAAGCCAGGCTAACTGTTCCATCGTCGGCACCTTGATCTGTCAGAACTGAAAGTAGAGAAACTCGCTGGGGGCCACCGAAAACGCGGTGGTTAGCGCGAAAAAGGCCAGCACGCCGATCCCAGCACCGATCGCGGCGCTGGGCTGCCAGGCGCTGGCCGGCACTCGCCGCTGCAGCCAATGCAGATCCGGCTTGGCATTGAGCGCCGTGCGGAAATGCCCCATCCACTGCTGGAGGTTGGGCAGCGACCAGACGAATGCCAGCAGGGCCGCGATCATGATCAAGCTGCGCAGATGCTGGGCTGCCAACTGGGCGGGCAGCTCGCTCATGCCGAGCATGCCGCCCAGCACCGCCAGGGCGCCGGTCAGGCTGGGCGCGCGGAAGAACACCATCGCCACCACCACACAAACGAACGTCAACAGCACCGCCGGTACCCGATGGACCCAGCGATTGCTGTCCACCGCCCAGCCCCGGCGCGCTTTCCAAGCGCGCCAGCCATGAGCCACCACCAGGTAGAAGCCGTGCACCAGGCCGAAGGCCACGAACTGCCAGCCCGCACCGTGCCAGACCCCGGAAATGAACATGGTCAGCACGGTCGGATAGGCCACCACCGCGCAGAACGTCCCCAGGCTCATCTTGCCGCGCTTGGGCATGGGCAGACCGGCAGCCATGCGCCGACGGGTGATACTCAACACGATGGGGTTGTAGATGTAGCTGGTGAGAAAGCGGGTCAGCGTCATGTGCCAGCGCGACCAGTAGTCGATGACATTGCGCGCCTTGAACGGGCTATTGAAGTTGGCCGGCAGGCTGATGCCGAACAGCAGGCCAAGCCCGATGGCCATGTCGGTGTAGCCGGAAAAATCGAAGTAGATCTGCAGGGTGTAGCTCAACGCGCCGATCCAGGCGTCGTGCAGGGCCGGCACGGTCCCGTCGGCGGCCATGGCGAAGACCGGGGCAGCCTTCTCGCCCATGGGGTCGGCCATGATCACTTTCTTGAACAGGCCCACGAAGAAGATACTGGCGCCGATGGACAGATTGACCAGGCGCGGCCGGAAGTTGTCGCCGTCGCGGAATTGCTCGAGCATTTCCCTGTGGTGGGTGATGGGCCCAGCGATGAGGTGCGGAAAAAAGGTGATGAACAGGCAGTAGTTGACGAAGTCGTGCTCGACCACCTCGCCGTCATGGGTGTCCACCAGGTAGGCAATCTGCTGAAAAGTGAAAAACGAGATCGCCAGCGGCAGGGTGATGTTCTGCAAGGTCCAGCCCAAGCCGAACGCTTCGTTGAGGCTGCCGAACAGAAAACCGGTGTATTTGAAGTACAGCAACAGCGACAGGTTGGCGGCCACCCCCAGAATCAGCAATGCCTTGGAACGGGTGCGCAACAGTTGACCGGCCAGCACGTAGTTGAACCCGATACTGCCCAGCAACAGAGGCACGTTGGCGGGGTTCCACCAGCCGTAGAAGACCAGCGAGGTGAGGGTCAGCCATACCGCCGCCAGGCGCCTGCGCCCGGTTCCCGCCAGCACGAAAAACCCCAGCAAGACCACGGGCAGAAAACCGGCAATGAATACCATCGAGTTGAACAACATCGGTATGACCCCGCGGCCTGGCGCGACGAATGAAAATCTTTTGAAACCCGGCGCTCCTACTTACGCACACAGCCAGACGCTCCACACAGATGCGGTAGCAACGGCGACATGAAGGAGTACGGCTCTAGATGCGATAAAAGATCGGGGCACGAGGAAAGTTCACTGCCACCGACGAACGGAAAGAAGCATCTCTCAAACTTACGCAGCGTGCAAGTCTTCCGCGCCGTGCATGATTATTAACTCAGACGGTCTACACAAAGCTTATTAAATACAGCCAATTAGTTTTTTGACGCGGCGGATTTGGCGCACGGATTATTGACATATGGCCACGACAAAACATTGACTTGCTTATAAATCAATGACTTAGGAAAATCCGCGGCCAAATGTAAAATTTTTGTCAAAAATCGTGAAAAGGCGCATTGACTTACATGGCGACGCCACCTTAAATTCACTTCAACGCCCGTAAAACCTCGCTCCAGAGACATTTCGAAGGCAAGAAGAGCGTCTAGCCGTTCTGGCGAAAGCGCCGTTTAGGCACATGAATGAGTTGACCCACTGCTTAGGCAAGGACCGGCGGTAGCTTTAACTTCCGATGACGAGAAGTTAAGTCCGGTATCGCGTGGGACGCGGTGTATCGAGAACAGTGTCAAAAGTGTCGTTGAGTGCAAGTACGGAACATGCAGTGTTATTGCCTCGCTTGGAATTCGTTTCAATGCGCTCCGCTGCAGCACGCGGAAAACAGCGTTACCCATAGGCGGTGCAAACCCCCTCCTCTTTTCAAGCGAAGGCATCCACATGGTCGATACACATCAACGACAATCGACGATCCTCATCGATGGCTACTCGTACCTCGAAGTGTTCTCCGGTGAGCAACCCTGCCCGAGAGAGGGCACGACCATCGTGACCGTGACCTATGGCGATCGCCTGGGCTACCTCGAACAGTTGGTCGCCGACGCTCTGAGCTTCACCGAGATCGACGAAGTGCTGATCGTCAGCAATGCCGCGACCGCCCCCGTGGACGAGCTGGCCGAGCGCTGGCCGGGCCGCGTGCGAGTGATCCAGCTGGCCGAAAACAGCGGCTCGGCCAATGGCTACGCGGTGGGTATAGAAGCTGCACTGGCCAACGGCGCCGAGTACATCTGGATGATGGACGACGACAACACCCCGACGCCCGCTGCCGTCGAGTTGCTGCACGCCGAGCTCAAGCGCCTGGAAGGCGTACACGGCAGCGCCCAGGTCGCGGTGCTGGGCTTTCGTCCCGGCCAGCAGGAAGACATCGCCCAGGGCGTGCCGCTGCGTTTCGCCACCCAGCGGCCGTCGAGCTACTTCGGTTTCCACGTCGCGCAGATCCCCTACAAGCTGTGGCGCCGTCGCCCCTGGGGCAAGCGCGGCAGCAAACCGGCCGCCATGCTCAGCCTGCCTTTCGCGCCCTACGGCGGCATGCTCGGCCACCGCAGCCTGTACGAAAGCATCGGCGTGCCGCGCCGCGAGCTGGTCCTGTATGTGGACGACACCGAGTACACCCGGCGCATCACCGCCAACGGCGGGCACCTGTATCTGCTCACCGACGCGGTCATCGACGAGCTGGAGGACTCCTGGAACAACAAGGCCAACACTCGCAACATCTATGAGTCGTTCCTGCTCGGCAACTCGGATTTCCGCGCCTACTACTCGGCGCGCAACCAGGCCTGGTTCGACAAACACGTGTGGCTGGCATCGCCTTGGATGTACCGCCTGAACCGCAAGATCTTCAATTCGCTACTGACTTATTTCGCTCATCGTCGCCACGCCGAGGATCGCCTGGCGCTGCTGCAGCGAGCCATTCATGACGGCGAGAACTCGAAGCTGGGCATGAGTTCTACGTTTCCACTGAGATGATGATGGCTTTACCTGATTTCGCTGTGCCCTGATGGACCTGCACACCCCAGGCGCCGTCCCCGACCAGGGATCGCGGACGGCCTGTTGTGCCTAGCTGTTTCCTGCTGTTCAACTATTCGAGAGTACGCCCCATGGACAAAACGACTGTTACCAGAATTGGTGTGAGCGGAACCGGCATGATTGCACGCGCCCTGGTCCTGCTTCTGGCCAAGCATTACAAGGACGTACAGGTGACGCGGGTCCTGACCCGTCGCCCGGTACGGGAGTTGGCGAATTTTCCGTTGGACGGCGTCCTCACCAATTCGCTCGATGATCTGATCGACCACAGCGACCTGGTGATCGAATGCAGCGGCGACGTGTGCCACGGCACGGTGGTGATCGAGCGCGCGTTCAGTGCCGGCCTGCGGGTCATCACGGTGAACGCCGAACTGCAGGTGACGACGGGTTCTTACCTTGCCGGCCAGGGTTTCATCACCGAAGCCGAAGGCGATCAGCCCGGTTCGTTGGCTGCGCTGCGTGAAGAGGCCATCATGATGGGCTTCGAACCGCTGGTGTACGGCAACATGAAGGGTTACCTGAACCACAACCCGACCCACGCCGACATGGCCTACTGGTCTTCGCGCCAGGGCATCAGCATCGAGCAAACCACCTCGTTCACCGACGGCACCAAGGTGCAGATCGAGCAGGCGCTGGTCGCCAACGGTTTCGGCGCGACCATCACCCGCCAGGGCATGGAAGGCCTGCCATCGACCAACCTCGATGAAAGCGCCGCCGTGCTCGGCGCCCTGGCCGACGGCCTGGGTCAGTCGATCGTCGACTACGTCATCCCCAGCGGCTACGCCGCCGGCGGTGTGTTCCTGGTCGGTCGTCACGACCGTGTCCAGAGCCAGGCCCTGCAGTACCTGAAACTGGGCGCCGGTCCCTACTACGCACTGCTGCGCCCTTTCCACCTGTGCTCGCTGGAAGTGGGCAAGACCCTGCGTCGGGTACTCAACGGCGGCGGCATCCTGCTGAACAACTCGACCAACCCCACCGTGGGCGTCGCGGCCATCGCCAAGCATGCCATGCCGGCAGGTGAGCTGATCAGCCGTGGCATCGGCGGTTTCCAGCTGCGCGGCGAGAGCGTGATCATCGACCGTCACGAAGATCATGTTCCGATCGGCCTGATGAGCCATGCCATCATGAAACGCGCCGTGGAGCCGGGTCAGATGATCACCTTCGACGACGTCGAGCTGAAGCCCAGCCGTGCGCTGGACATCGTTATGCAGCAACGCAAGGGGCCGCGCATTCTGGTCGACGACCTGTCCCTGGTGACCGGTCGTTCTGCCGCGCAGCCGCTGTTCGCTGGCGCGGAAGCCGTTCTGGGCTGACGCCCTGCCCGCTTCATCACAAAAACCCGCTTCGGCGGGTTTTTGCGTTTCCGGGCTGCGCAACGCACTTGCCCGGATCGCGCATGAACTCTCTTGAATGTCTGAGCGCGACGCATGATTCATGCAAGACGTGCGCTGCCAGGCCTCGTTTTGGACATGATTTCGCCATCGCCGCGCCGTAGCATAAGTTCCGAGCGGCCTGTCAAGGCCGACTAGACTCAACCCTAGCGCTGCACCCACAACAACAAGATCAAGGGTAGTGACGACGTGAACGACTATCTTCCCCTCAGGCTGCATGTGCCTGAACCCAGCGGCCGTCCCGGCTGCAAGACCGATTTCTCCTACCTGCAGCTCAGCGCTGCTGGCGCCGTGCGCAAACCCTGCGTCGACATAGAGCCGCAGGCCACGGCCGACCTGGCCGCAAGCCTGATCCGGGTGCTCGACGAACAGGGCCAGGCCCAGGGTCCGTGGGCCGAAGACATTCCCGAGCAGGTGCTGCATGACGGCCTGCGGGCGATGCTGACCACCCGTATCTACGACACGCGGATGGTCACCGCCCAGCGCCAGAAGAAAATGTCCTTCTATATACAGAGCCTGGGCGAGGAAGCCATCGGCAGCGCCCATGCGCTGGCACTGCGCAACGACGACATGTGTTTTCCCACCTACCGCCAGCAGAGCATCCTGATGGCACGCAAGCTGCCGCTGGTCGACATGATCTGTCAGCTGTTCTCCAACGAGAAAGACCCGCTCAAGGGTCGCCAGCTGCCCGTCATGTATTCCTACAAGGACGACGGTTTCTTCAGTATCTCCGGCAACCTCGCGACCCAGTTCGTGCAGGCCGTGGGCTGGGCCATGGCCTCGGCCATCCAGGGCGACACGCGCATTGCCTCGGCGTGGATCGGGGACGGCTCCACCGCCGAGGCCGACTTCCATACCGCACTGACCTTCGCCCACGTGTACCGCGCGCCGGTGATTCTCAACGTGGTCAACAATCAATGGGCGATCTCTTCCTTCCAGGGGATCGCCGGTGGTGAAGCGACCACCTTCGCCGGCCGCGGCGTGGGCTGCGGGATTGCCTCGTTGCGGGTCGACGGCAACGATTTCCTCGCCGTGTTCGCCGCCTCGCGCTGGGCCGCCGAGCGCGCCCGCCGCAACCATGGCCCGACCCTGATCGAATGGGTCACCTACCGTGCCGGCCCGCACTCGACGTCCGACGACCCTTCCAAATACCGTCCTGCCGACGATGGCCAGCATTTCCCGCTGGGCGATCCGATCGCGCGGCTCAAGCAGCACCTGATCGTCAGCGGTGTGTGGAGCGAGGAGCAGCACGCCGCGCTGCAGGGCGAGATCGAAGCCCAGGTGGGCGCCGCGCTGAAGGCGGCCGAGCAGTTCGGCACCCTGGTCAGCGGTCGGGTCGCCAGCGCCGCGACGATTTTCGAAGACGTCTACAAGGACATGCCCGAGCACCTGCGTCGGCAACGTCAGCAGATGGGAGTCTGACACCATGAACATGCCTACAGAAACACGCATCGAGCAGCACAACAGTACGGCCATCATGAGCATGGTGCAGGCCATTCGATCGGCCATGGACGTCATGCTCGAACGAGATCCCAAGGTGGTCGCGTTCGGTCAGGACATCGGCTATTTCGGTGGGGTCTTCCGCTGCACCGAAGGGCTGCAGGCCAAATACGGCCGCTCACGGGTGTTCGACACACCGATTTCGGAAAGCGGCATCGTCGGCATCGCCGTCGGCATGGGCGCCTACGGTCTGCGTCCGGTGGCGGAAATCCAGTTCGCCGACTACGTCTACCCGGCCTACGATCAACTGGCGTCGGAGGCCGCACGCCTGCGCTTTCGCTCGGCCGGACAGTTCAGCGCGCCGATGACCGTGCGCATGCCCTGCGGCGGCGGTATCTACGGCGGACAGACCCACAGCCAGAGCCCGGAGGCGATCTTCACTCAGGTCTGCGGCCTGCGCACGGTGATGCCGTCCAACCCCTACGACGCCAAGGGCCTGCTGATCGCGGCCATCGAGAACGACGACCCGGTGATCTTCCTGGAGCCCAAGCGCCTGTACAACGGCCCCTTTGACGGTCATCACGACCGGCCGGTGACCCCGTGGTCCAAGCACGCCGCCAGCGCCGTGCCCGAGGGCTACTACACCGTGCCGCTGGACAGCGCTGCCATCGTCCGGCCCGGCAGCGATGTCACGGTGCTGACCTACGGCACTACCGTCTACGTGGCGGCCACTGCCGCCGAAGAAACCGGCATCGACGCCGAGGTGATCGACCTGCGCAGCCTTTGGCCGCTGGACCTGGACACCATCGTCGCCTCGGTGAAGAAAACCGGACGCTGCGTGGTGGTCCACGAAGCGACCCGCACCTGCGGCTTCGGCGCCGAACTGGTGGCCCTGGTGCAGGAGCACTGCTTCCATCACCTGGAGGCGCCCATCGAGCGCGTCACCGGTTGGGATACACCCTATCCGCATGCCCAGGAATGGGCCTATTTCCCTGGCCCGACGCGTGTCGGCGCTGCCTTGCAACGTGTTATGGAGGTCTGAATGGGCACGCATGTGATTCGTATGCCGGACATCGGCGAAGGCATCGCGCAGGTCGAGCTGGTGGAGTGGTTCGTCAAGGTCGGCGATGCCGTCAGTGAAGACCAGGTCTTGGCCGACGTCATGACCGACAAGGCGACGGTGGAAATTCCCAGCTCGGTGGCAGGCACCGTGGTCGCGCTGGGTGGCGTGCCGGGCGAGGTGATGGCGGTCGGGGCGGAACTGATCCGCATCGAGGTGCAAGGCAGCGGCAATCATCACCAGGCCGATAAGCCCGTGGCCGCGGCCGATCCCGAAGAAGCCGTCACAATGGCAGACGCCCCTGCGACACCATCAACCGCAGCGCCGGCCCGAGCCGAAGTGAAGGCCACCGCCGCGTCAGGCAAACCCATCTGCGAGGCCAGTGCCCGACCGCTCGCCTCGCCCGCCGTGCGTCAGCGGGCACGCGACGAAGGCATCGACCTGGCCCTGCTGCGCGGCACCGGTCCGGCCGGGCGCATTCGTCACGCCGACCTGGATGCCTTCCTCAGCGGCAGCCGCACGCCACAGGCCGCGGCGACCGGCACCCCTCGCACCGACGAAGAGCGCATCGCCGTCATCGGCCTGCGCCGCAAGATCGCCCAGCGCATGCAGGAAGCCACGCGGCAGGTGGCGCACTTCAGTTATGTCGAAGAGATCGACGTCACCGCCCTGCTGTCCTTGCGCGCCGACCTCAATACACAGTTCGGTGACACCCGCGGCAAGCTGACGCTGCTGCCCCTGTTGATTCGTGCCCTGGTGGTGGCGTTGCGTGATTTCCCTCAGATCAACGCTCACTACGACGATCAGCAGCAGGTCATCACGCGCTACGGTGCGGTGCACATGGGCATCGCCACCCAGAGCGACAATGGCTTGATGGTGCCGGTGTTGCGGCATGCCGAGGCTGCCGACCTGTGGTTCACCGCAGGCGAGATCAACCGTTTGGCGCACGCCGCGCGCAGCGGCAAGGCGGCGCGCAACGAGCTGTCCGGCTCGACCATCACCCTGACCAGCCTGGGCGCACTGGGCGGCATCGCCTCCACACCGGTGATCAACCGCCCCGAGGTGGCCATCGTCGGGGTCAACCGGGTGGTCGAGCGGCCCATGGTGGTCAATGGGCAGATCGCGATCCGGCAGATGATGAACCTCTCCAGCTCCTTCGACCACCGCGTGGTCGACGGCATGGATGCGGCGCGGTTTATCCAGGCGGTGAAGCGTTTGCTGGAGCAGCCGGCCATGCTCTTCGTCTGATCCGTTGACATGAACTATGCCCGGTAGCGGCGGGTCGACATCCCATCGACTCACCGCTACCAGGAGCTACCCCATGCCACATGCGCCATTGATCACCCTCAACGACGGTATCCAGATCCCACAACTGGGTCTGGGCGTCTGGCAGCTCGACGACGACCAGGCCTATGCCTCCAGTGTCGCCGCCCTGAAAGCGGGCTACCGCCACATCGACACCGCCATGATCTACGGCAACGAAGCCGGCGTGGGCCGCGCCGTGGCCGAAAGCGAACTGGCGCGCGACGAGATCTTCATCACCACCAAGCTGTGGAACACCGACCAGGGCTACGACAGTACCCTGCGCGCATTCGACGCGAGCATGGCCAAACTGGGCCTGGAGCAGCTCGACCTCTACCTGATCCACTGGGCGCTGCCCAAGAAGAACGCCTATCGCGAAACCTGGAAGGCCTTCGTGCGTCTGCAGGAAGAAGGCCGCGTACGCTCCATCGGCGTATCCAACTTCCATCCCGACCACCTGCAGCACATCATCGACGACACCGGCGTCACACCGTCGGTGAACCAGATCGAGCTGCACCCGGATTTCTCTCAGGTCGACCTGGTCAAGTTCTGCAAGGGCCTGAACATCGTCACCGAATCGTGGAGTCCTTTGGGCCAGGGCGGCGCCCTGCTCTCGCAGCCGGTGCTGTCGCAGATCGCCGAGAAGCACGGCAAGACCCCGGCTCAGGTGATCCTGCGCTGGCACACGCAGAGCCAGTACATCGTGATCCCACGCTCGAGCAACCCGGAGCGCATCGCGCAGAACCTGGACGTGTTCGATTTCACTTTGGACGATCAGGACCTGCAAGCCATCGCCCATATCCCGCAAACCGGTCGTCTGGGCCCCAACCCCGACACCTTCGACATGGGTGCATGACAGACACACTTCGCAACAGCTGTTAAACTGATCGCCTTCCAAAAAATCGATAGACACACCCCACGGCTTCCTGCCGCGGGGTGTTTTTGTGCTGAAAGGTATTGCATGTCCTTAACCGATATACGTCGCAACGTTCTTGCAGGTCTCACCTCCTCTTTCGCGCTGGTGCCCGAATGTATCGCCTTTGCACTGGTGGCCCAGGTCAATCCGTTGATGGGCCTTTATGGCGCATTCATCATCTGTACCCTCACCGCCTTGCTCGGCGGGCGGCCCGCGATGATTTCCGGTGCTGCCGGGTCGATGGCCGTGGTCATCGTCGCGCTGGTGGTGCAGCACGGCGTGCAATACCTGTTGGCCACGGTGGTGCTCAGCGGCCTGATCATGGCGCTCTTCGGCCTGCTGCGGCTCGGCAAGCTGGTGCGCATGGTGCCGCACCCGGTCATGCTGGGGTTCGTCAACGGCCTGGCGATCGTCATCGCCCTGTCGCAGCTCGAACACTTCAAGACCCACGACGGTCAATGGCTGCCGATGAATGAATTGAGCGTGATGGCCGGCCTGGTGCTGCTGACCATGGCCGTGGTGTACCTGCTGCCGCGCCTGACCAAAGCGGTGCCTGGCGCCCTGGTGGCGATCATCGGCGTGAGCCTGCTGGTGCAGTGGCTGCACCTGCCCACGCGGACCCTGGCCAACATGGCGACCATCGCCGGCGGCCTGCCCAGCTTCATGTGGCCGAGCGTGCCGCTGGACCTGGCAACGCTGAAGATCATCGCACCCTATGCCGCCCTGATGGCCATGGTCGGGCTGCTGGAAACCCTGCTGACCTTCAACCTCACCGACGAGATCACCGAAACCCGTGGTCAGCCCAATCGCGAGTGCGTGGCCCTGGGCGTGGCCAACATCACCTCCGGCCTGTTCGGCGGCATGGGCGGCTGCGCGATGATCGGGCAGACCGTGATCAACCTCAGCTCCGGCGGGCGCGGGCGCCTGTCCGGCGTGGTCAGTGGCGTGATGATTCTGCTGTTCATCCTGTTCCTGTCGCCGCTGATCGAGCGCATCCCGCTGGCCGCGCTGGCCGGGGTGATGTTCGTGGTTGCCCAGCAGACCTTCGCCTGGGGTTCGGTGAGGGTGCTGGGCAAAGTGCCCGCCAACGATGCCGTGGTCATCGTGGCGGTGACCATCATCACCGTCTTCACTGACCTGGCCACCGCAGTGCTGTGCGGCATCCTCATCGCCGCGCTGGCCTTCGCCTGGCAGCATTCGCGCGACATGCGCAGCGACGTCCATGACAACGGCGACGCCCGCGTCTACACCCCCCATGGCACCCTCTTCTTCGCCTCGACCACGCATTTCCAGGCGCTGTTCGATCCGCAGAACGACCCGGACCAGGTGTATATCGACTGTCGTCACCTGCACATGGTCGATCATTCGGCCATCGCCGCCATGGAAAACCTGGCAGCGCGCTACGGCAAGTTCGGCAAGCAGCTGCAACTTCGCCAGCTGTCTGCGCGCAACCAGCGCCTGCTGGAACGGGCTCACGCGGCCGTCACTATCGCCTGAGCCCACAGCTCCTGCGCTGCGGGACCTGCTTCGAGCCTGGCGTTCGCGAACAGTACCTCTGTGCGGCTTTCCTACAAGGCCGCATCCTTGAGGCTTGAGAGTCGCCGGGAGAGGATGGTTGCAAGGCCGCCGGTCGCGGCTCGAGACCTGAGGAGCAGTGCCATGTGCTTGAACAATAAGGAGCGTTCCATTGCCATGGGTCATCGGCCCAAGGGATCGACGCGCGTACGGTCGGATCATGGATCATGAAACGCTGGCCGCTGGGGCTGCGGCATTATCGGATCTTGCTCTGGACGCTTCCGCTTTGTGGATGTCCTTGGATCACTTGGTGGGTGCGGTACTCGGCGCATGCCTGGTGGTCAGCCAGCAGCGAGCCAATAACGGCAAGCGAAAGTTGTGCAATCTGCTGATGGCAATCGGTGTGGGCCTGCTTTTTGCGCCAATGGCAGAGACCCACATACCCCAGCTCACTTGCGGCATCGCCGCTTTTGGTTGCGCATTGCTGGTGATTCCCCTGAGCCTGAAGTTGAGAACCTGGGTCCGGCGACTGGACATCGAACAGATCCTGCGTCGCTTCAGAGGCCCTTGAATCAGCTTCAATTACGCAGGCTGGCAACTTCTCGTTGAAGTTGACGCAACAACTTTCGATCCAGAGCCACCCTGTGAACGTGCTCTTGGTCCTGAGCATCGAGTCCCTGCAGTGTGGCCAGAATGGCGACGAGCGCATCATCAGCCATCAGGGCTTGCGGTTCCGGGACCATAGCACCGCGGCCCAACAGCAACCAGTCCAGGGAAATGCCATCGGTGCGCGCAAGATCCATGCACAAGGCATAGGGAATGCTGGCGCGTGCGCGCCAACTCCCCAGCGTTTGCGGGCTGATGCCCAATGCCTTGGCCAGTGCTGCATCGCTGGGGGCTGCCATTAAGTGCTTGAGCCGGTCCAGCACTTGGGTTGCTTCAGAGGTACACACGTTGATAAGTTCCGCTTGACCCACTCAATTTGAGTATATTAATTTATTCGAATTGCATATAAATATTAACCCTAGTTCTCAAATCAAGGATATTCAAGATGCAGTCCTACAACTTACATCCATCATAACGAAATTTCCTACGTGACGCGGTGACTTGGACTTAAAGCCTTTTATCCGCTCATTGTGCAATGGCAAGACGCAGGCAGCATCAGCAATTCATTCAGGGAAGACTTACTTAAATTTTGTAGTTGACTCGCACGTCTCGGTTTCAAGAGCACGCGTGGATCATAAGGTTTGAAAAATGAGCACTTACAAGATGGTATGCCCACACTGCAAGAACAGGATGCGCATCCGCACCAGCGAAGGTACGCATGTGTTCCTGCGCGTGGCTTACCTGCAATGCACGAACGAAATCTGTGGTTGGTCGGTGCGGGCGGAATTCGAGATGACCCATGAGTTGTCGCCCAGCGGCGTGGCGAATCCGGACATTCACCTGCCCAGCGCGCCCATCGCGCTGCGCCGTGCGGCGAGCAAGCCCAGTGAAACGGCGGGCGCTGCCTGACCTGCAAACCGGCTCGCGTCGAGCAGCGCGATCAGGTGCTCGACGCATGCCGGCGGGAATCGCGGCAGGTCACATTGCATGCCTGCCGCAGGGTTCGCCGTGGTCAACCCACGGGCGTCAGTACCTTGCGCTGGTCGTGGAAATAACCCTGAATGTTGCTCCACACCAGATCACCCATGGCCTGGCGTGTCTCGTGGGTACCGCTGGCCAGGTGTGGCAGCAGTACGACGTTGGGCAAGTCGATCAGCGCCTGCGGCACGTTGGGCTCGTCCTCGTAGACATCCAGGCCGGCACCGGCGATACGTTTTTCCTGCAACGCCTGGATCAAGGCCGGCTGATCGACAACACTGCCTCGGGCGATGTTGACCAGAAAGCCCTTGCTGCCCAACAGGCCGATACGTTTGGCATCGATCAGCCCCTCCGTCGACTTGCCCCCGGGCACCGCCAGAACCAATACGTCGCAATCGCCGATCATCGCGTCCAGATCGGCGTAGTAGTGGTAACTGACGCCGGCCTTGGGCTTGCGGTTGTGGTAAAGCACTTCCATGTCGAAGGCGGCTGCGCGTTTGGCGATGGACTCGCCAATGTTGCCCAGGCCGACGATGCCGATCTTCTTGCCACCGATCTTGCTGGCCAGCGGAAACTTGCCCTGGGTCCATTGGCCTGCCCGCACGAAACGATCCGCCTCGCTGTAGCGACGCATGACATCCAGGGTCAACGCCATGGCAGTATCGGCCACGCAGTCGTCCAGCACGGCCGGCGTGTTGGTCACGACGATGCCGCGGTCGCGTGCGGCATCCACGGCGATCGAATCGTAGCCCACGCCGAAGCTGAAGATGGCTTCGAGGTTGGGCAGCTTGCCGATCACTTCGCTGCTGGCGCCCAAGGCACCCGAAGTGACGATGGCTCTGATTCGGTCGCCGTGCTGGGCAAGCCAGGCGTTCTGATCCGGCAGTTCCCAGAAACGGGTCGCATCGAAGTGGGTTTCCACCGCCTCCTGCAGGCTGGGCAGCAGTGCCCCGATGATCAAGACGGGAACGTCGCGGGTCGATGGCTGTGTCATGAAACCTCCTGTTTGCATCGTTGGTATTGTTATCGTACCGCCACGCGGCGCAACGACGCCACGCAGCAATGATGACCGAAGTCATCGTACAACCTGCCCTGATGTAATGACAACCGCAGCCACCGCGCAGGGGTGCAGCGCAGTCAACGGTTGTGTGCTGAGCGTAACCCACTAGACTGCACCTACACGCCTATAAAGAAGCCGCTGATGGCAGATGACGCGCAGTATCGAATTGCCTTGAAGTCCGACAGTTCGGCCCAGCGCATGGCTATCCTGTTCGTGGCGCTGGTGGTGGTCTCGCTCATCGTCCTTGACGTCTGGCAGACCCTGACTGCGCGAGCACAGGCCTTGCGGGTCAGCGAGATCACCACCTCGAACCTGGCTCGCTCACTGGCGCAGCATGCCGAAGACACCATCAAGCAATCGGATACCGTACTGCTGGGGCTCATCGAGCGGATTCAGGTCGACGGCACCGCTCCGCCTCAGGTGCAGCGGCTGCGCAACCTGATGCAGGGGTGGACGCGCTCGCTGGCGCAGTTGCAGGGGCTGTTCATCTACGACAGCGAGGGGCGATGGATCGCCAGTTCCAACACCGTCGATCCGCCGGGGCTGAACAATGCCGATCGCGACTACTTCCGCTATCACCAGGCCAGTCCCGACCCCGGCGTGCATGTGGGCCCGGTGATTCGCAGCCGTTCCACCAACGCTCTGGTAATTCCCGTGTCCCGGCGCTTGACCGGCGCCGATGGCAGGTTCGCCGGGGTGGTGCTGGCGACGTTGAAAGTGGACTATTTCAATCAGTTCTACGCCGGCTTCGACCTGGACGCTCATGGGGTCATCGCCCTGCTGCTCAGGGACGGCACCCTGCTGCTGCGCCGACCGTTCGACGAAAACGTCATCGGCAGCAGCCTGGCCAGGGGCAAGATCTTCAGCGACATGCTGCCTCAGGCCGATCACGGCACATTGCTGCAGCGTTCGCTGGTGGACGATGTGGAGCGCATGTACAGCTACCATGCCTTGCGCAATTATCCGCTGGTGCTGGAAACCGCTGAATCCAAGGCTGCGCTGTTGGCCAGCTGGTACGAGAACCTGCTGCGCTCGGCTGCATTCGTGCTGGTGGTTGGCGTGGCCCTGTCGCTCTGCGCGATGACCTTGATCCGGCAGATCCGCCATGGTCTGCGTACCGAGGCGGAACTGCGCAATGCCCATGCCGCGCTGCAGAAGCTGGCGATGCAGGACGGTTTGACCGGCCTGGCCAACCGCCGGCAACTGGATGCGGCACTGCCTGACGAGATTGGCCGGGCTCGACGCAACGCTCGCCCGCTGGGGGTGATCATGCTCGACATCGATCACTTCAAGCGCTTCAACGACCTGTACGGCCATCCCGCAGGTGACGAATGCATCAAGGCGGTAGGCCAGGCGGTGCTGGGCTGCGTGGGCCGTTCAGGCGACCTGGTGGTGCGCTATGGCGGCGAGGAGATTCTGGTGCTGCTGCCCGAAAGCGATGAAACCGGGGCCTGGCAGGTTGCCGAGAAGGTGCTGCTGGCGGTGCGCGCACTGGCCATTGCCCATGCTGGCAGCGATCTGGGCATCGTGACCATCAGCGCGGGCGTGCACGTGTGGCGCAACAACGACCCGGACGCGCGTGCCCAGAACCTGGTCGAAGCCGCGGACCAGGCGCTGTATCGGGCCAAGACCTCGGGCCGTAATCGTGTCTATCCGCTGCAGCCGTTGGTGGTGCAACGCTGATCGGAATCAGAGCATCTGCTGGTTGGCGGCCATCGACTCGATGACCATGCTCTTCTGGTCTTCGGACAGCGCGTCCCAGATGTGTACCTTGGCGTAGAAGCCGAGGCTGCCGAGGATATAGAAGCTCAACACGGCGATGGTCAGCAGCGTCAGCCAGGACCAGCGTCCGCCTTCGTCAACTTCTTCGAACGTGGAGTAGCCGTTGTCGATGCGTTGATCACGCATGGATGCAAGGCTGGTGGTGACGCGTTTGTAGCAATAGGACAGCAACAGCAGCAACAGGCGGAGCATGGAAAAAAGGCCTCGGTGGGTGGCGGATGGCGATGAGTGCGCATCAGAAACGCAAAAAGCCCGTCTTTGACGGGCTTTTTTTATAGGTAATGTGCCGTGGACCCAATAGATCCCAACACTTTGGACGAATTTTAGGCAGCTTGACGGGCGCTGTAAACCGCACCGACGCGAAGAGGTATGACAACTTCGACAGCAAACGCGCGCAATCCTGCGAGCCAGAGCGCTGCGCGGCATGGCTGCGGCACGCTGTCACACCGCCGACGCGGCTCACCGCGTTCATCCAGGCACACCGCACACAACGCCGACGCGGCTTGCGCCGCTGCTACAACGACTGCGTACCTCTGTTCCGGGCTCACCGCGTTCATCCAGGCACACCGCATTCACCGCCGACGCGGCTTGCGCCGCTGCTACAGCGACCGCGTACCTCTGTTCCGGGCTCACCGCGTTCATCCAGGCACACGGCATACACCGCCGACGCGGCTTGCGCCGCTGCTACAGCGACCGCGTACCTCTGTTCCGGGCTCACCGCGTTCATCCAGGCACACCGCATACACCGCCGACGCGGCTTGCGCCGCTGCTACACTGACCGCGTACCTCTGTTCCGGCCTCACCGCGTTCATCCAGGCACACGGCATACACCGCCGACGCGGCTTGCGCCGCTGCTACAGCGACCGCGTACCCCTGTAGCAGCGGCGCGAGCCGCGTCCGGGGGCTGCGTGTATTTGCGGATTCTCCGCGCGGCGCTTGTCGCTAGGCTTTTTGCAGAGGCAGCCTTTATCATGGCCACAGTTCCACATCAGAGCCGCCCATGAAGTTTGCCATCGCTGTCTACTCGCCCGCCCATTCGCCGGCCTCGCGGCGGGCGCTGCTGTTCGCCCAGGCGGTCTTGGCCCAGGGCCATCAACTGCTGCGGGTGTTTTTCTATCAGGACGGCGTGCACGCGGCGTCAGGCAATGTCGTGACCCCGCAAGACGAATTCGACACGGCCGCGCAATGGCGCGCCTTCATCGTCGAGCACCAGGTCGATGCGGTGGTCTGCATTGCCGCCGCCCTGCGCCGCGGCGTCCTGAATGAAGAAGAGGCCCGTCGCTACCAGCGCCCGGCCGCCAACCTGACCGAACCCTGGCAGCTGTCCGGACTGGGGCAGTTGCACGAAGCCGCCCAGCAAGCAGACCGGCTCGTCAGCTTCGGAGGTCATTGAAATGGCCAAATCCATGTTGATCATCAGCCGCCAGGCGCCATGGGCTGGCCCTGCCGCTCGCGAGGCCCTGGACATCGCCCTGGCCGGAGGCGCCTACGACCTGCCGGTTTCGATGCTGTTTCTCGACGACGGTGTCTACCAACTGACGGACGCCCAGGCACCCGGCGCCGTGCAACAGAAGAATCTGGCCGCCAACCTGCAGGCGTTGCCGTTGTTCGGAGTCGACGAGCTGTTCGTCTGCGCCGCCAGCCTGGCCCGCCGCGGCCTGTCTGATGACGCGCTGGCCATCGCCGCGCAGACGCAAACGGATGAACAACTGCGCGAGCTGCTGCCGCGCTTCGACCTGGTGGTGACCCTGTAATGAGTACCCTTCACGTACTGTCGCATTCGCCGTTCAGCGACCAGCGCCTGCCCAGCTGCCTGCGCCTGCTGGGCCACGACGACGCCATCCTGCTCACTGGCGATGCGGTCTACGCCCTCACACCAGGCAGCGAGCCCTGGGCATCGCTATCCGGCGCCGGGGTCGCGGTGTTCGCCCTGGCCGAAGACGCGCGAGCACGGGCGCTGCCAGGCAACCCCGCCGTGGAATTGCTCGACTACCCCGGATTCGTCGAACTGACCCTGGCCTATGACAAGGTCAACAGCTGGCTATGAATACGCTTACCGTCGCCAATCGGAACATCGCGCTGGATCAGGATGGCTACCTGGCGTCGCTCGACGACTGGAACCCGGAGGTTGCGTCCGCCCTCGCCAGTGCCGAAGGCCTTGAGCTGACCCCCGATCATTGGCAGATCATCGACTTGCTGCGCAGTTTCTACGCGCAGTACCAGCTCTCGCCCGCCACCCGGCCGCTGATCAAGTACGTCGCGCAGCAACTGGGCGCTGAAAAAGGCAACAGCCTGCACCTCAATCGCCTGTTCAACGGCACTCCTGCCAAACTCGCTGCGAAGCTGGCGGGCCTGCCCAAACCGACCAATTGCATATGACCGACTACCCTGCACTGACCCTGGAAACCCCCGAAGAGCATCCGTTCGCCCAGTTCGTGCGGGCGCTGGGCAAAGGCAAGCGCGGCGCGCGCAATCTCACCGGCGAAGAGGCCCGCGAAGCCATGGGCATGCTGCTCGACGGCCGGGTGGAGGACGCGCAACTGGGCGCCTTCCTGATGCTGCTGCGACACAAGGAAGAAAGCGCCGAGGAACTGGCCGGATTCACCCTTGCCCTGCGCGAGCGCTTGCAGGCGCCTGCCCTGGCCGTCGATCTGGACTGGCCGACCTACGCCGGCAAGAAGCGCCATCTGCCTTGGTACCTGCTCGCCGCCAAGTGCCTGGGCGGCAGCGGGCGGCGTATTTTCATGCACGGCGGCGGCGCCCACACGGCCGGACGACTGTACAGCGAGCAGTTGCTCGGCACCTTGAACATTCCCTTGTGCCGGGGCTGGGACGCGGTAGGCCAGGCGCTGGACCAGCAGGGTCTGGCGTTCGCGCCACTGGTGGACTGGGCCGCGCCCCTGCAGCGCATGATCGACCTGCGCAACAGCCTGGGCCTGCGTTCGCCCATTCATTCGCTGGCGCGGATTCTCAATCCGTTGAGTGCGCGGTGTGGCCTGCAGAGCATCTTCCACCCCGGCTACCAAGCGGTGCACCGCGATGCCAGCGGTTTGCTCGGTGACACCGCGATCGTGGTCAAGGGCGACGGTGGCGAGATCGAGATCAACCCGGACAGCGCCAGCCACCTCTATGGTACCCGCGACCACCTACCCTGGGACGAGGAATGGCCCGCCCTCGCCGCCCAGCGCCACGTCAAGCCGCCCAGCCTGGAAAGCCACCATCTGGTCGAGTTCTGGCAGGGCGAGCGTCAGGACAGTTACGGCGAACTGGCGCTGATCTCGACCATGGCCCTGGCCCTGCGCGGATTGGGCAGTTCCCGCGAAGAGGCGTTCGAAGAAGCCCGCGCCCTGTGGGCGGCGCGGGATCTTGCAGGGTGTGCGAAATCGTCGTAGCCAATCGGCGGGATGCCAGATCGACCGCGTGTGTTGCCGACGCGGCTTGCGCCGCTGCTACAGGGCACCGTGATACAGTTCGGGGACACGCATCGGGGAGACGAACATGGGGTTGCTGATCGAAGGGCGCTGGCATGACCAGTGGTACGAAAGCAGCAAGGACGGCGCGTTCGAGCGTGAAACTTCGCAGCGCCGCCATTGGGTCACGGCCGACGGCGCGCCGGGGCCTGATGGTGAAGGCGGCTTCAAGGCCGAAGCCGGCCGCTACCATCTGTACGTCTCGCTGGCGTGCCCGTGGGCCCACCGGACCTTGATCGTGCGCAAGCTCAAGGCCCTGGAAACGCTGATCGACGTATCGGTGGTGAGCTGGCACATGGGCGAGCATGGCTGGACCTTCGACAGCGACACCGGTTCCAGTGGTGATCACCTGGGGCCGCTGCAGTATCTGCATGAGCGCTACACCCGCGACGATCCGCTGTACACCGGCCGGGTGACGGTGCCGGTACTGTGGGACAAGCAACAGAATCGCATCGTCAGCAACGAGTCGGCCGAGATCATTCGCATGTTCAACAGTGCGTTCGATGCCCTCACCGGCAACCGCCTGGACCTCTATCCAGCGCCCCTGCGATCGGCCATCGACCGCATCAACGAAGCGGTGTACCCCAACGTCAACAATGGGGTCTACCGTGCCGGCTTTGCCACCTCGCAGCAGGCCTATGCCAGCGCCTTCGATGACGTGTTCGCCGAGCTCGACCGCCTCGAAACGACCCTCGACACCCAACGCTACCTGACCGGCGAGTACCTGACCGAGGCCGATTGGCGGCTGTTCACCAGCCTGATCCGCTTCGACGCGGTGTACCACGGGCATTTCAAGTGCAACCTGCGGCGCATCGTCGACTACCCGAACCTGTCCAACTGGCTGCGCGAGCTGTACCAATGGCCCGGCATTGCCCAGACGGTCGACTTCGAACACATCAAGGGCCATTACTACACCAGCCATCCGACCATCAATCCGACGGGCATAGTGCCCAAGGGTCCGCTGCAAGATTTCACTGCGGCCCATGATCGTCAGCGCCTGCAAGGCCGGGGCATCTGGCAGCGCGACGAAGGTTGAAAGCGATGCAGCCCTCGTTGTTCGACGAGCCACAGCAACCCACTCGCCGCGAGGCTTTGGGCGAGCAGACCTTCGTCCTGCGCGGCTTTGCCCTGCCCTGGCTTGAGGAGATCCTCCCGGCCCTGCGCGAGGTACTCAGGAAAGCCCCCTTTCGGCGCATGGAAACGCCCGGCGGGCACACCATGTCGGTAGCCTTAAGCAATTGCGGTCAGTTCGGCTGGAGCACGGATGCAAGAGGCTATCGCTATGTCAGCGACGATCCCCTTACCGGCCGACCATGGCCAGCGCTGCCGGACGTGTTGCATACCCTGGCGCGGGAAGCAGCGGCGGCGGCCGGTTTCGATGATTTCAGCCCCGATGCCTGCCTGCTCAACCGCTATGTGCCCGGCGCCAAGATGTCCCTGCATCAGGACCGCGACGAACGCGACTACGGTGCGCCGATCGTTTCGGTTTCCCTGGGTCTTGCGGCGATGTTCCAGCTCGGCGGCCTGCAGCGCAGCGATCGCCCATTGCGTGTGCCTTTGCTGCACGGCGACGTGATGGTCTGGGGCGGGGTCGACCGCCTGCGCTTCCATGGCGTGTTGCCGCTCAAGGAGGGCGTGCATCCCGTGATGGGTCCGCAGCGCATCAACTTCACCCTGCGCAAGGCGGGTTGAGCGCAAGCAACGGAGTGTCACCCCCGGTCCCAGGCGCTACCATGCCTGCCTCGACGATCGATGGAATCGCGCCATGCCCAGCCCTTCTGCCCCTCACAACCAATTGATCGCCGCCGCCTGCCGCCAGATCGAGGCCAGCCCCGGCGTGCCCGAACTGGGCGAGCTTGCCGCGCAGGCTGGCTTGAGTCCCTGGCATTTTCATCGGGTGTTCAAGGCGGTGACCGGCCTCACGCCGCGCAGCTATGCCAACGCCCGGCGAGCAGAGAAGGTCCGCGAACAGCTCCTTCAGGGCAAATCCGTCACCGAAACCCTCTACGCCAGCGGCTTCAATTCATCCGGGCGTTTCTACGAAGCGGCCAATGGCATGCTCGGCATGACCCCGGCGGCCTTTCGCGAGGGTGGTAGCAACGCTTCGATCCACTTCGCGATCGCCCAATGCAGCCTCGGCGCGGTGCTGGTGGCCTGCAGCGAACGCGGGGTGTGCGCGATCCTGCTGGGAGACGAGCCGCAAGCCCTGCTCGACGATCTGCAGCGACGCTTTCCCAAAGCCACACTGGTCGGCGCCGACGCGGACTTCGAGGCGATCGTGGCCAAGGTGCTGGGCTTCATCGAGGCGCCAAGGGCAGGCCTGGACTTGCCCCTGGACATCCGCGGCACCGCGTTCCAGCAACGGGTATGGCAGGCGCTGGCCAGGATCGAGCCAGGGACCACGGCCAGTTACGCCGAAGTCGCGGCGAGCATCGGCGCGCCGAACGCGGTGCGCGCCGTGGCCGGGGCCTGTGCAGCGAACGCCCTGGCCGTAGCGGTGCCTTGCCATCGGGTGGTACGTACCGATGGCGGACTTTCGGGTTACCGTTGGGGGGTCGAGCGCAAGCGCGAACTGCTCGCCCGCGAGCGGCAGCCGGACAACGTCTGAGGCTGACGACCCAGCATCGTGTTCAGGACCCCGCGGATCGGGCTGGCCTTGCGCTATATATTTTGCTATATGACGGTATCTTTTCCAGCAAAGTCATGCCCCATGAAGCTCACCACCACCCTGCTCGCCCTCGGCACCGCTCTGGCGTTCAACGTCGCCCACGCCGATGAAGTCCAAGTCGCCGTCGCCGCCAATTTCGCTGCGCCGATCCAGGCCATCGCCAAGGCTTTCGAAACCGACACCGGGCACAAGCTGGTGGCGGCCTACGGGTCGACCGGTCAGTTCTATACGCAGATCAAGAATGGCGCGCCGTTCGAAGTGTTCCTCGCCGCCGACGACACCACCCCGGCCAAGCTGGAAACCGAGCAGGAAACCGTGCCCGGTTCGCGTTTCACCTACGCCACCGGCACCCTGGCGCTGTGGTCGGCCAAGCCCGGCTACGTCGACGCCGACGGTGCCGTTCTCAAGAAAAACGAGTACCAGCACTTGTCGATTGCCAATCCCAAGGCAGCACCCTACGGCCTGGCGGCAACCCAAGTGCTGGCCAAGTTGGGCCTGACCGAAGCCACTCAAGCCAAGCTTGTCGAGGGGCAGAACATCACTCAGGCGTTCCAGTTCGTGTCCACCGGCAACGCCGAGCTGGGTTTCGTGGCGCTGTCGCAGATCTACAAGGATGGCAAGGTGTCCAGTGGATCGGCCTGGATCGTTCCGGCTCAGTTGCATGACCCCATCAAGCAGGACGCGGTGATCCTCAACAAAGGCCGCGACAGTGCAGCCGCCAAGGCGCTGATGCAGTACCTCAAAGGCCCGGCCGCCGCCGCGATCATCAAATCCTACGGCTACCAGATCTGATGCCTCTGGATGCCAGCGACCTGGGCGCCATCTGGCTGACGATCAAGCTGGCGGCATTGACCACGGTGATCCTGCTGCTGATCGGCACGCCGATCGCCTGGTGGCTGGCCCGGACCTCCTCGCGCTGGCGCGGTCCGGTCGGCGCGGTGGTCGCCCTGCCCCTGGTATTGCCGCCGACGGTCATCGGTTTCTATCTGCTGTTGGCGCTCGGCCCCCATGGCTTCATTGGTCAGGCCACCCAGGCGCTCGGTCTGGGCACGGTGGTATTCAGTTTCACCGGGCTGGTGATCGGTTCGGTGATCTACTCCATGCCGTTCGTGGTTCAGCCGTTGCAGAACGCATTCAGTGCCATCGGCGAGCGGCCGCTGGAGGTCGCGGCGACGCTGCGCGCCAGTCCCTGGGACTGTTTCTTCAGCGTGGTGCTGCCGCAGGCCAAGCCTGGTTTCGTCACCGCCAGCATCCTGGGCTTCGCCCACACAGTGGGTGAATTCGGCGTGGTGCTGATGATTGGCGGCAACATCCCGGACAAGACCCGGGTGGTCTCGGTGCAGATCTTCGATCATGTCGAAGCCATGGAATATGCCCAGGCCCACTGGCTGGCCGGCGCCATGCTGGTGTTTTCCTTCGTGGTGCTGCTGCTGTTGCACCGCAGTCGCCAGCCGCACTCGGCCTGGAGTCGATGAAATGATCCATGCCCGTCTCGACATGACCTATGGCGCGTTCTTGCTGAACGTCGACCTGCAACTGCCGGGACGCGGGGTCAGCGCGCTGTTCGGTGACTCCGGTTCCGGCAAGACCACCTGCCTGCGCTGCCTGGCCGGTTTGTCGCGGGCTGCGAACGCCTATATAGAAGTCAACGGTGAGGTCTGGCAGGACAGCGCGCGGGGGATTTTCGTGGCACCGCACAAGCGGGCGCTGGGGTATGTCTTTCAGGAAGCCAGTTTGTTCGAGCATCTTTCGGTGCGGCGCAATCTGGAATACGGGTGGCGCCGGATCCGTCCCGAGCATCGCAAGGTCGGGCTCGATCAGGCATGCAGCCTGCTGGGCATCGACCACCTGCTGGAACGTCAGCCGGCGCACCTGTCCGGTGGCGAGCGGCAACGTGTGGGTATCGCTCGGGCGCTGTTGACCAGCCCCAGGTTGTTGCTGATGGACGAACCCTTGGCCGCGCTGGACAGCCGACGCAAGGGTGAAATCCTGCCCTACCTGGAACGGCTGCACGACGAGCTGGAGATTCCGGTGGTGTATGTCAGCCATGCACAGGACGAAGTCGCGCGGCTGGCCGACCACCTCGTGGTGCTGGAACAGGGCCGGGTGCTGGCCAGCGGGCCACTGGGCCCGACCCTGGCGCGCCTCGACCTGCCCATGGCGCAGGAAGCCGATGCCGGGGTGGTGGTGCAGGCCAGGGTGCAGAGCTACGATCCCACCTACCAGTTGCTGTCACTGCAATTGCCCGGCGCTATCGAACCCCTGCGTGTCGCTCATGAGCTCCGGACCGCTGGCGAAACGGTGCGGATCAAGATCCAGGCCCGGGACGTCAGCCTCAGCCTGAGCGAGGACGACGCCAGCAGCATTCTCAATCGCTTTGCCGTCACCGTCGAGCAAGTGTCGGCTGCGCATAATCCGGCGCACGTGCAACTCAGCCTGCGCGCGGGCGAGACCTTGATACTGGCGCGGATCACCCGCTTTTCGGCGGACCAGTTGGGTGTTGTGGCAGGTTTGCAGGCCTGGGCGCAGATAAAGGCCGTAGCAGTGTTGGCCTGAAGATCGCATCAAACCGCGTCATAGCCGCACGAGGTGGATCTGACACCCCGCAGCGCCCCCGGACGCGGCTCGCGCCGCTGCTACAGAGACCGCGCCCCCCTGTAGCAGCGGCGCAAGCCGCGTCGGCGGTGAACGCGGTATGCCTGAAGGAACGCAACAAACCCGGACGCGGCTCGCGTCCCCTGTAGCAGCGGCGCAAGCCGCGTCGGCGGTGAACGCGGTATGCCTGAAGGAACACCACAAACCCGGACGCGGCTCGCGATCCCCTGTAGCAGCGGCGCAAGCCGCGTCGGCGGTGGGCGCGGTATGCCTGAAGGAACCCGACAAACCCGGACGCGGCTCGCGCCGCTGCTACAGGGCCGGCGAGGCGCGTGATGCGTGCGGGCGGGGCTACTCACGGCGTATGGGTTGCAGCATCTTGGGTTGCTTGAGTCGCTGCTGCAGTTCGGCGGCAGTCAGCGGTGCGGCGAAGTAGTCGCCCTGGCCGCGCAGGCAGCCGAGGTCGTACAGCAACAGGTGATGTACCGCGCTCTGCACCCCGGTCACGGTCAGTTCGATACCCAAGGTACGCGCGGCCACCGACATGTGCTGCACCACCGCCAGGTGTCGCGACTGATGGGGCGCTTCGAGCAGAAAAGGCGACGCCAGGCGCAGTTGATTGATCGGCCACTGACACAAGCGCTGCAGCGACGCCCCGCCGAAGCCGAACCCCTGCATGCCCAGATCGCAGCCCATCAGCCGAACCCGCAGCAGGGTTTCCAGGTATTGCGCCTTGGGCCGCGCCAGGCCGACATGGCTGAGCTCCAGCGCCACACGGTGCTTGCCTGTGAGGTGTGAGCGCACGATACCGAGCAACTCGTTCATCAGCGGTGGATGGCCCAGCTGTTCGAGCCGCATGCCCAGGCTCAGGCCCACCTGCAGCCCGGCATCGGCGAGCTGTTGCTGGACCTCGACCGCCTGCTCGGCCATGTACAGCAACAACGCATTGCCCAGCCCGGCCCGCTCCACCGCCGGACAGAACTGCGCCATGGCCAGCGGTCCATGCCGCGGGTGCCGCCAGCTCAACTGCGCATCGACGCTGCGGATACGCCCATCGGCAACCGTGCAGCGCGGCAGGAAGCAGATGTCGAACTGGCCATCGGCGATCCCTGCCTGCACCTCGGCACGCCCGATGCGCACCGTCGACGGTATCGCCATGACCGCCTCCCTGGGCTTGTTCAACGCCGCAAAGAAGCGCTGCAGCCGGGCGAAGTCCAACGGACTGCCAGCATCCACCAGGTACTCGGCGCCCAACATGGACACCCATTGGTACAGCCCGGTGCGCACCTCCGGGTCGAGTCCGCCGCCAATCAGCACCGCGCGCACACGCTTGCGGGTGACGGCCTCCTGAATGATCCTCAATGCCCCGACGCCCAACACATCGACATTGCACACCAGCACATCGATGGGCTGGTGTTCGCGCAGCAATTGCACCGCCTGCTCGCTGGTCTGCGCCTGATAGACGGATGAGCAGCCCAGCTGGCTGAGCATCTGCACGGCGATCGCCCGCTGAAACCCGTGGCTTTCGACAAGTAACACCGTTGGCTTGATGTCTGACACGCTCACTTCCTCTGTTTCTTCATGCCCCTGGTTCTTGATGCCTATGTTCAACTCCGTGCCAGAGGCGGGATGCAGGCAATTTCCCAATACACCTCGGAAAATTCCTACGCCTTGCCGGACCTTTCGTGCCGTATCAGATACTCGTCGAGACTGACCATGGCGCTCGCCAGGTCGTCGACCCCACGGCGCATGCGCTCGCCGGAATGACTCGCCGTGCAGGCCTGTTCCAGTGCTTCGCATGCCGCCAGCAGGCGTCTGGCGCGGACGATGCGGGCGCCGCCCTTGATCCGGTGCACCAGCTCCGCCACTTCGCCGATCGCATAAGGTTGCGTCAGCGACTGCAGGCGTTTGAGATCCTGCAGGTTGCTGTCGGCCAGATCGTCGAGCAGGCGCTGCAGGGAGATCGCATCGCCGCCGGTCAGTTGATCGAGACTGCCCAGGTCGACTTCGTGCTCCTGGGTTTCAGCCTGACGACGGGCGCGGTGCGGATCCAGATGCAGTGCCAGGCTTTCCAGGCTCAATGGCTTGAACAGGCAGTCGTCCATGCCTTGCTGCAGGCAACGCAGGCGCTCGCGGATCTGCGCGTTCGCCGTGCACCCCAGGAACAGGCATGGCTCCAGGTGCTTGCGACGCTCGTGCTCGCGCACCGCCTTGACCAACTGATAGCCGTTGATACCCGGCATGTTGCAATCGCTGATCACCACATCGTAGGCACCGCGCAACCAGGCGCGCAGCCCGGCGGCGCCATGTTCGGCCACGGTCACTCGATGGCCGAGAAACGTCAGTTGGCGCTCAAGCAGCACCCGGTTGGCCGGATAGTCGTCGACCACCAGCACCTGCAACGCTGGCAAGCGACTGCGCGATGTCTCGCGTGAGGTCTGCCGGGGCGCGATCGCGCCGGGAACCGCGTCGAACTGCACCTGCACCCGGGTGCCACAGCCCAGCACGCTGTGCAGCTCCAGCCTGCCCTGCATCAGCGCAGCCAGGCTACGGCAGATGCTCAGGCCCAGACCGGCGCCGACGCGGCTGCCGCGGCCACCGGCAGCCTGTCGATAGGGGGCGCCCAGGCGCGCCAGATCGGTCTGCGCGATGCCCTGCCCGGTGTCTTCCACGCTCAACTCCACCCGTGCACCGCGGGCCTGCGGCCACACGCCAAGGACCACGGTGACCTGACCTTCGCGGGTAAACTTGATGGCATTGCTGAGCAGGTTGGCGATGATCTGCTTGAAACGCACCGGATCGACACTGAGCCAGGTGTCAGGCGCGCCCAGCATGTCGAGCTTGAGCCGCAGGTGTTTCTCTCGCGCCTGGGCCTGGAACAGGCCGACGGTTTCATTCGCCAGTTGCCCCAACTGACAAGGCGCAGGCAGCAATTCCAGCCGACCGGCCTCGATGCGGGTGACGTCGAGGATATCGCCGATCAGCGCCAGCAGACCGTTGGCCGACTGCGAGGCGACTTCCAGGGCCGGTTTGTCGAGCATGCCCTGCTCGGCTTTCTTCAGGGCCAGTTCGAGCATGCCCAGCACCGCGTTCATCGGCGTGCGTATCTCATGGCTCATGGTCGCCAGGAAGGTCGTCTTGGCCTGGTTGGCCGCTTCGGCCTGGGCCTGGGCGTCGCGGTAGGCCTCGCACAGGCGCTGGCGTTCGGTGATGTCGACCCACCCGGCAATCAAGCCTTGAATACGACCGTCGACACCGCGGTAGGGCAGCATCCAATGATGAATGATCAGCACATCGCCTGATTGCAGGGTGAGCGTGCGGTCCTCCACCACCGGTTCGCCGCGCTCCATCACCTGCATGTACACGTCCTGGGCAACCTGTGCGTGCGCCTCTTCGAGCAGGCCATAGCCGGTCAGCGGCTTGTTCAGGATGTCCTCGCGCGTCACGCCCAGGGCCTGCAGGTAGCTGGTGTTGCAGTTGATCAGGCGCGCCTGGCGATCGCGGATGTAGATCGGATGGGGCGTGCCGTCGATCATCACCCGCATGAACTCCAGTTGCGTGGTCAGGGCACGCTCGGCATCCACGCGCTGGCGGATCAGGCGCTTGAGGTAGCTGACCCAGCCCAGTGCCAGCAACAACAGCAGCAAGGCTGCGGCAAACCCTTGCATGATCGCCCAGCGGTAGCGTTGCCACAGACCGTCGGTGACGATCATTTCAGTGCGCCAGTGACGGGTCAGTTCGCTCATGTGCGGCGGTGGGATGTCCTGCAGGGCGCTGTCGAGGATCGACTGCAGCACTTGAGCCCGAGGCGATACGGCGAAGGCGAAATGGACCGGCGCCAGTGGCAGCGCCACACTGATGCGCAGCCGGTTGCGATACTGTCGCGCGATCATGTAGCGCGCGGCGATCAGGGGTAGCACCGCCGCCTCAGCGTGGCCGCGGTCGAGCATGGCCAGCGCCTCGGCCGTACTGACCGCGTCCAGCCGGGTGATCGAGGGGTAGTTTTCCTGCAGCCATTCATGCACGCGGCTGCCCTCCACCAGCACGACGCGCTTGCCGCTCGCCTGCTCCAGCGAGACCAGGCCTCGCGCGCCCTCGCGGGTCACCAGTACCGGCGAGCTGCTCAGAAAACCTCGGCTGAATGCCAGGCGGGTCTGCCGCTCGGCGCTGGGGATCATGGCCGCGATCAGATCGGCCTCGCCGCGTTCGATCATTTCGCTCATACGTGTCAGCGAAGTGCCCTCGATCACCTCGATGGCCAGCCCGGTGCGCCGGGCAATCTGTTGCAGCACGTCAGCCGCCACCCCGGCGAAGCGGCCCTGATCGTCGCGGTAGCTGACCGGCACGAAACGCGGATCCATCAGCACCCGCAGTTCGCGACGTCCGGCCAGCCATTGCCGCTGTGCGGCGTTCAAGGTCAGTGCCACCGGCTCCGCCACGTCCGGGCGCTCGACGCTCCAGCGGCGCAGGATGGTCGCCCGCGCGTCGTCGGGTATGGCCGCCAGGGCCTTGTCCAAAACCCGCAACAGACGCGCATCCTGCGGGCCGACGGCAAAGCCGAAGGCATGCCCTTCGATGCCCTCGGCCGATTGCAGCCGCAACGCAGGCAACTGGCTGCCATCGGCCTGGTAGAACATCGCCAGGGCCCCGCCGACGTACAGGTCAGCCTGCTGATACGCCACGGCCGCCATGGCGTTCAGGGGGGTAGGATGGAACTGCAGCTGAGCGGTCGGGAAGCGCTCGCGCACCTCGCTGGGCGAGACATGGTCCCGCACCAGGGCCACGCGCACCGGCGAGGCAGGATCGGCATCCAGCGCCCACTCCCGGCGCGTGGCCAGCACAGGCCGATCGCCGATATAGGGGTTCGAGAGCAGCAGCCCATGACGCAACACTTCGCGCCGACTGGAGGTGCCCAGCACCTGGACCTCGCCCGCCTTCAGCGCAGCCAGCGCCAGCTCACGGGACGGATAGGCCTGCACTTCCACCTTCAATTCGAGCAGCTGTGCCAGCAGGTCCAGATAATCGGCGCTGATGCCTTCGTAGGTGGCGCCGTTGGCGGACAGGTCGAACGGCGCATAATCGGGGCGGCTGACGCCCACCCGCAAGACGCGCCGGGCGCGCAGCCACTGGCGGTCGCGATCGGCCAACTGGACCTGCAAGCGGTCGAACCAGACGATCTCTGGCTGCGACCGGCCATGCAGCGGCAGCATCTCGGCGTGGACCAGGGCCGTACTGGCCAGCCACACGAGTACCCAACGCGTGCCGTGACCGATTCCCGCCAGAAGGCTCATCAGGCCACCCGTCAAACCAGAAAATTACGTTTGGCGAGCTCGGCCAGCTCGACCAGCGAGCCCATCTGCAGTTTGTCCATCAGGCGAAACTTGTAGGTGCTCACGGTCTTGTTGCTCAGCAGCATCAGTTCGCCAATGGCCTTGTTGCTCAAGCCGCGGGCCAGGTGCTGCAGGATGGTCAGTTCGCGGTTGGTCAGGCGGGCGATGCTGTCCGTCTCGCTGACCAGCGCATCGCTGTTGCGCACCGAGCTGAAGGCGACCACCGGAAAATAGGTGAACCCGGTCCCGATGGCCGTTACCGCCTTGCGCAGCTCGTTGAGGTCGTCGCACTTGGACACATAACCCATGGCGCCCAGCTTCATGCAGCGCAGGGAAAAATGTTCGGCGGGCTGGGAGGTGAGGATGACGATCCGGCTGCTGGTCCCCAGTTCCTTGATCCTGGCGATGACGTCCATGCCGTCGAGTCCGGGCAGGGAGATGTCGAGCACGATCAGGTCGGGCTGGTGAGTCTTGGCCATGAGGACGCCATCGACGCCGTCCTTGGCCTCTGCGACCACGCTGAACCTTTCCTGCTTGAGCAACAGTTTGACGCTGGACCGGATGAACGGATGATCGTCGATTATCAGTGCTGTACGCATGTGTTTCTCCTGATTGCGCGGGCGCCGGACGGCGCTTGTATGCCCGGTGCGTGCTTCCTTTGCAGCGTTTCGCAGCGCCTCTGTCGGTTCTGGATCAGGGGACGGCGGTCAAGCGCAGGACAAGACCACCTGCTGTAGGAGTGTTCCGCAAATTGCGGTTGGCGTCGGTCGCCTCATTCCGAGTTGGCTATGGGAAGATTCCCAAACGCTTGAGTGAAATTTTCCCTAGCCTCGTAGGATGGCCACGCTTCAAGCGCCCCCTGTTCAGCGGTGCCAGTATTCCCGTGCTGTGCTGACATGAAAGCCGGACAATTCCCAAGCTTTCAGAGAAATCTCCTACACGTGGACCGCCGCAAACGTCTGCGAATGTCGCCGACGGGACTTCCGCGCACGGCCGCGGTCCATTGCAGACACAGGCCACGGTTTTCTGCGCAAATGTCCGACCTTCTCGAAATCGAACTTCCCGCCGATCTGCATTACGTTGACGACACCCAGCCCGGACTGCGTCGCAAGACGGTGCGTGGCCATTTCGCCTATTTCACGGCGGATGGCGAGCGCATTCGCGACGAAGCCGAAATCAAGCGCATCAATGCGCTGGTGATCCCGCCGGCCTACACCGATGTGTGGATCTGCGCCGACCCCCAAGGCCACCTGCAGGCCACCGGGCGCGATGCACGCGGGCGCAAGCAATACCGCTATCACCCGCGCTGGCGCGAGGTCCGGGATGAAGACAAGTACTCGCGCATGATCGAGTTCGGCAAGATGCTGCCCAAGGTGCGGCGGCAACTGGAGGCCCACCTGGCCGCACCGGGGCTGGATCGCAACAAGGTTATGGCGGCGGTGGTGTCGTTGCTCGACAACACGCTGATTCGCGTCGGCAACACCCAGTACGCCCGAGACAACAAGTCCTATGGACTGACCACCATGCGCAACAAGCATGTCGAGGTCAAAGGCCACACGATCGCCTTCCAGTTCCGCGGCAAAAGCGGCGTCGAACACTCGGTGACGGTGAAGGATCGGCGCCTGGCCACGATCGTCAAGCGTTGTATGGAGTTGCCCGGCCAGAATCTGTTTCAGTACCTGGATGAGGAAGGTCAACGGCACAGCGTCAGTTCCCACGACGTGAATGCCTACCTGCACCAGATCACCGGCGCTCATTTCACCGCCAAGGACTATCGCACCTGGGCCGGCAGTGCACTGGCGCTGGCCATGCTGCGTGAGCTGCATTGGCAGCCGGAGCCCGATGCGAAGAAGCACATCGTCGACATGGTCAAGGCGGTGGCCAAACAGTTGGGCAACACGCCGACGGTCTGTCGCAAGTGCTACATCCATCCCAAGGTGCTGGAGCACTTCGTCATGGGTGAACTGGCCAAATTGCCCAAGCCGCGCCAGCGCAAGGGGCTGCGCCTGGAGGAAGTCGCCCTGGCAACGTTTCTCGAGCGCCTGGTGGCGGCTGCATAAGAGCGCCAGGCGAGGATGGCCGGAATTGTGGGTGGCGACTGCGGTCGGTTATAGCACGGCTCATACATTCCAAGGCTTTTCATGAAACCTACCGCTCCCAGCGGCTTCGTCCAGGTTCGCGGCGCTCGCGAACACAACCTCAAGAACGTCGATGTCGATATTCCACGCGATGCCCTGGTGGTCTTCACCGGGGTCTCGGGGTCGGGCAAATCGTCGTTGGCATTCGGCACCCTCTACGCCGAGGCGCAACGGCGCTACTTCGAATCGGTAGCCCCCTACGCTCGACGCCTGATCGATCAGGTCGGGGTGCCCGATGTCGACAGTATCGAAGGGTTGCCGCCGGCCGTCGCCCTGCAGCAACAACGCGGCACGCCCAGCACCCGCTCTTCGGTGGGCAGCGTCACCACACTGGGTAGCCTGGTGCGCATGCTCTATTCCCGCGCCGGCGCTTACCCCGCCGGCCAGGGCATGCTCTATGCAGAAGATTTTTCGCCCAATACCCCGCAGGGTGCATGCCCGAATTGCCACGGTCTGGGCCGCGTGTACGAAGTCACTGAAAAGACCATGGTGCCCGACGACAGCCTGACTATTCGCCAGCGCGCGGTGGCCTCCTGGCCGCCGGCATGGCAAGGCCAGAACCAGCGCGACATCCTCGTGACCCTGGGGTATGACGTGGACGTACCGTGGCGCGACCTGCCGAAGAAACAGCGCGACTGGATCCTGTTCACCGAAGAAACCCCGACCGTGCCGGTGTATGGCGGGCTGACGCCGGAACAGACCCGCGAAGCACTCAAGCGCAAGATGGAACCCAGCTATCAGGGCACCTTCACCGGGGCGCGGCGCTATGTGCTGCACACCTTCACTCACTCGCAAAGCGCGCTGATGAAGAAGCGCGTCAGCCAGTTCATGATCGGCGCGGCGTGCGAAGTCTGCGCGGGCAAGCGACTCAAGCCCGAAGCGCTGAGCGTGACCTTTGCCGGCCTGGACATCGGAGAGTTCTCGCAACTGCCGCTCAGCCAGCTGGCGCAGAAGCTCAAGCCGGTGGCCGAGGGCAAACAGGTGGGCAAGAAACTCAGCGAGGAGAAGCGCCTGGCTGCTCAGCAACTCGCGCAAAACCTGTTGGGTCGCCTGCACACCCTGATCGATCTGGGCCTGGGCTACCTGTCCCTGGAACGCAGCACACCGACGCTGTCGTCCGGCGAGTTGCAGCGCCTGCGCCTGGCCACCCAGCTCGGCTCGCAACTGTTCGGCGTGGTCTATGTGCTGGACGAACCCACCGCCGGCCTGCACCCGGCCGACGGTGAGTCATTGCACACGGCGTTGCAGGGGCTTAAGGCGGCGGGCAATTCCCTATTCGTCGTCGAACACGATCTGGACACCATGGCGCGCGCCGACTGGGTGGTCGATGTCGGGCCGCTGGCCGGCGAACAGGGTGGCCAGGTGCTGTACAGCGGTCCGCCCAAGGGCCTGGCCCGGATCGACGCGTCGCAGACCCGTGCCTATCTGTACGGCGGCGCGGTGCCGCTGCCGCGCCCGCGTCGCGAAACCGTCAACTGGCTGAAACTCGCCGACGTCAGCCGCAACAATCTGCACAAGGTGGCCGCCCAATTCCCGTTGCAATGCTTCACCGCCGTCACCGGCATCTCCGGCTCGGGGAAGTCGAGCCTGGTCAGCCAGGTATTGCTGGAGCTGGTCGGTGAACACTTGGGCCAGACTCAGGAAGAAGTCGAAGACCTGCTGGAAGACGCCGCGCCGCAGACGGAATCGGGGCACATCGTCGAGGGCATGGATCACATCAAGCGCCTCGTCCAGGTCGATCAGAAGCCCATCGGCCGCACACCGCGATCGAACCTGGCCACCTACACCGGCCTGTTCGACCACGTCCGCAAGCTGTTCGCCGCCACCGACGAGGCTCGTCGTCGCGGTTTCGATGCCGGACAGTTTTCGTTCAACGTGGCCAAGGGGCGCTGCCCGGAGTGCGAAGGCGAAGGTTTCGTCAGCGTCGAGCTGCTGTTCATGCCCAGCGTGTTCAGCCCCTGCCCGACCTGTCACGGCGCCCGCTACAGTCCCAAGACCCTGGCGGTGAAATGGCAGGGCCGTACCATCGCCGACGTGCTGCGATTGACGGTCCATCAGGCCTGTGAAGTGTTCGCCGAACAGCCAGCGGTGCTGCGCCCCTTGAGCGTGCTGCGCGATATCGGTCTGGGCTATCTGCGCCTCGGTCAACCCGCCACCGAGCTGTCGGGCGGCGAGGCGCAGCGGATCAAGCTGGCCACCGAACTGCAACGCAATCAGCGTGGCGCCACCTTGTACGTGCTCGATGAGCCGACTACGGGCCTGCACCCCAGCGATGTGGACCGGCTGATGCAGCAGCTCAATCATCTGGTGGATGCCGGTAACAGCGTGATCGTGGTCGAGCACGACATGCGCGTGGTGGCTCAGGCGGACTGGGTGATCGACATCGGGCCGAAGGCCGGTGATCAGGGCGGCAAGGTGGTGGCGTCTGGAAGGCCCGAGGCCGTGGCCGAGGTTGGCCAAAGCCAGACTGCGCCGTACCTGCGCAGCGCCTTGGCAGAACCGGTATAACGAGTCGGCAGCCCCGAAGGGTCGGGGCTGCCGGAGGTTCAACCGACGGGCTTGCTCTGGCCTTCATCGGAGGGGGTGCGTTCCTTTTCCCCCTGCTGATTCTCGCGCTTGTGCTCCTCACCGACCTTGCCGGCATTTTCCGGCTTGTGGTCGAGGTCTTCGCGATCGGATTCTTTATTCTCGGTAGTCACGGTACTTCTCCTGGCAGTGCGCGGACGGCACATTGGGCCGTCATGCAGTTTAGGCATCTGCGCATGGCATTCGTGCCCAAACGTTTCCAGGCTGAACTCCCGCACCGCGTTGTCAGTCAGCATTGAAACGCCATTATCGGAGGATCATCCCGGATGCAGATTTCATTGGATAAACAGGTCGCCTTGGTCACCGGCGCCAGCTCTGGTCTGGGTGCCGCCGCTGCGAAGGCATTGGCTGCCGCCGGTGCCAGCGTGGTCGTGAACTACAATTCCCACGCAGAGCCTGCCGAAAAACTCGTCGCGCAGATCCGCGAAGCGGGTGGCAAGGCCATCGCGGTGGGCGCGGACGTGTCCAAGGAAGATGACGTCGAGCGTCTGTTCGCCACGACCATCGACACCTATGGCGCCCTGGACATCCTGATCGCCAATTCAGGGCTGCAACGCGATGCCGCCACGGTCGACATGACCCTGGCGGACTGGAACAAGGTAATCGAAGTCAACCTCACCGGCCAGTTCCTGTGCGCTCGTGCTGCCTTGCGCCAGTTCCAGAGCCAAGGCCCGCGCTCGTGGCTATCCCGCGCAGCTGGCAAGATCATCCACATGAGTTCAGTGCACCAGCTCATTCCGTGGGCAGGCCACGTCAACTATGCCGCGTCCAAAGGCGGTATCGACCTGCTGATGCGCAGCATTGCCCAGGAAGTGGGCGAGCAGCGCATTCGCGTCAATGCCATCGCACCCGGTGCCATCCGCACGGCGATCAACGAAGAGAACACCCAGGGCGACGCCGAAAAGAAACTGCTCGAGTTGATCCCCTACGGTCGCGTCGGCGAAGTGGACGACGTTGCCAACGCGGTGGTCTGGCTGGCGTCCGATCTGAGTGACTACATACATGGCACCACTTTGTTCATCGACGGCGGCATGAGCCTGTATCCGGGGTTTAGAAACAATGGCTGAAGACGTCTGCAGTACAACGCAAAGCCCCATCGAGGCCCACGGCATCATCGGTGACATGCGCAGCGCTGCACTGGTCGCCGACAATGGCAGCATCGACTTCTGCTGCTGGCCGGAATTCGACAGCCCTTCGATATTCACCGCGCTGCTCGACTGCGACCGCGCCGGTGTCTTCGAGCTGGCTCCGGATCTACCCACTGCACGCCGTCAACAAATCTATCTGCCCGACAGCAACGTGTTGCAGACACGTTGGATCGACCATGACGCCGTGGTCGAAATCACTGATCTGATGCCGATCGCCGCCGTGGCCGACGCCCTGCCCCGGCTGATCCGCCGAGTCGAAGCGCGCAACGGCACGGCCACCATTCGCCTGCGTTGCCGGGTTCGACACGACTACAGCCGCGCCGATACCCAGGCCTACGCCAGCGGCGAGGACGTCTGCTTCCGGGCCGAGGGCCAACCCACTCTGCGGCTGTCGGCGACCCAGACCCTGAGCATCGACGAGCACAGCGCCATCGCCGTGTTCGAGCTCAAAGAAGGCGAATGCGCTGAGTTCATCCTGGGTGGCGACGAAGACCCCATGGTGAGCGCCGGCAAGGGACAGACCTGCCTGGAAGAAACCTTGGCGTTCTGGCGCAACTGGATCGGCCATTCGAACTACAAGGGTCGTTGGCGGGAAATGGTCGACCGCTCTGCCTTGGCGCTCAAGCTGCTGACATCGCGCCGGCACGGCGGAATCATTGCCGCGGCCACGTTTGGTCTGCCGGAGGCGCCGGGTGGCGTGCGCAACTGGGATTACCGCTATACCTGGATCCGAGACGCGTCGTTCACCGTATACGCGTTCATGCGCCTGGGTTTCACCACCGAGGCCAACGACTACATGCGCTGGGTACGCGATCGGGTCGGCGAATGCACCGACGAACCTGCTCGGCTCGGCGTGGTGTATGGCCTGGACGGCCGCGAGGAGCTGCCCGAGTCGGAGCTCGATCACCTGAGCGGGCACGGTGGTGCCCGTCCGGTGCTGGTGGGCAACGGCGCCCATGATCAGGTTCAGCTCGATATCTATGGCGAGTTGCTGGATGCGGTGTACTTGGCCAACAAGTACGGCGAAGCCATTTCCCACGAGGGGTGGAAACACGTCACGCACATCGTCGACAAGGTCTGCAGCAGTTGGCATCAGAAGGATGTCGGTATCTGGGAGATGCGCAACCCGCCCGAACATTACCTGCATTCACGACTGATGTGCTGGGTCGCTATCGATCGCGCGCTGCGCCTGGCCGAGAAGCGTTCGCTGCCGGCACCGTTCGAGCGCTGGGACAAGGAACGACAGGCGATCCACGACGATATCTGGACCCATTTCTGGAACGCCGAAGCCGGGCACTTTGTACAGAAGCTGGGCAGCGTCGAACTCGACGGCTCCATGTTGCTGATGCCGCTGGTGCGCTTCGTCGGCGCCAGTGATCCGCAGTGGTTGAGCACCCTTGAAGCCATCGAACGCACGCTGGTTCGTGACGGTATGGTTTATCGCTATCGTCAGGATGATGGCCTGCCGGGCGACGAAGGCGCTTTCACGGCCTGTTCGTTCTGGTATGTGGAGTGCCTGGCCAGGGCTGGACAGGTGGAAAAGGCACACCTGGAATTCGAACAACTACTGCGCTATGCCAACCCCTTGGGCTTGTTCGCCGAAGAGTTCGATCGACACGGCCATCACCTGGGCAATACGCCTCAGGGATTGAGTCACCTGGCGTTAATCAGCGCGGCCAGTTTCCTCGATAGAAAGTTGAGTGGCCAACGCACGCAATGGCAACCGTAACCCTTGTAATCAACGATAGTGGCAAGAGTGCCACTATCACACCCATAAACCAAACGTAATGCCAATCTGCTAGGCGCCTGTCACGAAGCACGCCATACTGGCGCCTGTTACCCCTTGTTGCGCCATCGCTGCCGAGCCTCGATAAACCTGGCGCTTCGAGGGAATTAAATTTGTCATGCTGCGCTCCTATTCAGGTAGCAATGGACACACGTCATACACCGGATAAATTCTAAGCAAAGGAATCAAGGAGCCGTTCATGCTAATACTCACCCGCAAGGTAGGCGAAAGCATCGTCATTCACGATGACATCAAGATCACTATCCTGGGCGTTAAAGGGATGCAGGTGCGAATCGGCATCGATGCGCCGAAGGACGTACAGGTACACCGCGAAGAGATCTTCAAGCGCATTCAGGCGGGCAGCCCTGCGCCTGAAAAAGGAGATGGCAAGGCCTGATCGGCCAACTGCCGCGACCCTTCAAGCGCCGCCATGCAGCTGGTTCGAACCAGGCTGCACCGCGGCGCGAAGCGATCGTCAGATAGGCGTTGCCTGATGATGATTGTCGTCCGGAGCCCCTGCTCCCCCGCCAGCATGACGTTTCGCCTTGTCTGCGGCGAAATCCAGAGCGTCCTTGGCACACGTCAATCCATCGCGGATTTCGGTCTGCTCCTTGATCACACGGCCGTCCGGCCCATAAGTCCCAAAGAACACTGAAACTTTGTCTTCAGCGATCTTGCGTGCGCGAACAACGATATGGCAGCCGTTCTTCAGCGTTTCTTCGTGGCGAACTTGCTCGTCCAGAAAATCCTTGGAGGATTTGTCCCACTCCTCGAACTGCGGAGTGGTTTGCAATTCTACGTGTGTCATATGCCTACCTCTTGTGGGTAATAAAGGCGATGCCTTATGTAACGGACCTTTCAGACACAGCGTGGTTCAGTAAAACGGAGCCAGGAAAGTCGGCAGACCCGGGTCGATCATAAAAAGGAATTATTCCAGCAGGCCACACGTCACTAATCAGACATGCCCTGAACGATCGCCTTCAGACGCGAGGACCCCGCCATGCTGATATTGACGCGCAACACCGACGAAAGCATCGTGATCGAAGAGGATATCTTCATCACCATCATCGACATCAAGGGCGGGCAGGTCCGCCTTGGCATTGACGCTCCCCGGGACGTCGCCGTGCATCGCCAGGAGATCCATGACCGGATTCAGGCCGGCGTGCCGCTCGTGCCGAAGACGGCAGGCCGCTAGGCGCCGAAGGCGGCGCGCAGCTTGCTGGCCAGATCCTGTTCGCGGAACGGCTTCTGCACCAGCGGATAGTGCTCCGAGTCCAGCCCTTCGAGTTCAGCATAGCCGGTGATGAAGACGATCGGTAACCGTGGGTGGCGACGGCGGATCATGTGGGCCAGTTCGCCGCCGTTGGTACCCGGCATCGCGAAGTCGGTCAGCACCAGATCGACGTTGGGGTCGAGCTTGTTCAGCGCCTGTTCGGCACTGTCGGCCTCGACCACGCTGTAACCCAGCCCGTGCAGCATGGTAGCGGTCACTTCACGCACGTCGTGATCATCGTCTACCAGCAGGATGGTCTGGCGTTCGCCGCCTTCATGGGTGGCAGCGACATAGGCGGCTTCGTCTTCGCAGGCCAGCAATTGGTCTGGAACGCCTGGCAGGTACACCTTGACGGTGGTGCCATAGCCCGGCGACGTCATGATGGCCACGCCCCCTCCCGACTGCTTGGCGAACCCGAACACCTGGGCCAGACCCAGGCCGGAGCCCTTGCCCACTTCCTTGGTGGTGAAGAACGGTTCGAACGCCTTGGCCAGTACCTGCTGGCTCATGCCGGTGCCCGAGTCCTGGATCGACAGCACCACATAGTTGCCAGGTTCCGGATCTTCCGGACGCTGGGCAGCCATGCTTACGGTTTCATTGGCCGTGGACAGGCGCAGGGTACCGCCGCCGGGCATGGCATCGCGCGAGTTGATCGCCAAGTTGAGAATGATCATCTCGGTCTGGGTCGGATCCACCAGAGCGTTCCACAGATCGGGCGCAGTGTCGGTTTCGATCCAGATGCTGCCGCCCAACGTGCGTTGCAACAGCTCGATCATGCCCTCCACAGTGCCATTGAGGTTGACCGCTACAGGCTCCAGGCGCTGCCGGCGCGAGAACGCCAGCAACTGCCCGGTGAGCTTGGCACCCCGCTCGCCGGCTTCCTTGATGTTCTGCAGGCGACCCTGGATACGTTCGGTCTTGCCTTTTTCGAAATCCCGGGCGATGAACGTCGTGCTGGCCAGGATCACCGTCAACAGGTTGTTGAAGTCGTGCGCCACGCCTGCCGTCAACTGGCCGACCGCTTCCAGGCGCTGCAACTGGTGCAGGGTGGCTTCGATGCGCTGGCGCTCGTCGATCTGTTCGCGCAACTGATGGTTGGCCCCGGCCAGCTCGTCCAGCACTTCACGTTCGCCGGTGATGTCGCGTACGGCCGCGTACATCAGGCCTTCATCGGGAACGATGGTCCAGGACAACCAGCGGTAATCACCGTCGGCGTGGCGCATGCGATTGACGAAGCGCGTCGAGACGTTGCCGTTGGCGATGTTTTCGGTTTCGCGGCGCGTGGCGGCCAGATCGTCGGGATGGATGATTTCCCACAGCTGCATGTTGCCCAGCTGTTCCCGGGTCCAGCCCAGCGTGGTTTCCCACGCGGGGTTGAGCGAGACCGGCGACATGTCGAAACGCATCACCCCCAGCAGCTCGCGGGACAGCTCCCAGGTACGGTCGCGCTCGCGGGTACGCTTGACCACGCGTTCGCCGAGCATCTCGTTGAGCTGTTGCAGGGCCTGGGTCGCCTGCTTCTGCTCGGTGATGTCCTGGATGACGCCGGTGAAGCGCACGCACACGCCGTCTTCGAAGAAGGCCTGGCCATGGCTGGCGATCCAGCGCAGAGTGCCGCTGTCCAGACGCACGCGGTACTCGATGTGAAAGCGATGCTGGTCGTCCACGGTCAGCGCCGCCGCCATGCGTTCCTGCACGACAGGCAGGTCCTCGGGATGGCAGTGGTCGAGGAACAGCTGGATGTTCACTTCGGTATCGGGATGCAGTTCGTACAGTTCCCGGCAGCGCTCGTCCCACAACAGCGTGTCACTGACTGGCGCGTAATCCCAGATACCCATGCGCGCGGCGTTGGTGGCGATGTGCGCGCGGACTTCGGCGTGCTGAAGCGAGCGCTCGGCGTTACGCCTGCGGCGGCGCTCGTGGACTTCGTCCATCGCCCGCTGTATCGCCCGGGGCAGCAGGCTCAGGTTCTGCTTGAGCACGTAGTCGATGGCGCCCTGGCGCATCATCTCGACCGCGTGCTCTTCGCCGTAGACGCCGGACAGGAAGATGAACGGCGTCATCGGCGCCAGCCGTTGCGCCGCCTGCAAAACCAGTGGCCCCGACGAGCCCGGCAGCATGTAATCGCACAGGATCAGGTCGAACGTACCGCCAGCGAGCGCCTGCTCTACGGCCTGATGATTGAACACCAGCGTCGGCTCGACCGCCAGACCGGCGCGCTCCAGATTCAGCAGCGCCAGTTCGGCATCATGGGTGCTGTCTTCCACGAACAGCAATTGCAAGGGCTTGGGCGGCATAGGATTCCGAAAACGTGACTGGAGTGTGGCGCTCTGCACGCCATCCGTAAGCCTTGGTTCACGCTGCATGCCGGTTGATTCGATCAGCAGCGCGACTCGGGCTCAGGAGCCGGGGCGGCGAATGATTCGCGACGAACCCGGTGGCGGCTCGTTCAAGACCGCCCAGAAAATACCCAGATCGGAAATGGCCGAGACGAACTCCTTGAATTCGACCGGCTTGACCACGTACGCGTTCACTCCCAGTGAATAGGCGCGTTCGAGATCCGGCTCTTCCTTGGACGAAGTCAGCATGACCGTAGGAATACTGCGCAGCTCGTTGGTCTCGCGTACCACCTTGAGTACTTCCAGGCCGTCGACCTTGGGCAACTTGAGGTCCAGCAGCAAAACGGCCGGGTTGCCCTCGTCGCGGGTGGAATGGCTGCCACGGCGCAGCAGGTAGTCCAGCGCCTCGGCGCCGTCACGCATGACGATCACTTCGTTCGCCAGCTGGCTGCGCTCCAGCGCCACCAGGGTCAGCTCCAGGTCTTTGGGGTTGTCCTCGACCAGAAGAATGGGTTTGAGCATCGCTTACCTCGGTTGATTCGTGCTGGCGGAATGTGCGCGTCTCGGCAACGCCATATAGAAGGTGGCACCCTGGTCAAGAGCGCCTTCGGCCCAGACTCGGCCGTCGTGTCGTTCGATGATGCGGCGCACGCTGGCCAGGCCGATGCCGGTACCTTCGAACTCTTCCATGCGGTGCAGGCGCTGGAACACGCCGAACAGCTTGCCGCTGTAGGCCATGTCGAAGCCGACGCCGTTGTCGCGGACGAAAATGACCGTCTCGGCGTCCTGCTGGTAGGCACCCACTTCGATCACGGCGTGTTCGCGGGTGCGGCTGTACTTGATGGCATTGGACAACAGGTTGCGCAAGGCCAGGTGCACGAAGGCGGCATCGGCTACCAGGCGCGGCAAGGGTCCGACGTGCCATTGCAGATCGCGGCCTTCGTAGTCGGGTCGCATCTCCAGGCGGATCGATTCGACCAGCGCATTCAGGTCGACGTCGGTGAAGCGCAAGGCTGAACGCCCCATCTGGGAAAAGCTCAGCAGGTTGTCCACCAGGGTGCCGGCAAAACGCGCCGACTCGCCGATGTGCTCGAGAAAGCGCAGGCCTCGCTCGGAGAGTTTGGGACCTTCAAAATCGGTGAGCAGCTCGGCGTAGCCGGCGATGTGCCGCAGCGGCGCACGCAGGTCATGGGAAACGCTGTAAGAAAAGGCCTCGAGTTCCTTGTTGGATTTCTTCAGCTCCCCGGCCAGTTGCGCCAGCTCCTCGGCCTTGCGCAGGACGATACCCAGCACGGCGGTGCGCAATTCGTGCACGCCTTCGATTTCCAGGGTATCCCAAGGGCTGGAATAGCCGCTGACTTCCTGCTGCCAACTCTCGAAGCTGGCACGCGGGTTGAGCACGCCGGAGCTGTCCAGGCTCTTCTCCGCCCGTCCAGCCCAGGTCACCGTGCGCGACTGCTCGGGCTTGAACCAGATCAGGTAGTGGGAATGGATTTCGGAGATGGCCACGGCCAGCACACCGCCGCAATGACGGGCCAGTTCGGGCAACTCGGGCACGTCGCGGCCCACGTTGTCGCTGTGGAAGATCTCCTGCCCGCCGCGCTCGGCCAGCCACAACGCCAGGGCGTCGACCACCGCCTGCGGCGGCGTGTCGCCAAGCAGCTCGCAACGGGCTTCGGCGATGATCGCTGCACCGCTGGCGCGGGCGAAGCCCAGGAAGGTGTCGGGCAGTGCCATCAGGCCGGCGCGCACGCTGTCGCTCTCGGCCATGGCCGAGAGCAGTTGGACGATGTGTCGGCGCAGTTCGAGCATGCGCTCGTTCTGCGCGTGGGCGGTCTTGGTCTCGATCTGCAGCGACAGTACGCTGCCCAACAGCTCACAGGCCGTACGGGTCTGGAAGCCCACCGCATGGGGCTGATCGTGGTGGCAGGAGATCAGCCCCCAGAGTTGACCGTCGACCACGATCGAGATCGACATCGAAGCCATGGTCTGCATGTTGCGCATGTATTGCAGGTGTACCGGCGACACACTGCGCAAGGCCGCAAGGCTCAGGTCCATCGGCGCGCCGGTGACGGGGTTGTGGGCCGGCACCAGTGGCGAGGCCTGGTAGTTCGCATCTTCGATCACCCGGATGCGGTTGCTGCAATACAACTCCCGAGCCTGGGCGGGAATGTCGGAGGCCGGGAAGCACAGACCCAGGTAGCTGGGATAGTTGTCATCGCGCACTTCGGCCAGCACCGTGCCGTTACCGGCCGCATCGAAGCTGTAGGCCTTGACGCGGCCAAAGCCGGTCACGCGCTTGACCTCGACCACCGAGCGCTGGCACAGCTCGATGATGTCTGCTGCATTGTGCAACTGGCTGATGAAGGTCCGCACCAGCGGATACAGGGCGCCGTAGGCATGGGCCTCATCGGCGGCGGGCTCGAACTCGGCGATGATGACGCCGTCGGCACGGTGCACCATCATCGCCATGGCGCGCGGGTGGCCGCCTTGCGCGAAACGCACATCGGCGAAATGGAACGGCTGCCGCTCCTCCCCGGGCCAGGCGGCCAGCCGCGACGAAAGGTTGCTGCCCTGCTCGAAGAGGGTTGCCACGGCGCATTCGAGCACGTGCGCAGGCTCGAGCTGCAGCCAGTGACGCACGTTGTCGCTGACCTGCAGCACGCGCTCGGCGGCGGCATCGAGCACCATCATGAAGCCCTGCGGCTGAATGCTGCCGGGGGTGCGGATGGGTTCGCGCGCGCATTGCTCGAGGGCGGCGGCGAGCAGCACCGAAGTCTGGCTGGATGTCACAGAGTATCTCCTGGCGGCCCATCAGCGCGCTGCAAGCCATTGCATGGTCGCCAACCGTGGCATGTAAAAACGACTTTCAATCGGCGACTACTTTAGCAAAGAACCGCGCACTCCGGGAGCGTCGTCATCACTAATGGCAAATTGATTTTCGCCCGCTCGACAGCGGTCTGTCAGGGTATCCGCCATCTGCCATTAGCGCATGACATTTCCGAGCCATATCAGTATGATGCGCGAGCATGCGAGGTTGGCGAAATTGGTAGACGCATCAGACTTAAAATCTGACGACCTTTGGTTGTGCGGGTTCGATTCCCGCACCTCGCACCACCTCGATTGCCCCTCCTCTTCCCAATCTTCGGGAACTCCTGCCCGCAACGCTTGCCGACTTCCTAGACACCACGCATTTCGCGGGTGATACAAGGAGGCCCGACCCATGCCTGATGCTCAGGGTAAGATTCGTTACGCCGTGGTTGCCGGCGGCTGGATTTCGCAGGGTGCATTCATGCCCGGTGTGGACCAGACCCGCAACTCCGTGATGACCGCGCTGGTAACCGGCGACCCCATCAAGGCCGATCAACTGGCCGCGCTGTATGACCTCAAGAGCTACAGCTACGAGCAGTTTCCCGAGCTGCTGGCGTCCGGCGAAATCGACGCGATCTACCTGGCCACGCCCAATTTTCGCCATCGCGAGTTCGCCGTCCCGGCCCTGGAAGCCGGTATCCATGTCCTGCTGGAGAAGCCCATGGCGGCCAGCGAGGAAGATTGCCTGGCGATCAATGCCGCCGCCGAACGAGGCAACGCCAAGCTGATGATCGCCTACCGCCTGCACTGCGAGCCCGGCACCGTGGAGATGGTGCAGCGGGTGCGCAACGGTGATATTGGCGAGCCCCGGTTGTTCACCGCCACCTTCACCCAGCAAACCAAGGCGGAAAATCATCGGATGAAAAGCGGTTTCTGGGCCGGCCCGGCCGCGGACATGGGACCCTACCCGCTAAATGCCGTGCGCAACCTGTTCGGCGGCGAGCCGCTGGAAGTGCACGCCGTGGGCGCACAAACACCCGGGCGTCCCATCAATACGCCCGACACCGTCAGCGTCACGCTACGCTTTGCCGAACAGCGGCAAGCGACCTTCACCGTCAGCTTCAGCCTGCCGGCGACCGAGCGCTTTCAACTGATCGGCACTCAAGGTGAATTCGAGGCCTCGCCGTGCTTCGGTTTCGGCGAGGGCGTGGCCATCGCCTATCGCTCGATCATCGACGGCGAAAAGCAGGAGCATACCTTTCCGGTCGTCGACCAGTTCGGTGGCGAAACCGAGTACTTCTCCCAGTGCATCCTGGACGATCGCCAACCTGAAGCGGACGGCGACGAAGGCTGGCGCGATGTGCGGGTGTTGGCAGCCATCGAGCGCTCGCTGCAGACGGGCGAGGTGCAGAAGCTGGAACCGCTTCCGTCGCGCAAGGGGATACAAGCCGATCAGGCCCGGCAGCTGCCTCTGGCCAAAGTCCCGCCCTACGTCAACACGACGGAACCCAACGACTGATCGATCGGTGAAGCAGCGGCGTCCACCGCCCCTGCTTCAGTCGGACTCCAGCAAGGTGGCGGCCAGCCGTTTGGCTTGAGCCGCCACATCCGTCACCGCAGTACTCTCCCACCACATCCCACGCAGCGGCGGCCCCATGGCGAACAGACGCCGGCTGGCAATCCCGTCGCTGTCCAGCAAGGCCCCTTCATCGTCAGCCAGCAGACCCAGCGCGAGCGGCCCGGGCTTGGCCAGACCGCGCGCCAATAGCTGGCGCGGCAACGGTTTATCGACGCGACGCCAGTCGTATTCGATACCACTGGAATTGATCAGTACGTCACCGTGCAGCTGCACAGGCACCGATTCACCTCTGCGGCGGATGGTCAAGGTCGTGCCTTCGGCGCTCAGGTAGCAGGCCGCCTGCAGGGTAAGTCGCCCTTCGGCGATGGCCTTCTGCAGCAGCGCATCGCTCGGCGGTGGCGAGCGATGGTGATGGCTTTCCCACCAGGGCCGTACATGGCGCACGAACTGCCGTTTCTGCCGCTCGCTGGCCTGGCTCCAGAGCCGTGCGATGTGCACCCTCACGGTGTCCAGCGGCGCTTGCCAATCAACCCCCTGCTGCAAGGCCTGGCGGCATTGGCTGCGCACCTCGGCCATGAGCTGGCGCGGGCTTCTCAGGTCGCTGGCTGCCGTCAGAAAGTCTGGCCAGGCCGGCGGCTGACGACGCACATGAGGCCACAAGCCGTGGCGCGAGATCACCGTGATCGGTCCGCGGTGACCGGCGCGGTCGAGGGAGACCACCGCGTCGACCATGGTCAGCCCCGAACCGATGATCAGCACCCGAGCCTGCGGATCCAGCGTTCGCATAGTTTGCACGTCCCACGGATCGACCGCGGCGGCGTTCAGTCCGCCGGGCGCCCTCACGGCGGTGCGTGCAGCGGGAAACATGCCGGTGGCGAGCACCGCGCGGGGCGCGCACCACACTTGCGCGTCATCCAGCGTCACCCGGACCTGCTCGTTGTGGGTCTGGACGTCGACCACCTCCGCCCGCACGTGCTCCGCCGTGGAGCCGAAGCGAAGGCCCAAGGCGCGAGCCTCGGCCAGGCGTTGCTGGGCATAGAGGCCGAAGATGCCGCGCGGAGGAAACAATTCGGCGACCGGCAGCGCCTGCTCGGCCGATTCGGGCCAACCGCCGTTGTCGATGAACTGGGTGAGCCACTGGGTCAGGTCGTCGGCGTTGTCCGGGTCGACACTCATGCGCGCAGCGTTGCCGTTCAAGGTGTGACCCAGCTCGGTGGCGCTGTAGGCCTCGCCACGTCCCAACTCGGGACGTGGTTCGATGAGGACAATGCGCTGCCCGCGCGGCTGCCTGAGCAACTGCACGGCCAGCAGGGTGCCGCTCAAGCCGCCTCCGATGATCACTACGTCGGCGAATCGGGATACAACGTTGATCATGTCTGACTTCTCGAAAACGATTTCTTCGATCATACGTCATGCAGTGCGCCGGGCCGTGGCGCTGCCGTCACGACAGCCTTCCATCCTGTCAGATCGAGGTCCTGTATGGCAGCGGGTTTGGCGAAGTAATAACCCTGTGCCTGGGATGCACCCATCTCGCGCAGCAGTTGCAAGGTGGCCAGGTCCTCTACCCCTTCGGCCACCACGGTCAAACCCAGCGACTCGGCCATGCGCACGATGGCACGGACGATGGCCCGACTGCGCGGACTGCCGGTCAACTCGAGAATGAACGACTTGTCGATCTTCAAGCCATTGAACTGGTACTGATGTACGTAGCTGAGCGAAGAGAAACCGGCACCGAAGTCGTCCAGCACCACGCTCATGCCGTGCTCGGCCAACTGCTGCATGGTGCGCTGGGCCATGGCCGGCTCGGCCACCAGCGCACCCTCGGTCAATTCCAGGCAGATCCGTGAGGCGTCCACCTGATGGCGCGCCAGTACCGCGAGCACTTCATCGGCAAAACCGCTGCGGGTGATGCTGTAGCTGGAACAGTTCACATGCACCGGCGGCCAGTGGGCGTGAGCGGGCTCGGCAAGAATCTGCGCCACACGGGTGAGCATGTACAGGTCGAGACGACCGATCAGCCGCAGACCCTCGAGCGCCGGCAGAAAGTGTCCTGGCGCGATGATGCGTCCGTCCGGCTGATGCCAGCGGATCAATGCCTCCAGCGCCTGCACCTCACCGGTCTGGACATCGACGATCGGCTGAAAATACGGCAGCAGCTCGTCGCTGCGCTTGAGCGCATTGCGCAGCGCGCCCTCCTGTTCGACCTGATCGGACACTTCACGGCGCAGGGCCTGGTTGAACACCGCGTAGCTGTCACGACCGGCACTCTTGACCCGGTACATGGCCTTGTCGGCATCGCGCAGCAGGTCGGCGGGTTCGCTGTGGAATTGACGGTCGGCGCCGACGATGCCGATGCTGCACGAGGAAAACACTTCATGGCCATTGATGAAGAACGGGCGGTCGAAGGCCACCAGGATGCGTTCGGCGATCTCCACGGCCTCCTCCAGGCTCGAGTCCGGTGCCAGCACGGCGAACTCATCGCCGCCCAAGCGGGCCAGCAGGTCATCCTCGCGCAGGCAACTGCGCAGGCGGGCCCCTGCCTCCAAGAGCAACTGGTCGCCGAAATGATGGCCAAAGCTGTCATTGACCATTTTGAAACGGTCAAGATCGATGAACATCACCACCAGCTCACGGTCATTGGCGCAGTACTCATGCCAGGCCTGTGCCAGACGTTGTTGCAGATGGATGCGGTTGGGCAGCGCAGTCAGGGCGTCGTGGGCGTTTTCGTACTGCAACTTGGCGTTGGCGTGGTCGAGCTCGCGGGTTCGACTCTGGACGCGGGCTTCCAGGCGCAGGTTGGCCTCATAGATGGCTTCGGCCGCGCTGCGCCGGGACAGCGCGGTATCGATGTGGCGCGAGACGAACGTCAGCAGGTCTTGATCGCGCAAGGTGTAGTGCACGTCGCTGGCGTAGCTCTGCACCACCAGCACGCCGCGCACACGGTCGTCGTCGAACAGCGGAACGCCCAGCCAGGATTGCGAGCGGATCGGCTCGCGGGTGTCATCGACTTCGCCCTGGATCATCAAGCGGGTAGCCGCGTCGAAGTCGATCAGGCAAGCGCAGCGCTGTCGAATCACATACTCGGTCAGGCCACGCCGGCCACGACGCGGCTGCGGACGACCCGTCAGGTGCTCGTCGACGTAGTAGGGAAAGCTGACTTCGCCACTATCGCCATCGAAGATGGCGATGTAGAAATTACGTGCATACAGCAGGTCGCCGACGATTACGTGGAGGCTGTGATAGAGGCCATCGAGTTCGCCGGGCTTGCTCGACAACTCGGCGATCTGGAACAGCGCCACCTGCAAATGCTCCGCACGTTTGCGCTCGGAGACTTCCAGGCGCAGCGCCGCGTTGAGCTGGGACAGCTCCTGGGTACGGCGCGACACCGTTTCTTCCAGGTCGGCACGATGCAGGATACGGTCAAGCGCCATGGCCACATGCCGGGCCACGACCAGAAACAAGGCGCGGTCTTCGGCACTGTATGCACGTTCGACGTCGTAGACCTGCATGGCGATCATGCCGAACACTTCGTCACGGGCATTCTTGAGCGGCGAGCCCATCCAGAACTCGGGAATATGCCCGACACAGTGGAATCGTCCCTGACGCCCGGCCAGGGCAATGCCCTTGGCGTCGATCAACAGTGGCTGGCCGCTGGTCAACACCTGGCCGGTCAACGACAGGTGGTCGGGAATGAGGTACTCGTAGTTCTCTGCTTCGAGCGCCTCGACATCGATCACATCGACGTAATAAGGGTAGGTGATCTTGCCGCTTTGCTCATCGTAAAGCGCCAGGTAGAAGTTTTCCGCATCGATCAAGGTGGCCAGCAGCTTGTGCACACCCACCAGGAAGATCCCACGGTCACGGGTGGAGCTGGCCAAGTAGGTGATTTCGTAAAGCACGCGCTGGGTGATCTGCGCCCGGGCCAGGGCATCGGTCTGGACCTGCCGGCCAATGGCGGCGGCCAGGTCGGCCAACGCGCCGTCATGAGGAATATGCAACGGCGCCATCAGCCAGCCGAGCACCGCCTCGCCCTGCCCGGTTGGCCACAGCTGCAGCCCGCAGCTGTCGCAGAAGCGCTGCAGCTCGTGGTTGGCCAGGACCAGTGGCCAGTGGCGCTGCGGATCGCCCTGACCTTCCAGGTGCAGTTGCTCACCGGCCCGGTACCAGGCCCACGCCGTGCTGTGTGGCCAATCACGGGCCTGCTGCAGAATCGCTTCCAACGAAGCGGCATCGAGCATGGACGTAGAGCCCTTGCCGAACTCGGCAAAGGTCGGGGGATCGGAACTCATAGACGCTCCATGCCAGAAAACCAACGGTCTACATCTTCGAGCCTATGGCTATCTAATGGCAAGCCCCGCGAGCGGCGCTGACGTTTACGGCAAACCCTTGTGTCGCAATCCCCCTGTCAGGCCTGGGTGGCGCTGCCGGTGTGCATGGCGGCCTGGATGTCGTGCATGAAGCGCTCGGCCGGTAGCGGATGGCCGAGCAAGTAGCCTTGCAGGGAATCACAGCCCAGCCGGGTCAGGAACAACTGCTGATTGCTAGTCTCCACCCCTTCGGCAACGATTCGCAGGCCAAGGGCCTGGCCCAGCGCCACGATCGCCGAGACAATCGCAGCGTCGTCACCGTCCTGCTCCAGGTCGCGAACGAAGCCGCGATCGATCTTCAGCTCGTTGGCCGGCAGGCGCTTGAGGTACATGAGGCTGGAATAGCCTGTACCGAAATCGTCGATGGACAGATCGACGCCCATGTCCGACAGCTGCTGCAGCACCGTCATGCTGGCATCGGCGTCGCTCATGGCGGTGCTCTCGGTGATTTCCAGGGTCAGGTTGGCAGCCGCCAGCCCGTGCCGCGCCAGGGTGACGGCAACCGTGCGCACCAGCGCGGCGTGGCCGAACTGCAAGGCCGACAGGTTGACCGCGACGCGCCAGTCATGGAAGCCCATCTCGACCCACTCGCGCATCTGCCGACAGGCCTCGTCAAGCACCCAGTGGCCGATGTCGATGATCAACCCGGTCGTCTCCGCCAGGTCGATGAACGCGGCAGGCGCCAGCAGGCCCATGCGTGGGTGTTCCCAGCGCAACAGCGCCTCGGCGCCGACCGGTTTACCGCTGCGGGCATCGAACTTGGGCTGGTAAAACAGACGCAACTGGCGCTCGGCCACCGCCAGACGCAATTCCTGCAGAAGCTGCAAGCGCTTGCGGGCATTGGTGTTCATCGAGCTTTCGAAGAAGCTGTAGCCGTTCTTGCCACTGCTCTTGGCATGGTACATGGCCGCATCGGCATTCATCAGCAGCTCGTTCTGATCGATGCCGTTGCCAGGGTACAGGGCGATACCGATGCTGGCGGAAATATGCAGGCTGTGTCCGGCGACTTCGAACGTCTGGCCGATCAGGTGAACCTGGCGCGCGGCGATACCCTTGGCGTAGGCCGCTGCTTCGAGGCTTACCAGCAGGACGAACTCGTCGCCACCGATGCGCGCCAGGGTGTCCTGGCCGTGCAGGCTGGTGCGCAGGCGCGAGGCGACGGCGCGCAGCAGCTGGTCGCCCATGTGATGGCCAAAGGCGTCGTTGACCGGCTTGAAACCATCCAGATCGATGAACATCACCGCCAGACAACCGCCGACCGCATCGATCTGGCTGATCGCCTGGCCGATGCGGTCGGCCAGGAGAATACGGTTGGGCAAGCCGGTCAGGTTGTCGTGCAGGGCCAGTTGAGTCAGCTCCTGGTTGGCCAGGGTCAATGAATTGGCCAGCGCCGCGGTGCGCGACTCCAGGCGCGCATCGAGCACCGACGTCAGCAAGGTCATGCCGAGCACCGCCAGGGTCGTGACCAGCACCAGGTAATCGAGACCATCCCCGGTAAGGCCGTCGAGGGCGCCACCACACACGCTGCCCTCGGGAAATTTGGCCGCGGCCATGCCGGTGTAGTGCATGCCGACGATGGCCAGGCCCATCAGCACCGACGCGCCGGCTCGGGCCAGTCGCACGTTCGGCCGGTTGCGCCGCAGGCGGAAGGCGATCCACAGCGCTGCGCCGGAAGCGCCCGCGGCGATGGCCAGAGAGGCGACGAACAGCACGGGGTCGTAGACGATGCCAGGCTGCATCTCCAACGCCGCCATGCCGGTGTAGTGCATGCTGCCGATGCCTGCGCCCATGATCACCGCGCCCCCGGCCAATTGTGGCCAGGGCAGCAGCGGCTGGCTGACCAGCCACAGGGCAAACCCTGAGCTCAGGACGGCGATGAGCAGCGAAGCGGCGGTCAGGCCCAGGTCATAGCCCAGTTGTATAGGCAGTTCGAAGGCGAGCATGCCGATGAAGTGCATCGACCACACGCCGATACCCAAGGCCAGCGCACCGCCGCTCATCCACAGATAGATCGCCCGGCCCTGCGCCGTGGCGATGCGCCCGACCAGATCGAGTGCGGTATAGGACGCCAGGATGGCGACACACAGCGATACGGCCACGAGGGCGGAGGAATAGGTACCAATCAGCATCGATATCTTGACCAGGGCGTGCGGGGTTTCAGAGGTGGTACGAAACACGGTTGCCGACGCGGCTGGCCTATTGTGCCGGTTCCTGCCAGCCGCCGCCCAGCGCCGCGATCAACTGCACGCTGGCGACCAGCCGACTCTGCATCAGGGTCAACACGCTGCGCTCGTTGCTCAACGCCGTTGCCTGCACGTTGACCACGTCAAGATAGCCAATAAGCCCGGCCTTGTATTGGTTGGACGTGAGGCGCAACGACTCGCGGGCCGCCTGCAGCGCCTCGTTGCGCACCGACGCCTCCTCGTCGAACACCTTCAACTGGCTCATGTAGTCTTCGACTTCACGGAACCCGTCGAGCACGGTCTGACGATACTGCGCGACGGTCTGGTCGTAGGCCGCTTCGCTGCGGTCCACTTCCGCCGCACGCTGGCCGCCGTCGAACAGGGTCATCGCCAGTTGCGGGCCGACCGACCAGAAACGGTTGGGCAGCGAGATCCAGTTGCTGAAGCTGCTGCTGCTGTAACCGCCGGAGAGGCTCAAGGTCAGATCGGGAAAGTAGGCGGTCTTGGCCACGCCGATTTCGGCATTGGCCGCCATCACCGAGCGCTCGGCGGCGGCAATGTCGGGACGTCGCTCGAGCAGCTGCGAGGGGACGGCCAGAGGGATCGCCGGCAACGCCGGGATCTCGGTGCTTGCAGCCAGACTGAATTCGGCCGGTGCCATGCCGATGAGCACGGCAATGGCATTTTCCAGCTGGGCCCGCTGCCAGGCCAGATCGATCAGGTCGGCCTGGGTACTCTTGAGCTGAGTCTGCGCCAGGAACACCGCATCCTTGCCGGAAATCCCCGCCCGGTACTGGTTCTGAGTCAGATCGAGCGAGCGCTGATAGGCTTGTACCGTGGCTTCGAGCAGGCGCTTCTGCTCGTCGATGACCCGCAATTGCAGGTAGTTCTGCACCAGCTCCGACTGCAGGCTCAGGCGCATCGCGGCCAGATCCGCAAGGCTGGCCTGGGCACTGGCCCGATCGGCCTCCAGCCCGCGGCGCAGCTTGCCCCAGATGTCGGCTTCCCAGCTCACACCCAGCTGCGTGTTGTAGGTATCTCGAATGCCGCTGCTCGATTGGCTCAGGCTCGAACCGCTGCTGCCGGTCCCCTGGCTGGAGCGGGTCTTGCCCGCGCTCAGATCGACGGTGGGAAACAGCGCGCCGCGGGTGCTGCGGACCAGCGCCTGGGCCTGCCGGTATTGCGCCTCGTACTGGGCGACCGTCTGGTTGGAGCGGTTGAGCCTGAGCACCAGGGCGTCGAGCTGGCGGTCACCATAGAGCTCCCACCAGGCGCCGCGCGCTATGGCATCGCTGGGGTTGGCCTGACGCCAGCCATCGGCCTGCTTGAATTGCACCGGCGTGGCGATCGTCGGGCGTTGGTAGTCCGGGCCCAGGGTGCAGGCGCCCAGCATCACGCTGCACAGTGCCACACTGGCCAGGCGCGAGGCGCGCGGAAAAACGGAATCGATCATAGCGGAGTGTCCAGAGCGGCATCGGTACGCACGCCGCGCCGCTTGTTGAAGCGGTGGCGCAGGCGGTCCAGATAGAGGTAGACCACCGGAGTGGTATAGAGCGTGAGGATCTGGCTGAACACCAGGCCACCGATGATGGTCAGGCCCAGCGGACGGCGCATCTCGGCGCCTGCGGCGGTGCTGAACATCAACGGCAGCGCGCCGAGAATGGCCGCCATGGTGGTCATCAGGATCGGCCGCAGGCGCAGCAGGCAGGCCTGGCGAATGGATTCGGCCGGGCCCAGCCCTTCATTGCGTTCGAGCTGCAGCGCCAGGTCGATCATCATGATCGCGTTCTTTTTCACCACGCCAATCAGCAGAAACAGGCCCAGCAGCGAGATCAGGCTGAACTGGCCACCGGTCAGGTAGATGCTCAGCAAGGCCCCTACCCCGGCCGATGGCAAGGTCGAGAGAATGGTCAGCGGGTGAATGTAGCTTTCATAGAGAATGCCCAGCACCAGATACACCGCCACCAGCGCGCCGAGAATCATGAAAGGCTGGCTTTTCTGCGCGGCTGCGAAGGCATCGCCGGTGCCGGCGACCTTGACGATGATGTCCTCGGGCAGACCGACCCGCACCAGCGCGCGCTCGATCAGTGGCGTGGCGACGTCCAGGGTCACCCCGCTGACCAGGTCGAAGGAAATGCTCTCCGACGCGAATTGGCCCTCGTGGCTGACGCTGTCGTCGGCCAGGCTGTTTTCGTAGTGAGCGATGCTCGACAGCGGTACGCGCTTGTTGTCGGTGGTGATCACCTGGACCTGCTCCAGGGTGATCGGATCCTGCGCATACCTGGGGTTGATCTCCATCACCACCTTGTACTGGTTGAGGCTGTCGTAGATCGTGGAAATCTGCCGTTGGCTGTAGGCGTTGTTGAGCACCGAGGTCACGGTGCTCATGTCGATGCCCAGGCGCTTGGCCTTGTCGCGGTCGACGATCAGCGTCACCTGGGCGGCACCGCGGCCTTCGCGGGCATCGATGGCGGTCAGTTCCGGCAGCGCGCGGAAGGCCGCGACGATTTTCGGGTACCAGGTGCGCAGCGCGGACAGATCGCCGCTCTGGATGATGTACGAATACTGCGAGGTGCTCTGCTCCCGGGCACCGCCGAACTGCAGGTCCTGGTCGGCCATCAGCATCAGACGGCCGCCGGGCACCTTGGGCATTTCCTTGCGCAGCCGCTCGATCACCTGCTGCGCGTTGATCTTGCGCTCCTCGATGGGCTTGAGGCGAACCAGAATGGTCGCGTTGTTGCTGCCGTTGTTGCCACCGATGAAGCCGGCCACGCTGTCGACCGCCGGGTCGGCGAGCAATGCGCGGCGATAGGTTTCCATCTTCGGCTGCATGACCGAGAACGACAGACCGTCGTCGCCGCGCACGAAGCCGATCAACTGACCGGTGTCCTGCTGCGGCATGAAGGTCTTGGGCACCACCACGTACAGGGCCACGTTGCCGATGATGGTCAGCAGCAGGCTGAGCAGGGTCAGCCTGCGGTGACGCAGAACCCAGCCCAGGCTGCGGTCGTAGGCAGCGACCATGCGCTGGTTGACGCGGTGACTGAAGCGCTGCAGGCGGTTGTCCTTCTCGGGCTCATGCGGCGTCAGCCAGCGCGCGCAGAGCATCGGCGTCAGGGTCAGCGAGACGAACAGCGAAACGACGATGGCCACCGCGAGGGTGATCGAGAATTCGCGGAACAGGCTCTCGATGATCCCGCCGATGAACAGGATCGACAGGAACACCGCCACCAGCGAGACGTTCATCGACAGCAGGGTGAAGCCGACTTCCTGGGTGCCCAGATAGGCTGCGCGGAGCGGCGGCACGCCGTCGTCGATGTGCCGGGAAATGTTCTCCAGCACCACGATGGCGTCGTCCACCACCAGCCCGGTTGCCAGGATCAGCGCCATCAACGACAGGTTGTTGAGGGAGAACCCCCACAGGTACATGATCGCGAACGTCCCCACCAGCGACACCGGCACGGCCAGGGTGGGAATCAGCGAGGCGCGAAAATTGCCGAGAAACAGGAACACCACCAGCACCACCAGGACCACGGCGATGAGCAGGGTCATCTCGGCCTCGTGCAGGGTGGCGGTGATCACCGGCGAGCGATCCATGGCGATGTTCAGCTCGACACTGGCCGGCAACAACGCTTCCAGAGCCGGCAGCTGTTCCTTGATCTGGCTGACGGTCTGGATGATGTTGGCCCCGGCCTGGCGGTTGATCACCAGCAGAACGGCCGAATTGTCATTGTAGAACCCGCTGTTGTAGCGGTCCTCGACACCGTCGGTGACCTTGGCGACATCGCTCAGGCGCAACACCGACCCGTCCTGATAGCGGATGATCAGCGGCTTGTAGTCGTCGGCCTTGTCCAGCTGGTCGTTGGCCTGCACCTGCCACTGGCGCTCGCCGTCCTCGACGAAACCGATCGGGCGCCGCACGTTGGTCCCGTCGATGGTGGTGCGCACGTCATCGAGCGAGACGTTGTACTGGTTGAGCAGCTGCGGCTCGAGCTCGATACGCACCGCCGGCAGCGAGCTGCCGCCGATCTGCACCTCCCCCACTCCCGGCACCTGGGACAGGCTCTGGGACAGAATGGTCGACGCCAGGTCGTACAGCTGACCCTTAGCCAGCACGTCGGAGGTCAGCGACAGGACCATGACCGGTGCCTGGGAAGGGTTGATCTTCTTGTAGGTCGGCATGCTGCGCATGCCACTGGGCAGCAGGTTGCGCGACGCGTTGATCGCCGCCTGCACTTCCCGCGCCGCGCCGTTGATGTCGCGGTCCAGGTCGAACTGCAGAATGACCCGGGTCGAGCCCTGGCTGGAACGGCTGCTCATGGTGGTCACGCCCGGAATGGCGCCGAACGATCGCTCCAGCGGCGTGGCCACGGTAGAGGCCATGACCTCGGGGCTGGCGCCGGACAGGTTGGCCGACACCACGATCACCGGAAAATCCATGCTAGGCAGCGGCGAGACCGGCAACAGGCTGAAACTGACCCCGCCCAGCAGCATGATCGCCACGCTCATCAGGAAGGTCGCCACCGGGCGACGGATGAAAGGTCCGGACAGGTTCATGATTCAGCCTGTTCCACGGCGGCTGGTCGGCGCCCCCAGCGTCGACCCAGGCGGTCGAAGTACAGGTAGATCACCGGCGTGGTGAACAGCGTCAACACTTGGCTCACCAACAGCCCGCCGACCATCACAAGGCCCAGCGGCTGGCGCAACTCGGCACCCGAACCGCTGGCAAGCATCAGCGGCACCGCGCCGAACAGCGCGGCCATGGTGGTCATGAGGATCGGCCGGAAACGCAGGAGCGCCGCCTGGTAGATCGCGGTCTCGGGATCCAGCCCCTGATTGCGTTCGGCCTCCAGGGCGAAGTCGATCATCATGATCGCGTTCTTCTTGACGATACCGATCAACAGGATGATGCCGATGATGGCGATCATGCCCAGGTCGTTGCCGCTGATCAGCAGCGCCAGCAAGGCGCCCACCGCCGCCGAGGGCAAGGTCGAGAGAATGGTGATCGGATGGATGTAGCTCTCGTAGAGCACGCCCAGCACGATGTACATGGTGACGATGGCCGCCAGCACCAGCAGCAGGGTGCTCTGCAACGACGCCTGGAAGGCTTCGGCAGCGCCCTGGAACTGGGTCTGCACGCCCAGCGGCATGCCAATGTCGCGCTGCACCTGTTCGATGACGTCGACTGCCTTGCCCAGCGCTACGCCATCGGCGAGGTTGAACGACATCATCACCGCCGGGAACTGACCGATGTGGGCGATGGCCAACTGGGCCTGGCGCTGTTCGATGTGGGCCAGGCTCGACAGGCGCACCTGGGTGCCACTGGTGGCAGTGGTGTCGCTGTCGGCCGTCTGGTTGGTCGTGCCCGTGCCGTTGACGCTGGCCTTGACGTAGATCTGCTCCAGCGCCTGCGGCCCAAGGGTGCTGGCGTCGGTAGCCTGCAGCACCACTCGGTACTGGCTGGACTGGGTGTAGATAGTCGAAATCTGTCGCTGACCGAAGGCGTCGTACAGCGCGTCGGTGATATCGGCGACATCCACCCCGACCCGCTTGGCCGCATCGCGGTCGATCACCAGGTACACCTGCAGGCCCTTGTCCTGCAGGTCGCTGGCCACATCGGTGAGTTCGGGGCGCTGCTTCAGCGCGTCCACCAGACGGGCGCTCCAGGTGGCGAGCAGGTCGGCGTCCGGGGAGGACAGGCTGAACTGGTACTGAGTGCGGCTGACCCGATCCTCGATGGTCAGGTCCTGCACCGGCTGCATGAACAGGCGCACGCCGAGCAGCTTGTCGACCTCCGGCTGCAGGCGCGCGATGACCTGGCTGGCAGTGAGGTCGCGTTCGCTGTGGGGCTTGAGGTTGATCAGCAAGCGTCCACTGTTGAGCGTGGCGTTGTCACCGTCCACGCCGATGTACGAAGACAGGCTGGAGACGGCCGGGTCCTGCAGGATGATCCTGGCCAGGTCCTGCTGTCGCTCGCCCATGGCCTTGAAGGAAATCGACTGCGGCGCCTCCGAGATGCCCTGGATGACGCCGGTGTCCTGCACGGGGAAGAAGCCCTTGGGCACCACCAGGTACAGGAGCACGGTCAGGCCCAGGGTGGCGACGGCGACCAGCAGCGTCAGCGGCTGGTGCCGCAGCACCCAGCGCAGGCCGCCGCCGTAACGGGCAATCAGCCAGTCGATCCAGGCGCCGCTGGCCTTGTAGAAGCGGCTCTGTTCCTCTTCCTTGGGCTCGCGCTTGAGCAGGCGTGCGCACATCATCGGGGTCAGCGTCAGCGAGACGACCAGGGAAATGAGGATGGCCACGGCCAGGGTGATGGCGAATTCACGGAACAGGCGGCCGACCACGTCAGCCATGAACAGCAGCGGGATCAGCACCGCAATCAACGAAAACGTCAGTGACAGCAAGGTGAAGCTGATCTGCCGCGCACCCTTGAGCGCGGCCTGCATCGGTGTCTCGCCCTCCTCGATGTGGCGCGAGATGTTTTCCAGCATCACGATGGCATCGTCGACCACGAAGCCCGTGGCCACGGTCAGGGCCATGAGGGTCAGGTTGTTGATCGAAAACCCGGCCAGGTACATCACCCCGAAGGTGCCTACCAGCGACAACGGCACGGCGACGGAGGGAATCAGGGTCGCGCTGAAGCGGCGCAGGAACAGGAACGTGACCATCACCACGAGGGCAATGGCGATCAGCAGTTCGTGCTGGACGTCGGTCACCGACGCGCGGATGGTCTGGGTGCGGTCGGTCAGCACCGTGACGTCGAGCCCGGCCGGCATGGTGTCGGTGATCGAGGGCAGCAGCGCCTTGATTCGATCGACCACGTCGATGACGTTGGCGCCCGGTTGACGCTGGATGTTGAGCAACACGGCCTGATTCTGGTTGGCCCAGGCAGCCAGCCGTTCGTTCTCGGCGCCGTCGACGATCTGCGCAACGTCACGCAGCCGCAGCGGGCCGCCGTTGTTGTACGCCAGGATCAGGTTGGCGTATTCCTCGGGCGAACGCAGTTGGTCGTTGGCGTCGAGCATCGACACCCGCGTGGGGCCGTCGAAATTGCCCTTGGGCTGGTTGACGTTGGACGCGCCGATCAGGGTGCGCACGTCGGACAGGTTCAAGCCATTGGCCGCCAGCGCTTCGGGATTGACCTTGATACGGACCGCCTGACGCTGGCCACCGGCGATGCTGACCATGCCCACGCCGCTGATCTGCGCGATCTTCTGCGCCATGCGGGTGTCGACCAGGTCGTTGAGCTTGGGCAGCGGCATGGTCTTGGAACTGATGGCGATGGTCAGCACCGGGGTGTCGGCCGGGTTGACCTTGTTGTACACCGGCGGCGCGGGCAGGTCCGAGGGCAGCAGGTTGCTGGCGGCGTTGATCGCCGCCTGCACCTGCTGCTCGGCGACGTCCATGTTGATCTCGAGGCTGAAGCGCAAGGTCAGCACCGACGCGCCGCCCGAGCTGGTCGAGGCCATCTGCGTCAGGCCCGGCATCTGCCCGAACTGGCGTTCAAGCGGCGCGGTGACCGCGCTGGTCATCACCTGCGGGCTGGCGCCGGGGTACAGCGTCATGACGCGAATCGTCGGGTAGTCGACCTGCGGCAGCGCCGACACCGGCAGCAATCGATAGGCGAGCACGCCCGCCAGGACGATGGCGAGCATGGTCAAGGTCGTTGCGACAGGGCGCAGGATGAACAGCCGCGAGATATTCATGCCCCGGTCTTGCCCTTCTCGCCTGGCACACCGGCGCCATCCTGGCCCTGCAGATGCTGCCCCGGCGTGGTTGGGACCTTGGCGCTGTCATCGACCACTTCGACCCGGCTGCCATCGCGCAACCTATCGGTGCCTTCCAGCACGACCCGATCACCTTGGGCCAGACCTTGTTCGACCACAGTATTGGTGCCGTCGGTGGGGCCCGCCTTGAGCTGACGGATCTTGACCTTGTCGTTACCGTCCATGGCGTAGACAAAGGTGCCGTCGACGCCGTACTGAACGGCTGCCGAGGGCACCAGCACCACCCCTTTGAGGGTATCCGAGAGCAGCCGCACGTTGACGAACTGGTTGGGGAACAGGGCCTCGTCCTGGTTATCGAAGCGAGCCTTGAACTTCAGGGTACCGGTGGTGGTGTCGATCTGGTTGTCCAGGCTGCCCAGCACGCCGGTGGCCTGCTTGTGCGTGTCGCCCCGGTCCCAGGCTTCCACGGTCAACTTGGCGCCGCTGCGGTAACGCGCCAGCACCGGCGTCAGTTCGCTCTCAGGCAGGGTGAAGGCCACGGTGATCGGTTGAACCTGGGTGATCACCACCAGCGCACTGGTGTCGTTGGCAGCCACCAGGTTGCCGATGTCGAGTTGGCGCAGCCCCAGCCGACCGGCGATGGGTGCGCGAATGCGGGTGAAGTCCAGGTTGAGTTTGGCGTCGTTGACCGCCGCCTGGTTGGTCTGAATGGTGCCCTGGTATTGCCCCACCAGCGCCTGCTGGGTGTCCAGCGTCTGGCGAGCGATGCTGTCTTCGGCGAACAGGCCTTTGTAACGCTGCAGGTCGATCTGCGCGTTTTTGAGTTGTGCCTGGTTCTGCGCCAGCGTCCCCTGGGCTTGCTGCAAGGCGATTTCGTAGCTGCGCGGGTCGATTTCCGCCAGCAGGTCGCCGGCCTTGACCCGCTGGCCCTCCTGGAAGTTGACCTTGACCAGCTCCCCGGCCACACGGCTGCGCACATTGACAGTATTGATCGCGGTCACCGTGCCCAGCGCCTTGTAGTACACCGGGAAGTCACCGGTGACCACATCGGCTACCCGCACCGGGGTGGGCTCGGCCGAACCGCCGAAACCGGGGCGCGCGGAACCTGCGTTGCGCCCCGCACTGGCGGGCGCGGCGGCGCCGTTCTCCGGGCTTTTCTTGGCCGGCCAGGACCACCAGCACAACGCGGCGACAACCAGCACCATCAACAGGCCGAACAGCCAGCGACGCGATTTACGGGGACCTGGGGACTGCATTGAATGATCGACCATTGTGCGGGAGGACTTCTACTTTGAGGAGGCTGAACGATAAGGAGTCGGCGGGCATAAGCAAAGCGCCTTTACGGGCAATTTACCTTGGCCGGAAATGCAGCGGGAGGTTACAGGCGATCAACCCGTAGCAGCAGCGCGAGCCCCGTCACGGCCCACGCGGAGCATCTGACCCCACGCGGTGCCACCGGACGCGGCTTGCGCCGCTGCTACAACGACATCGCACCCCTGTAGCAGCGGCGCGAGCCGCGTCACGGGCTACGCGGAGCATCTGACCTTACGCGGTGCCACCGGACGCGGCTTGCGCTGCTGCTACGGGGAATACGTCACTTCAAGACAGCGAGGGCCGCCGCGTAGTCAGGTTCCTGGCCAATTTCCGGAACCAGTTCGCTGTACAGCACCTTGTCGTTCTCGTCGAGGACGACGACGGCGCGGGCGGTCAGGCCCTTGAGGGCGCCTTCGGCGATGTCGACGCCGTAGGCGCGGTGGAAGTCATGGGCGCGGAAGGTCGACAGGTTCTGCACGTTCTCCAGGCCTTCGGCACCGCAGAAACGGGCCTGAGCGAACGGCAGGTCAGCCGAAATGCACAGGATGGCGGTATTGGCCACGTCGTTGGCCTGAGCATTGAACTTGCGTACCGAGGTAGCGCAGGTCGGGGTGTCGATGCTTGGGAAAATGTTCAGCACCTTGCGCTTGCCGGCCAGGCTTTGCAGAGAAACGTCAGCCAGCCCGCCGCCGACCAGGGTGAACGCCGGGCCCTGAGCGCCGATCTGAGGAAGCTCGCCGTCCACTTTGATGGCGTTGCCTTTGTGCGTCACTTGAGCCATGAGCCTTGTCCTTTTTCGGATTGAGAAAGGGCAAAGTTAAGCATGAAAACGGCCGCACGGCCTATGCGCAAAGTGAAAATAAAAGTTCTGCACACCGCTGAACCCGGGCTGCTCGGAGAAACACATCAACCGGCTCTGGCACGGGCTTCTGCAGTTGCTGGCCGAGGCCGCGCCCGCAGTTCGAGCACCAGCCTTGCGCGCTCGCGGGCATTGGTGACGCGGTCAAGAGGAATGTCCGCCGTGACCATCTCGACTTCATCGGTCTGCGGGTTCATCAACTTCACGCACACTGACTGATCGCCAGTGACTGTACACACGCATTTCTGGGGCAGGAATGCCAGTTCGACGAGCCTGCGCAGTTCCAGCGCGCTGAGTCCGGGGGGCAGCATGGTCAATCTCCTTTGGAGCCGGTGATTGGCGTCCCACCCGTGACGGATTCGGTCTCGGGACTGCAGAACGTTTCGTGTTTCTCAAGGTATATACCTGCTTTCACGCAGGCGCAACGGGAGTTTTTGGCCTACCCCATGATTCCGATAAGCTGCTGAAACATAAGGATATAAAATAGTTGTACAGATCATTCGAAGAAGCGTTTCAGCACTTCACGACCTGTACACCCGTCGTCGACAACGCAGCCCTGATCAGTCGCGAGACTTGGGAATCAGCCCCTGCAGCTGCTGAGCGAAGAAATGCGCATCAAGCTGACTGGATTCCGCCTCCTTGGTACCGCGATCCTTGCGCCAGAACCAGGCGCCATCGGCCGAGTCCTTGACGATGGAGATGCTGCCGTGACGATCCGAGGTCAGGCCTGCCACGGCAATGACCATCGCCCCGCCCTGCCCCATAACCTGCGGCACCAGCTCGACCCGACGCTGCGCCAGAATGATCGCCAGGGACTCGCTGATGAAGGGCGAATGATCGCTGGGGTAGGTGCTGCTGGTGGCCACCCAGGGCGTGCGCTCGATCACCAGCAGCTGCCGCTCGGTGAGCGGCGCCAGCCAGGTTTCGATCTGAGCGAACAGGGCCTGGATACTGTCCCGCCAGTGCTGGCATTGATCCTTGAACGCCTGTTGCTGGCGTTGCTGGGTTGCGGCATGTTGCTGGAGCATGTCAGCCAGTTGCTGTACTTCGTCCATCGCTACCACCTCGGTGCGCGCCCGCCCTGGACTGGCCGCAAATCGGCCGCCGCAGGTCGGGCATCGGTGGTCAGTGTAACAGGCTTGGTCAGACGCTCAGCGAATAGACCAGGGCCGAAATGGCCACCAGGCCGACCAGCGTCACGAACACGTTGGACATGTGCCCAGCGTACTTGCGCATGGCCGGCACGCGACGGATCGCGTACATCGGCATGAGAAACAGCAAGGCGGCAATGACCGGGCCGCCGAAGCTCTCGATCATGCGCACGATGTTCGGGTTGAGCGTGGCGACCAGCCAGCACACCAGCAACATGAACAGCGCGGTGAAACGATCCAGGGCCTTGGCATTGGGTCGACGGCCGGACTTGAGCACCAGGCCCTTGATGCCCTCGCTGGCGCCGATGTAGTGGCCCAGGAACGACTTGGCGATGGCCACGATCGCGATCAGCGGCGCGGCGAAGGCGATCACCGGGTTGCTGAAGTGATTGGCCAGGTAGGAGAGGATCGACAGGTTCTGCGCCTTGGCCTCGGCCAGCTGCGCAGGCGACAGGGTCAGCACGCAGCTGAACACGAAGAACAGCACCAGCACCACCATCAAGCCATGGGCTCGGGCCAGGATCTGGCTACTGCGTTCGTCGGCGTACTCCCCGTAGCGGCGTTTCTGGTCCACCGCGAAGGCCGAGATGATCGGCGAGTGGTTGAACGAGAACACCATCACGGGAATCGCCAGCCAAAGGGTATGAATGAACGCGCCCGGCGCGGGCATCTCACCTGCAGTGGCGAGGATGCCGCCGTTCCAATGGGGGATCAGGTACAAGGCCAGCAGCAACAATGCAACGATGAACGGGTAGACCATCAAGCTCATCGCCTTGACGATGAATTGCTCGCCACAACGCACCACGATCAACAGGCCCAGGATCAATACCAGCGCCAACACCGCCCGCGGCGGGGTCTGCATGCCCAGCTGGTGCTCCATGAAGCTGCCAACGGTATTGGTCAGGCCGACGCTATAGATCAGCAGGATCGGAAAGATGGCGAAGAAATAGAGCAGCGTGATCAACGCCCCGGCCTTGATGCCGAAATGCTCTTCCACGACGTCGGTGATGTCGGTCCCGGCACGTCCGGACAGCACGAAGCGCGTCAGGCCCTGGTGCGCGTAGTAGGTCATCGGAAAGGCGAGCACTGCCAGAATCATCAGTGGCCAGAATCCGCCGAGGCCGGCGTTGATCGGCAGAAACAGCGTGCCGGCGCCGATCGCGGTGCCGAACAGGCCCAGCATCCATGTGGTGTCGTGGCGGTTCCAGGGCGTCAGCGCGGCGGGCGCCTGCGCGTATCGGGGGTCAAGGCTGTTGGCTTGCTCGTTCATCCGTTCGAATCTCCGCTTGCCGGTGTTCAATCGATGGCCGGAAGCGGAAAAACGTGCAGCTGGCAGCGCCCCGGCCTTGAAAAGGGGCGTGATTGTCCAAGATTGTGCAAGGAAAGCAAAGGGTTACTCGAGCAACGGTGCGCCAAAGCCATTGCGACCCCTCGCCCAGGCGATGGATTGCAACCACAGCGCACGCAACGGCGTGCAGACCGCTTGACGAAACAACCTTTCAAGAACAACATTACAAGTGGAACGCCGTTACAATAATAAAATCCTGGAGCAATCCCATGAGCGATACCTTGCAACCCGACCCGAATTCCAAGCGCCAGTCGAGGAAAGCCGCCGCCAGCGGGTGGATAGGATCGGCGCTGGAGTACTACGACTTTTTCATCTACGCCACTGCTGCGGCGCTGCTTTTCCCGCAACTGTTCTTTCCGACAGACAACCCCACTGTCGGCATCATCGTCTCGCTGGCCAGCTTCGGTGTCGGCTACGTCGCCCGACCGATCGGTGCCGTGGTGCTGGGACATCTGGGCGACCGACATGGGCGCAAGACCGTGCTGGTCTACTGCATGTTCCTGATGGGTTTCTCCACGCTGAGCATCGGGCTGCTTCCCACCTACCAGCAGATCGGTATATGGGCGCCGGCGATATTGATTTTCCTGCGTCTGGTGCAAGGCTTCGCCGTCGCAGGCGAAGTGTCCTGCGCCAGTTCCATGACTCTGGAGCATGCACCCGACGGGCGTCGCGGATACTTCGCCAGCTTCACGCTGCAAGGCGTACAGGCCGGGCAACTCCTGGCCGCGGCAGTGTTCCTCCCGCTCGCCCAGTTCATGCCTGCCGATCAGTTCGCTGCCTGGGGCTGGCGGATTCCGTTCCTGCTGAGCGCCGTGGTACTGGTGGCCGGTTGGATCATCCGCCGTGAAGTTCATGAAGCCCCGGTGTTCACCGAAGCGAAGACTCACGCCAAACCCGAGAAATTGCCTGTGGTCGAAGTGATCACGCAAAGCTGGCGAGATGTGCTGCGGGTGATCTGCATGGCGCTCTCTGCGGTGCTTGCCATCGTCGCCTCGGTTTTCGGCGCAACCTATGCAGTTCAGCCTGCCTACGGGATTGGCTTCCCTTCCGGGGTGTTCATGTGGATCCCGGTACTGGGCAATTTGTGTGCAGTCGTTCTCATCCCCTTCGTTGGAAAGCTTTCTGACAGGATCGGCCGCCGACCTCCGGTCATCGTAGGAGTCCTGTGCGGCGGGCTGCTGTCATTCGCCTATCTCTACGCGATCAGCATTCACAACCTGTGGCTGTCGCTGATTCTGTCGCTGCTCATGTGGGGCGTGGCGTACCAAGGGTTCAACGGTGTGTTTCCAAGCTTGTTCCCCGAACTGTTCCGTACCCGGGTTCGTGTCACGGGTATGGCAATCGGTCAGAACATCGGCGTGGCCTGCACGGCGTTCCTCCCTGCCCTGTTCGTCACCATTGCGCCTCCCGGAACAGAAAACATCCCCTTGAAAATCGGCGCATTGACGTTCGGCATCTGCGCCATCTCTGCAATCGCCGCGTTCACTACCCGTGAAACCTACCGCGTACGCCTCAAGGACCTGGGCGACCCCAATGCCGTCCCGATGTCGAAGGAGGAATATGAACGGGTGCAGGCACTGTCCAGCCGCAAGCCGGCAATGAACGTACCGCAATCGGTGTCGGTAACACGTTCCTGACGAGCAGCAGGCGGACTGTCGACGTACTGTTCAGTGCTCTGCGCAGCGCCACACGCACCTGGACGACGCAGGCAGAAGGTGACGACACCTTCTGCCTGCGCCGGACGGCCCTGTGGCAACCGCCGGGCCTGGCACGCCACCACCATCAATAAGGAATGAATGTGTGAACGTTGTTCTCCTGGAAGTAAGCCATTGGCACACGCCGCTATACCTGGATGCCCTGGAGCGGCTGGCCGATGTCACCGTCACGGCGATATCCGACGCCACCGGAACGCGCGGCGCCGCCCTGGCCGAACGCTTCGGCGCAAGGCTCTTTGATGATTGGCAGACCCTGTTGCAGCACCAGCCAGCTGACTTTGCCTTCGCCTTCGGCCCGCACGATGAACTCCATGCCATGGGCAAAACACTGATAGAGCGGCGCATCCCGTTCGCCATGGAAAAGCCCTGCGGGCTCACTCGGCAGGAAGTGCTGGAGTTGCAACGACTGGTCGAAGCCGCTGATCTGTTCGTGGCCGTACCCCTGATCTGGCGGCACAGCGAACTATTGAGCCGGCTCAAAAGTGCGGCGCTGCACACCGGCGCCAAATGGAGGACCCAGTCATTTCGATTCAATGCCGGCCCACCCGATCGCTACCTGACCAACAGCTGTGCCTGGATGCTCGACCCAAGACGCTCGGGAGGCGGCTGCACGATCAATCTGGCCGTTCACTTCGTTGATCTGATCGAGCAGATTTGCGCCGAACGCATACGCAGCGTTTCTGCGGTGATGTATCGTGACCCGCAACTGGCGGCCGTGGAAATCGGCTCCATGATGACCTTGGTAACCGAGAGCGGCTGCATCTGCACCATCGAAACGGGATACAACTACCCGGCCAACACCCCGGAACAGCGTGAGTATTCATTTTCATTGTCGAGCGATCGGTTCTACGCCCGTTCGACCGCAGAAGGCATGCGTCTGATTGATTCCAAGGGCCAGGCCAGCGACCTGCAGATGAGTCTGAACTCGGACGTGTATTACGACAACTTCGTGACCGATGTTCTCGCTGCCGATCGTGACACTGCCTATGGGGGTGCAAGACTTGCGACAATGCATACGGTCCTGAGTATCATCGAGGCTGCCTATGAATCGGATCGCCTGGGTGGCCTTCCCGTTCGGCTCTAGCATCGTGAATCAAAGTTGCCTGGCGTCGGCCGGCAGCGTAGAGGATTGGAAACTTGTCGCATATTGGACGTTACTTCAACACCCTGGAACTGCTGCTTGCTCATCCGGGTGGTCTTTCTCTGTCTGAGATCAGCGAGCAGACCCAAGTTGCGATGGCAACGGCGCACCGCATATTGAGTGCGCTTCGAGAAAGGGGATATGTTTGTCAGGACGAACAGGATCACTACCGCTTGACGCTGAAGATTCCCAGCATGGGTATGAGTTTCATCAATGAAACGGGATTCGCCAGAATCATGCAGCCATTGCTGGATGACCTGGCCATTGAAACCGGCGAGCACGTTCGGCTGGCAGAGGTCGCGGAGGATCATCTGACCTGGGTACTTCAGGCCACCAAGAACACTCGGGGCCTGCAATACCGCCGGGCCCTGGATGAAAAGATCATCCCGCACACGACCGCGGCAGGAAAAGTGTGGCTGTCGACCATGCGCGACGAGCGCGCCATGCGGATCCTGTCAGCCTGGGACATAGAAAACACCCGAGACTACGCGGGCCCCAACGCGCGTGTTTCGATTCGCGACATTTTCGATGACATAGCCTTGATTCGTAGCGAAGGACATGCGGTCGTGCGCGAGGAAGGCGAAGTCGGCGTGTGCGTAGTGGCAGTGGCCGTCTTCGACGCCTCGCGCCCAGCCAACACCGCGCCTGTGGGAACTCTGAGCATTGCCGGCCCCATAGCACGCATGCGCGAAGAAACCCTTGATGCACACCTGGCAAGCCTCAAGCGTTCAGCCATCAAGCTGGGCGAACACTGGGCGCTCTGGAATTCGGTGAGCGAAGAGTGATTCGTTGCCCCCATCGCGCGCATGCTTGCGCTGCGATATGCCAAGTAACGTCCCAAGTGCCTGGTCCCTTCTGATCCCGGCGTCGGCAACGGATCGCATTGCAGGCCCTGAGGGCCTGCAAACCCGTGGGCTGCCTATGGAATTTTCCATCCCTTGGCGCGCAGGTCCGCCACACCCTTGTTCAGTTCGTGCAACGCGTTTTCCTCGCGGATAATTTCCAGCACGCAGTTTTCGATACCGCAGGTGGCCTGAACGGCCTCACCCAGCCCTACGAAGTCGACTACACCGGTCCCAACCGGATCATGCCCCCAGACATCCATACCGGTGTCGGACACGTGCACAAACTCGATAGCAGCGTGGTAAGCCAGCAAGCTCGCGACCGGATCTTCAGCGATGTACGCGGCATTGGAGATGTCGTAGACGACCCTGACCGTATCATCGTTGAGGGTTTCGACCACTTCTGCCAGTTGCGGCATCGTGGGGGTGAAACAGTACGGCGTGTTTTCGAGAAGCAGCCGGACACCGGCCTGCTTCGCCATCGGTGTCAGCACCCCAAGGCTTTCGTACATCCAGTCGTAGGTCTTTTCCAGTGGCGGGGAAATCATCGGTCGACGAGTGCCAGGGGATATCACCACCTCTTGCGTACCCCAGGCGGCGGCCAGATCGATCACTGCCTTGATGTGATCGATACTTTTCTGACGCATGTTCGCAGCGGGGCTGGCCAGATTGATGTCATAGCCGCCAGCGTTGAGGGACCTGACCTTGGCACCGTAACCCAGCAGCCGCACGTAGGCTTCGGACTGCTGGGCAGTCGAGAGTTCCACGGGCCAGCAATGGGGCGAACTGACAGGCACTTCGAACACGCGATGCCCGTGCTCGGAAAGTTCGGCGATGGCATCGATGGCCGTGGACGCCCATAGGTAGGAAAACGTGCTGATGATCATACTCAAATTCCCTTCTTGTTATTGTTTCGACGAAATGGAAAAGGCCACGGACTATTGATCCGGTGATTGGCCAAGGCCATACAACGCCTCGGTCTTACTTGGCTGGAAGATCGCCGCAGTAGCCGCCAGGACAGGATAAAAAAAATACCAAAAAAACATAATGGAATCGAGTTACGTTGTCAATTCGATTGCAAAGCACAAGCTGTTTTCGTATGTTGGCCTTGTTTCGAATGTCCCGGTTCAAACAACGACATCCAATAAATCCAATAAGAAGGACTGCATCAATGAGAGCTCTGGTCAGTGGTGGTAGCAGTGGTATCGGCGCGTCGGCCTGCATGAGAATCGCGGAGGCGGCGCTGGCTCGAGGAGTCCAGCCTAGAATTGCGGTCTGTGGACATGCCCCGAATGACACACAGAAAGAAGTCGTCAGGTCCATCGAGGCCATGGGAGGAGTCGCCATTTCACTGTGCGGGGATCTCGGCAAGGATGAAGTACCTAGTCAACTGGTGGCGACAGCGGTCGCGGAGTTCGGCGGGCTTGACGCCCTGGTGGCCAATGCCGGCATCGCCAGCCCTGGCAAGATTTGCGACCTGACGCTTGCAGATTGGGACGATATGTTTTCGGTCAATCTACGCGGCGCCTGGCTCCTCGCCAAAGCCAGTTACCCGCATTTGCGCGAGAGCGGTGGTGCGGCCTGTTTTACCTCTTCAATGTCTGGTCAGATTCCACATGCCGGCTCGGGCGCCTACAGCCCTACCAAAGCGGCATTGACGATGCTTGCCCAGACACTGGCCCTGGAGTGGGCACCCGAAGGTATCCGCGTCAACGTGGTCTCCCCGGGCATGACACACACGCCGATGTCCGAAAAGATCTACGCTGACCCACAACTCAAGAAAGCCCGAGAGGCAATCATTCCGTTGGCCAGGATTGGGCAACCGGTCGATATCGCAAATGTGATCGAGTTCCTGATCAGTCCGTTGTCGGGATACGTGACGGGACAGGATATCTGCGTCGACGGTGGCTTCTCAAAATCCATTCTCAACCACATACCCGGCCGGCCCGGCTCGAAATCCTGATGACAGGAAAGGCCAAGCGTCGTCAGCGCTGAACCGGAGCATGGTCCAGGGCAATCCAGTCCGCGGTATCCAGCGCGGACATGGGCCGGGCGAAGTAGTAGCCCTGCACATAGCGGCAGCCCAATGCGACCAGCGCCTGGACCTCTTCTCGGGTCTCCACGCCCTCGAAGATGCAATCCAGGTCCATGTCCTGGGTCAGTGCGAGCAGGGATTTGACGATTTTGTAACTGGCCGGCTTCTCGTGCAGACGGGCGACGAAACTGCGATCGACCTTGAGTTTGGTCAATGCCAGCGCATGCAGGTGACTGAGGCTGGAATAGCCGGTGCCGAAATCGTCCAGGGAAATGCCGCACCCCAACGAGCGCAGGGTGGCGATCGCTTCCTGGACCAGATCCAGATCCTTGAGGGTCGCCGTCTCGGTGATCTCCAGGTCGACCCGACTCGGATCGAGAAGCCCGCTGGTGAGCAGCTTGACGATGGCTTGGACCGCTTCGGGCGAACCGCAGTCATGGGCCGACAGGTTGAAGGAAAGACGAATCGGCGCCGGCCAGGCGGCGGCGCCCCGCAAGGCCTTGGACAGCAACGGCAGGGTCAGGCGATTGATCATGCCGCTGCGTTCGGCGACCGGGATGAACTGGCCGGGCGGAACCGGCCCCAGCTCCACGCTCTGCCAGCGCGCCAAGGCCTCGAAGGCGACGGTGGCACCGGTCTGCAGGTCGACGATGGGCTGGAAGGCGACATGGAATTCACGCTCCAGATCCGCACGTCGCAAGGCCTGTTCGGTGATGATCGCGCTTTGCAGCTGCTTGCGGTGCGCAGCCGAGAACAGCGACATATGGCCGACGAAATGGTGCTTGCTCTGGTACAGCGCGTAATCGGCGTACTCGAACAATTCATGGGCATTGCCAGCCAGATCGGGAAAGGTCGCCAGACCCATGGACGCGCCCACCTGGATCGGCACATCGACCAGCAGGTACGGTTTGCTCAGTTCCACACAGATGCGTTCGGCAAACAGGGAAATCTCCAGGTTGTCGCCACAGTCGGGCAGGATCAGCGCGAATTCGTCGCCTCCAAGGCGCGCGACCTGGACGTTATCGGGCAGCAACGCAGCCAGGCGTGTACCGACCTCGGCCAGCAGGCGGTCGCCGACGCTGTGACCATACAGGTCGTTGACCGGCTTGAAGCCATCAAGGTCGAGGATGCCCACGCCCAAGCGTTGCCCCTCCTCGCCCGCCTTGGCCAGGCAGGTGTCCAGGCAGTTGAAGAACCAGCGTCGGTTGGGCAATCCGGTCAGGCTGTCCTTGTTGGCCAGCAAAAAGTTCTCATCGCTCAGGGCTTCGCTGCGCGCCTGGGCGTTCACCAGTCCGGTGAAGTTGCGATAGTTGTTCTGCAGCACTACCAGCATGATGCCGGTGACCAGCAGCACGTTGACGCTGGTGGCGATGAAGGTGGGGTTGTCGGTAGAGGCAAAGAATGCGACGAAGGCGACGTTGACCACCACCGCCGTCATCAGCGCGGCGGAACGCAGGTGCATCAGGCAGAAAATGCAGCCGATCACCGTAATGGCCATGTAGAAGGCCACGTGCGCCTTGGCATAACTGTCGCCATAGGGAAACAGCGCCAGGGCCCATACCGTGAAACCGATGGCGACCACGCAGCAGATACGGTTGGTCCGCGCGAGCGCCTGGGCGACCTCGACGTCGTCGGGTTGCTGCTGCCAGCCTCGACGCCAGGCGACCGCCCGCACCAGGCTGATGATGGTCAACACCAGAGGGATATGCACGGTCATCCACACCGGCGAACTGGCCATGTGGGTAAAGGCCAGTGCCCAGCTGTTGATCAGCAGGATGAAGTACATCAGAGGAATCTGCCTGGCCAGGGCCTTGTACTGGGCCGCGAGCAGACGCGAGTTGCCTTGAGGTACGCTGCACAGCCGTTTGATCAGAGCGAACAGGCCGGTGCAGGAAAAGCGTCTGGTCGTAGACATCATGTCCGAATGTATGGCTGTAATCAGAGGGTGTCGGCCGAGCTCAGCTTTACTGTAGCCAACCGGACGCGATCGAGGCGGTTTATTTGTGTGGCCCGACAGGCTGGGCGCTGGCGGCGTCGGCTTTACCGCCCAGGTACCAGCCCACCACGCCCCACAGCGCGGCGCAGGCGGCGCCCACCAGCGCGATCAGCACCACGCCCTGACCGAGCAGGTCGAGCAGGCTCTTGACCCAGCCGCTGAAGGCGTCGCCACCGCGGTAAACCACGGTGTCGATGAAGTTCTTCGCCTTGTACTTGGTTTCTGCGTCCAGCGGCGCAAACAGCATCTCGCGCCCCGGCCGCACGAACGCGTATTCACCGATGCGCCGGGCAATCATCAGCCCCGCCAGCATGGCGAAGCTCGGCGCTAGCGCCAGGCCGATGAAACCCAAGCACACCAGCGCCGGCACCAAGGCCAGCAAGGTCCTAACCCCCAGTCGCTGCGCCAGCCGGCCGGTGATGAACAGCTGCGCGGTGAGTGCGCCGGCCTGAACGACGAAATCGATGATGCCGAATACCCGGACCTGCTCCTCGCGGCTGGGGAACAACTCGGCCACCAGGCGCGCCTGCTCGAAATACAGAAAGGTGCTGACCGTGGCCAACAGCACCACGAAGGCGCAGACGCCCAGCAGGTAGCGCGATTGCAGCACACGGGTCAGCCCGCTGAACGGATTGCCAGCCACCGGGCGGCGCGGGTTTTCGGCCTGAGCGGCGCCGGGCCTCCCTGCCCCGTGCACGGCGCGCCAGCTCATCAACAGGTGCTTGAGGGCGACGGCGATGGCAAGCAACACTGCGGCCAGTACCGACAGCCCACTGGGCCCCATGACACCCACCAGCAAGGCACTCAGGGCCGGGCCGACGAGACCGCCGACGCTCGCGCCCGCGGCGATGAACGCGAACAGGCGCTTGGCCTGTGCGCCATCGAAGACGTCGGCCATCAGGCTCCAGGCCACCGAGATGACGAACAGGTTATAGACCGAGATCCACACATAGAACACCCGCGCCAGCCAGATGCCCTGTTCCGCAGCGCCAAACGCAACGGCGAAGAGCAACAGATTGCCGCAGAAAAAGCCGTAGACCCAGTCGATATAGTGAAGCCTGGCCACCCTGGAGTTGAGCCAGCCAAACAGCGGCACGGCCACCAACATGGCGATGAAGGTGGCCGTGAACAGCCATTGCAGGTTTTCCACACCGCCCTGAATGCCCATCGACTCGCGGATCGGTCGCAGCATGAAATAGCCGCAGAACAGGCAGAAGAACAACGCGAACCCGGCCAACGTGGCCTGCCCCTCGCCAGGACGGGCATTGATCACCTGCGTGAAGCGCGCAGCGATGGGGGTCATGGAAGACGCACCTCAGGCAAACTCGGTGGCAATGCGCTTGAGTTGCTCGGCATTGGGCAAACGACCCTGGCCGGCGAGCAGGTTGTCGGGCACATAACGCGGCTGCGACGTGGCGGGGATGACGGCGGTCACCGCAGGATTGGCCAGGACGAACTTGAGCATCAACTGCGCCCAGGAACTGGCATCCAGCTCGGCGCTGGCCCATTCAGGTACGGCACGACCCTTGACCTTGGCGAACAGGCGGCCGGCTTCGAACGTCCGATTGATCAGGGTGGCGATACCCTTGTCGGCGCAATACGGCAGCAGCTTGCGCTCGGCGTTGCGCGCGCCGATCGAGTAGTTGATCTGCACGAAGTCGACGGGCTCCTGCTTCAGCACGGCCAACAGCTCATCGTGGGCCGACTCCACGTAGTGCGTCACACCAATGTAGCGGATACGGCCCTGGGCCTTGAGTTCGCGCAGCAGCGCCAACTGCGTGCGGGTGTCCTGCAGGTTGTGGACCTGAATCAGATCGATCCTGTCGGTGCGCAGCGCCTTGAAGCTGGCCTCGATCTGGCGCATACCGGCCTCGCGGCCGGTGGACGAGACCTTGGTCGCCAGAAACACCTTGTCGCGTGCGGCGGCTTGAGCCACCAGCTCGCCGCTGACTACTTCCGCCCGACCGTAGCTGGGCGCCGTATCGATGACCTTGGCGCCGCCCGCTACGAACGCCGCCAGCACCTCGCGCAGAGGGGCCATGTCCGCCGACTCCGGGTCCACGTTGAATGTCTGGGACGTACCCAGTCCGATCACGGGAAGCAACTCACCGGTCGCCGGTATCTTGCGTTGCAGCAGTGGCTGCGCCGCGAACGCCAGGCGCGACATCAGCGGGCCACAACTGGCCAGGGCGCCGAGCGCGGCGGTGTATTGAACGAACTGACGGCGGGTCGGCATGGCGCTGCTCCTTGAGATCTTTCACGCGAAATGTGGGGAGACTTCCTACAGAGGGGCGGAGCTCAGTATGGCGAAGTACGGATCACAAGGGGCGCAGATGTCTGCTGATGAAACATGAAGATAAAAATTAGCCACTCACCGCATTTCGCCTGGCATAAACAAAATGCCCCCGGGCAATGAAATTGCGCCAGGGGGGTTATGTGTCGAGTCGACCCGTTCAAGCGGCCGATACGGCGGGACTCAATGAATGAACAGCGCGATCAGGATGATGATCGGGATAGGCACACCGAGAAAGAACAAAAGAATCGAGCGCATGGTAGTACTCCTTGATCAGCGAATCGAAGTGGGTGTGTGGGTGCGGGTACGGTCGCGTTCATGCCAGACCACGGCATCGCGGCTGCGGCCACCGAAGGTTGCTGCGAAGCTGGCGAAGAACGCGCCGCAGAGCAAGGCAACGAAGGTCCACAGTGCAGTGGCAGCAGCGACTTTCTTGGCGGTGTCAGCGGCCTGGCGGGCAGCCAGCTCAGCGTCCTGCACCGATTTCAGCGCCTGACCATAGACCTGATCGACACGCTGCTCGGCCTGGGCTTGAGTCAGGTTGGTGCGCTGGCTGACCAGCTGTGCCAGGTAGGCACGGTCTTCGACGGCGAGCTGTCCATCGTTGCTCACAGTACGGGCAAAGATGCGGGTCACCACGGCGTGTGCCGCGTCATCGCTGACCGCGACGGGACGGTTGTCGCGAAACAGCATGTCGACGAAGTAACCATAAGGGTCACTCGCGCTATCGTTGTTGGAGCTCGCGGCTGCGACGGATGCCCCACCGGCGACGCTGGCAGTGGCCTGCACACCGCTGCCGATCGCACTGCCCACCGAACCCAACACCAGCATGGCGGTGACCAACGAAGCAACGGCCCA